>Ga0265298_10007039_pt1 | contig 13757 bp, 9 predicted proteins | sample AusTroGonzalo_MG_3_FD_193486 | JGI IMG/M metagenome (GOLD analysis project Ga0265298, IMG submission 193486) | Bovine rumen microbial communities from tropical cattle in Woodstock, Queensland, Australia - Gonzalo_01 | ecosystem: Host-associated > Mammals > Digestive system > Stomach > Rumen ...
AGCGGGAGCCTTGCAACTGTCCGACGAAGAACTTCTGGGTGGCAAGGCTCCCGCTGCAACGGAAACTGCTGCCGCCACCGATTCTGCCAAGGAAGCCGCCCCTGCCGAGGCTGAACCTGCTAGCGAGGTCGGGACTGCCCTTAGCGCCTACTACATGAACTTTGGTAACGGCGGATTCATCGCCGAAGAGAACGTGGAAAAGGTCAAGAGGCTCCTGGAATCCGAAGGGGTCCAGAAGTTGATTCCCCGCGACGTGGCTTTTGCCTTTGGCAGCGGCCTGGAAGCGGTCCAGCGTGATTCCAAGATCAAGGCCAAGCGCCTTTACCTGCTCCGCCGCCGTGCCGAAATGGGCGGTGACGACATTGCCGACGCCCGCCCCTACCGTGTGGGTGACGGTACCAACGCCGGTGAAGTGGCTGTGAGCCTCAAGTTCTCTGGCATTGGCCCCAAGAAGTTCTCTGCCGTTACTGCCGCCAACATCGGCAAGCAGATGGCTATCGTTCTTGATAACCAGGTGATTTCTGCCCCTGTGATTCGTGACCGTATCCCCAACGGCGAAGCCCAGATTACCGGTCTTGACGACATGGCTGAAGCCAACCGCTTGGCCGTGGTGCTCCGTGCCGGTGCCCTCAAGGCTCCTATGAAGATTATTGAAAGCCGTAGCGTGGGTGCCACTCTGGGTGAAGAAAACATCGTCCAGGGTTTCGGTTCCGGTGCCATCGGTCTTATCCTCTGCTTGGTGTTCATGGTTGCCTACTACCGCCTCGGTGGTCTTATCGCTAGCTTTGGTATGGTGATCAACACCTTGGTGACTGCCGCCGTGATGTCCGTGTTCAACGCCACCCTGACCCTCCCCGGTATTGCCGGCTTTATCTTGGTGGTGGGTATGTCTCTGGACGCCAACGTGATTATTTACGAACGTATCCGTGAAGAACTGAAGAACGGCCTTACCGCCCGTGCCGCCGTGGCCAAGGGTTACGAACGCGCCTTCAGTGCCATCTTGGACTCCAACTTGACCACCGTGCTTACCGGCCTTATCCTTTACAAGATCGGTACCGGTTCCGTGAAGGGTTTCGGTCTGACGCTGACCATCGGTATTTTGACCTCCCTGTTCTGCGCTATCACGGTGACCCGCGCCATCCTCGACTGGAAACTGGCCAAGCGTGACGCTACTACTCTTTCTATCGGTAACGGTTTCAAGGCTATCAACGAGGCCAACCTCCAGATTATCCCCAACCGCCGCCGCTTCGGTGCCATCTCTGCAATCCTTATCATTGCCTCTATCGCCTGCATTGCCGTGAAGGGCTTCGATTTCAGTATCGACTTCACTGGTGGTCAGGTTTATACGGTGCAGTATCAGGATGACGCCAAGCACGAGAAGGATTTGAGCAACGCCCTTTCCTCTGCCGGTATCTCTGGCGCCAAGGTCCGTACTCTGGGCGGTACCTCCGCCAACTCCTACCAGGTTAGCATGCGTGCTTCCGACGACGCTCAGTTCGAACTCAAGATGAAGCAGGCCTTTGAAAAGGCCGGTCAGAAGTGCGAAATCGTCGCTACGGACAACGTGGGTCCCACCATCGGTAAGGAACTCCGCTTCAACGCTATCTTGTCTGTGATTCTCGCCTGGCTCGGCATTTTGCTCTATGTGTGGTTCCGGTTCGGCAAGTTCGGTCTTGGCTTCGGCGTGGCCGCTGTGGCTGGCCTGGTGCACGATACCATCATTACCCTCGGCTTTATCTCGGCATTCAGCCTGTCCTTCGACGGTGCCTTGATTGCCTCCTTGCTGACCATGATCGGTTACTCCGTGAACGACACCATCGTGAACTTCGACCGTATTCGTGAAAACACGGCAGTGTTTGGCTCCGGCAACTTCGGCGAGACCATCAACAAGTCCCTGAACCAGTGCTTCAGCCGTACCATGGTGACCTCACTCACCACCTTGTTCGTGTGCGTGATCCTCGCCGTGAAGGGTGGTTCTTCCATCCGCGACTTCGGTCTGGTGCAGTGCTTCGGTATCCTTATCGGTACCTACTCCTCCGTGTGCTTCTGCTCTCCCATCGTTCTGTGGTGGAGCAAGAAGTTCAAGAAGGGCGTGTAATATATAGACGCGGACCAGCGTCATCCTGAGTGGCGAAGCCACACTTTGGTCACTTGGGCTTCAGCCCTTAGTGATCCATGGTCCCCCTTGTGGGGAGAAGGATCCAGACCAGAATTTTATCCCCGCGAAAGCGGGGATTTCTTTTTTGTATGTGAGGGGGAAAATCTAACTATTCTTTATTCTTGACACAACGGATGGAAAAGCCGTTGTCCTTGTCTGCATAATCGGTGTGTGCTTCGTCGTTATTGTAGCGAAGGGTATACTTGGTCGCATATTCCTGCTTGTCGTTCATTATAACATCCTCGGAGGCTGTCCAAAATTCCGCAATGGAGTCATTATTATAGTATTGATTGGTGGGGTTTGACCATCGATCGCATTCCCGACGGCCCGCAGGGAGTGCGGCGAAGGAATAGTCGTCGGTACCGCTGCCTTTGAAATGCCCAAAGTTCCTCCAACCGTAAGGGGATTCCGTGGCATTGTAAATGATATTGGCTTTAAGTTTTATACCGGCCTCATTTTGACGAACATATTCTGTAATGTTGCCGTCAACAGCCACGAATAGCGCCTTCACTTCGTCTACGTTTGGCAAATGCCAGCCTTTGGGGCATACCCCACGGACAGGGCTGGTGGGTTGACAGATCTTGCCAAGACCGCAACCGCTACCGTTTTCATCCCACACGCCTGCGCTGTCTATGGCGGCGCTCCATAGGTAGAGGCGCCCATAATGAGAGCAATAGGCCGGATCGTTGTAGAAGCAGAAACTGCTGGAATCCAATGTTTTCGTAGACTGTAGATAGCGGTAGTTCAGGTTCTCTGCCATCCATACCTGGGAATAGTGGATTCCCCGTTCATCATCATTGATTTCGATGGTGGTGGTGGCGTAGACCTTGCCGTCACGCATGTCCGTAAGGGTGTTGTTTTCCGCATCATATGCGCTTTCGTCGGGGCCGCTGGGTGGAGGTTCCTCGCTGCTGGACGATTCTTCGCTGCTGGATGACTCTTCGTTATTAGAAGACCCTTCCTCGGAGGAACTTTCCGGTCCTTCGCTGTTGGAAGACTCGGCTGGGCAGCCATTACCGAGCGTACCCTCCAGTAGGGATTCACATACTTCTATAAGACCTGCCGCTTCTTCACTTCCGACAGGATACTCTTCACAGCCCAACCCCGGTACATCACTGGGAACCTCGCAGGATACCATTTTCTTTTTAGGAGCGCTTGAAGAAGAGGATTCTTCGTCTATTTCCTCGCTGCAGGAGGATTCCTCTTCATCACTGCTAGAGGATTCTTCTTCCTCGCTGCTGCTGGAATCAAATACTGGTTCTTCGGGGAGCCATTCGCCAAAGGCGCAGATATAGTTCTTTCCCTGCACGCTGACTATTTCCCCATCTTTGGCTCTGGTGCAGTTGGGCAGGTCGGCAAGGGATTCGTACCCGCTATCTGATTCGGTTGTAGAACTACCGCTATCGTCACCACAAGCTGTAAAGAATGCAGCGGAAAACGCCACAACGGCAAAAGAAAGATTTCTCCACATTGTTTGCATAGGCCCTCCCCTTGGGTTCTCTTTTGAATATACACTCTATTATTTGGATGTGCAAGTGTTTTACAACCCCTGACCCCTGGATTCTAGCCCCTTTTACTATATTTACCTGCGTTCGATAAAGGGGGCGCCTATGCTCAAATACTACAAGATCGAATCGGGTCGTCTGGTGGTGGCTCCGAACGAAGAAGCCGCAGACATCGTGATTATGGGTTCCCTCAGCCAGGAACAGCGTAGCGTCCTGGTCAAGGAATACGAGATTACCGAACATACCATCGCCTCCGCATTCGACTCCGACGAGCTTTCCCGTATTGAGTACGACGACGACTTTACCACCATCGTGTTTAAGAAGCCTAAGAACTATTCCGCGGCGGACAACTTCCAGTTCCGGGTGGAATCCTTCGGTATCTTTATCTTCAAGGACTGGGTGCTGCTCCTGACGGACTCCGACATCCCGGTGATGGACGAGAAGCGTTTTTCCAAAATCGACAGCCTGAATACCTTTGTGCTTAGGGTGCTGAGCTACGCCATCTACCACTTTAACGAACACCTGAAGATTATCAACCGCATCAACGACGACTTGGAATTGCGGCTCAACACCTCCATGGAAAACAAGTACCTGCTTTCCATGTTCAGTTTGAACAAGGGCTTGATTTATTACGTAAGCGCCTTGAATAGCAACGATACGCTTTTGAAGAAACTCCAGATGGGCCGCAGCCTCAACTGGACCGAGGCCGAACGGGAACTGCTGGAAGACATCCAGATTGAGAACGGCCAGAGCCTGCAACAGGCCAACATCTACGCCAACATTTTGACATCCATGATGGATGCCCGCGCAAGCGTCATCAACAACAACTTGAACCAGTTGATGAAGAACTTGACCATCGTGACGATTTCTATATCGCTCCCGACGTTCTTCGCCAGTTTGTTCGGTATGAACGTGAAACTCCCCTTCGGCATGAACGGGGATGCGATTACCGGCTCGACGATGGCCTTCTGGGGCATCATCGCCGTCTGTATCCTGTCCGTGGTGCTGTTCCTAGGCTTCTGGATGCGGCGGAAATGACGCGAAGCGTCATCCTGAGCCGTTAGGCGAAGGATCCAGGCTTGCAATTCGGACCTGGATTCTTCACTACGCCTGACGGCTCCGTTCAGAATGACGTGGTATGAATTGCGGCGGATTAGTTTCCGCGGTCGCTCATGCTGGCAAACATGGCGACAATCTGTTCCGTAAAGGAATTGGAAGGCATGGTCTCTGCAATGGCAAGAGCCTGTTCCAAATGCTTCAAGGCACAGGCCTTGGCCTTGTCGAAAGCGCCCTTCCCTTGTAGTTTGTCTATGATGGTCTGGGGAACACCCTCTTCGGCGGCACTCTTGATGAGCGCTTCCATTTCTTGCCGTTCTGCGGCATTGCAGTTCTGGAAGTAGTAAAGCAAGGGGAGCGTAATCAGCCCGTTGGCAAGGTCCGTGAACTTGGCCTTGTCCAGATTCTTGGAACCATAGCCGTAATCCAGCAGGTCGTCGATAATCTGGAAGGCAATCCCGAAATGGCTGCCCATCTCGGCGCAACTGTCCACAAGGGGCTTGTCGAATCCGGCAAGCAACGCCCCGATTTTTGCGGCGGCGTTAATCAGTGCCGCGGTCTTTCCGTCGATAATCTTGTTGTAGAGTTCAAAGGAAAGTCCCATGTCGCCGCAGTGGTCCAGTTCCAGGATTTCTCCTGCAATCAGCTGGTCTGCCGCCTTGGAAAGGATTACGGGAATGTTCCTTTCGGGTTCTTCGATAACCGTCTGCATGGACTGGGAAAGCACGTAGTCGCCGATAAGTACGGCCACCTGGGTGCCCCATTCCCTGTGGGCGGTCTTTTGCCCGCGACGCAGGTCCGTATCGTCGATGATGTCGTCGTGGACCAAACTTGCGGAATGCAAAAGTTCAATGCCTGCGCAGGCATGTGCCACCCGGGTAATGTCCGCGGGGGCCTTGCCGCAGTTGGCAATCAAACACAGCAGGGTAGAGCGGATACGCTTTCCCTTCCGCTGGAACAGGGTTTCCAGACGGTCGGAGATTCCTGCCGGAGCGTTTTTCGCCACGTCCAGAATGACCTTCTCGGTCATCTGGAGCTGGTCTTTCACCAGTTCCCGGGCGTGGCTCAAAACAGCCTGAAAATCAGCCTGCGTAGGATTCATGGCTTAGATGTCCAAATCCTTCAGCACCTTGTAGGCGTTGGATTCGATAAACTTGCGGCGGGGTTCCACGTCTTCGCCCATGAGCATGCTGAAAATCTGGTCGGCAAGGACCGTGTCTTCTACGGTGCACTGCTTCAGGAATCGCTTGCTGGGGTCCATGGTGGTTTCGTTCAGCTGTTCCGGGGACATTTCGCCAAGACCTTTGAATCGGTTGATGCTGACGTTCTTCTTGTCCTCGATTTCGGCCATGGCCTTGTCCTTGTCCTTTTCGTCAAAGAGGTAGCGTTCCTTCTGGCCCACCTTCAGCTTGTACAGGGGAGGCATGGCAAGGAAGATATGCCCTTCGTCGATCAGGGGCCGCATGTAGCGGAAGAAGAAGGTCAGGAGCAAAGTCTGGATGTGGGAGCCGTCCACATCGGCATCGGTCATGATGATAATCTTGTGGTAGCGGAGTTTTTCCATCTTGAACTCCGTGCCGATTCCTGTACCGATGGCGTTCACCAGGTTCTGGATTTCTTCGGTGTCCAGCACGCGGTGCAAGGAAGCCTTTTCCACGTTCAGGATCTTTCCGCGGAGGGGGAGAATCGCCTGGAATTCGCGGTTACGGCCCATCTTGGCCGAACCACCTGCGGAATCACCCTCCACAATGAACATTTCGCATTCCTTGGGGTCGCGGCTACTGCAGTCGGCCAGCTTGCCCGGAAGTCCACCGCTTTCCAGGATGTTCTTGCGGCGGGCCAAGGTGCGTGCCCTGTGGGCCGCTTCGCGGGCCACGGCGGCATTGTAGACCTTGTCCAGAATCACCTTGATGGCGGCGGGATTTTCCTGGAAGTATTCTTCCAGTTTGGCGCCAAAGGCACTGTTCACGTAACTTGCGATTTCGGAGTTGCCCAACTTGCGCTTGGTCTGGCCTTCAAACTGGGGCTGCGAAACCTTGATGGCGATAACGGCGGTAAGGCCTTCGCGAATGTCGTCGGCGGTAATCTGAGCCTCTTTCTTGCCCTTGGGCATGTCCTGCGCGAACTTGCCTATAACGCGGGTCAGTGCCGTCTTGAAGCCCGTCACGTGGGTACCGCCGTCGTAGGTATTCACATTGTTTACAAAGCTGAAGAAGTTTTCCTGGTAGCCGTCGTTGTACCACATGGCCACTTCCAGCGGGTATTCACCGTTGGGGAGCACCAGATGGATGGGCTCGTTGAACAACGGGGTACGGTGTTCATCCACGTAACGCACAAATTCAGAGACGCCGCCGGGGAAGCAGAAGGTATCGCTAACGATGTTTTCCGGGTCACGTTCGTCGGTAAGGGTCAGGCGCAGTCCGCTCATCAAGAACGCCAGTTCACGGAAGCGGGTGGCCAGGGTTTCGTACACGTAAACGGTTTCGGTAAAGATGGAATCGTCGGGGTAGAATTCTACGGAAGTTCCGGTGGTGCCGTCGGAGGGTCCCAACTCCACCTGCGGTCCGCGGGGAATGCCCCTGGAGAATTCCTGCTGCACCATCTTGCCGTCGCGACGCACCGTCACCACAAGCTTGTTGGAAAGGGCGTTCACGCAGCTCACGCCCACACCGTGGAGGCCTGCGGAAACCTTGTAGGAATTGCTGTCGAACTTACCGCCCGCATGGAGCTTGGTCATCACCACTTCGATAGTGCCGATGTGTTCCTTGGGGTGAATGTCCGTAGGAATGCCGCGGCCGTTGTCGGTGACGCGGATGCCGTTGCCGGGCAAAATTGCAATTTCGATATGGGTGCAGAATCCGGCCAGGGCTTCGTCCACGGAGTTGTCCACCACTTCCCACACCAGGTGGTGCAGGCCGCGGATGTCGGTGGAGCCGATGTACATGGCGGGGCGCACACGCACCGCCTCTAGCCCTTCAAGAACGGTAATACTAGAACCGCTATAGGCTTCTTCGGCCTTCTTCATTTCTTCTGTTTCTTCAGCCATAATTCCTCTAGGCAAAAACGCCTGGATTATACAAAACGGAGGCCCCGAACCAGGGGCTTCCCAAGTAGGTTATTACACCTCTCAATAATAGCATTTTTTTGCAGGAAAAGTTCGCTTTTCCAGGCGGAACTACCCACCTTCAGGGTGAGGATTCCCTTGTCCAAAGAGAGGGGTTTTACGTGTGAAAAAACCTGTTCTCCCACCACCTGTTTGAATCCGTTTTTCAGGGTCTCGAAATGCATGGATTCCGACAAACTGGCCTTGTCCAAAACCATGTCCACCAGGACTTGAATGTCCACCACCTTGTTGCCGGTAAGGCTGTTTTTGGAGCGACGTCTGGTAAGGGACATGGAATTATACCAGGAGCAGTTTTGAAAGGGTGAATCCGCCAATCAAAATGCTGGTCATGCCCGCCACCACGGTGGCCTTGGTGCTCTTTCCTACGCCTTCTGCACCGCTGTGGGTGTAATAGCCAAAGAAACAGGCGTAACTAGAAATAAAGAATCCGTAAAGGGTAGCCTTGATAAGGCCCACCACCAAGTCCCAGTTGTGGTAGAACATACGTACGCCGTAGAAGAACACGGACCAGGAAACTTCCTTGTACAGGTGGGCTACTTCGTAACCGCCTACGATACCGATAAAGATACTGATGATGGTCAGCACCGGCAGCATAATGACGGTGGCAATAAGCCTCGGGGCAAGGAGAAACTTGAAGGGGCTAAGTCCCAACACCTTGTAGGCGTCCAACTGTTCTGTTACCGCCATGGTCCCCAGTTCTGAACACATGGAGGCACCGATACGACCCGCCAGCACCATGGCGGTAAGGATGGGGCAAAGTTCCACCATCACGGACTTGCCCACGGCCATACCCACGAACATCATGGGAATCATGTCGCCAAACTGGTAGGCCAGCTGCCAAGACATAATGGCACCTGTGGCCATGGAGGCGGCAAACACCACAGGGATACTGGTAATGCCCACCACCTGCATCTGCTCCACGGTGGTGTGGAAATTGGAGAAGGCTCCGGGAATGTTCTTGAACAGTTCCCACACGAATTTGAAGTAGTTGATTACCGTACGGAAGAACCGCCGGACAAAATGTCCGAGACCTTCCGCAGCATTGTTCATCAGGGTAATCAAAGTCTTTACCTACTTCTTCTTTTTGGTGTCCTTGGCGGCGGGCTTGTCGTTCTTGTTGGCCGGCTTCTTGTCGGGGGCGGCCATGGCCTTCTTGAACAGGTTCATGTCGTTCAGGTACTTCATGGCCTCGTTCAACTGCTCGTCACGCTTCAGGGCAAAGGCGTTGCTTACGGAATCGTTCACCATGGCGGTCAACAGTTCCCGCTTAATGCCGTCTTTGATGTAGTCCTTGTTCTCTTCGAACTGGGCTTCACGATTGGCTTCCAGGGCTCCCTTCATGTCGGCCAGACGGGCGGCCAAAGTGGAATCCGTAATGGTCTTGGAACTGTCGCCCATGTAGTTCTGTTCGCGGATAATGCTTTTTTCCAGCTGGTCCACGCCTACCAGGGCGTTGCTCTTCACCTTCATGAAGTTGGTGTCCTTCATGCAGAATTCCTTGAACTGGCGGAACAGGGAATCGGGCACTTCCCAGGCGGGGCTCATCTTGACGCTAGCGGCTTCCAGGCCGGGGCGGACCTTCACGGCGAACTTGAAGTACATGGCCATGCGTTCCTGCACCTGCACCACCCAGGGCATGGGGGAGAGTTCCACGTCCACGTCGGGAGTGATTCCGCCACCGCCGAACACCATACGGCCGTTGTGGGTGTAGAAGGTGTCGCGGACAACGGTGTCCTTCTTGGAGGAATCGGGCTTGGCCTCTTCGGAATCTTCAGCGTATTCCTCTTCCATAATCTTCAGGCCCTTGATGCCGTTCTCGGGTTTGTTGATGCAGCGGCCAAAGGGCAGGTAGTAGAAGGCAGTGGTGAGTTTCAGGGCGTTCCCCTGGTTGTCCAGCGGGAATATGGTTTGCACGGAACCCTTACCAAAGGTGGTCTTACCCACAATCAGGGCACGGTCCCAGTCCTGCAGGGCGCCGGACACGATTTCTGCGGCACTGGCAGAACCCTGGTTCACCAGCACCACCATGGGCATGTCGGGGTTCACAATGCCGTCCTTGCGGGCGTGGCTTTCGGTTTTCTGGGTGCGTCCCTTGGTGCTCACAATGACGTTGCCGCGCTTCAGGAACAGTTCGCTAATCTCGATGGCCTGGTTTAAAAGTCCACCGGGGTTGTAGCGCATGTCCAGGATCAACTTCTTCATGCCCTGCTTCTGCAGGCTCTTCAGGGCGTTTTCCACGTCGCTCAAGGTCTTGTCGCTAAAGGTGGCCAGCTTGATGTAGCCAATGTCCTTGGACACCATGCCATAATAGGGCACGGCGTGGACCACGATTTCGGCACGGGTAATGGTGTAGTCCGTCAAGTCGGGCACGCCTTCACGTTCAATGGAAACCGTAACGTCGGTACCGATTTTTCCGCGGAGCTTGCTTACGGCATCGTCCAAGGAAAGTCCCTTGGTGTCCTTGCCGTCGATTTTGCGGATGCGGTCGCCGGCCCGGATGCCCAGCTTAAAGGCGGGGGTGCCGGACAGGGGGGAAATCACGGTGAGGATGTTGTCACGCAGGCTGATGGTGATGCCCACGCCGCCGAACTTTCCTTCCATGGAGACCTTCAGGCCCTCGTAGTCCTTGGGGGTAAAGACTGCGGTGTGGGGGTCCAGGATGTTTCTGATGCCGTTCAGGGCGGCGTCGGTCAGTTCCGTGGGGTTCACGTCTTCCACGTACTTGCGGTTCACTTCCGAAAGAACCTTGTTCAGTCGGGAAACTTCGTCGTAAAAGTCGCCGGGAGGGGTTTGCTTGTCGCCCGCCGCATTTGCAAAGGCAAGGGCGGACAGCGCCATCACGCAAAAACTGCGAAAATTCAGGATATTGAAATTCATGCCGAAAAGATACAATTTCTGCCGCCAGAAAATCGCCAAATTCTTCGTAAAGCAAGAAAAAACCGGCCTCGAAGGCCGGTTTTTGTTAATTGGAGAGAGAGAGGAGAAAACTTTTTAGGCGGCTTCGTCCAGAAGCTTCTGGATACGTTCGTTCCGCAGTTTGGCAAGGGCGTTTTCCTTGAGCTGGCGGACCCGTTCCTTGGAAAGGCCCACCATGGGGGAGATTTCCTTCAGGTTCAAGTCGCTGTCCATCTTGAAACCGTAATAGAGCTTAAGGATGTCGCTTTCTTGGGCGGTCAGGTTGTCTTCCAGAATTTGTTCGTAAACGCGGGTCTTGTCGTTGCGCTCGGCATATTCTTCCACGGTGCCGCTCTTGGAGGGCAGGCAGTCGCCCAGGGTGCAGTCGCCGTCTTCGCCGACGGGGGTGTCCAAAGAAGAGGTGCGGTTGCCCATCATCAAAACCTTTTCGATGGCTTCGCCCTTGTACTTGGAAACTCCTTCCAGGCTGTCGGTGTCCAGCACGTAGCTTCCGCCGACAACCTGTTTAAGTTTACCGCCCTTCTTGTTGAAGCGGCGGAGGATAAGTTCTTTTTCGGCACTGATACGCACCATGCGGCCCTTTTCGGCAATGGCACGGGTAATGTTCTGACGCACCCACCACACGGCGTAGCTGATAAACTTGATTTTCTGGTTGGGGTCAAAACGGCGGGCCGCTTCTATAAGGCCCATGTTGCCTTCACTGATGAGTTCACCCACTTCCAGACCTTGACCCTTGTAGAGGTTGGCGATGTTCACCACAAAGCGCAGGTTGGATTTTACCAGCAGGTCCAATGCTTCGCGGCTACCAGCCTGGATCTTTTTCAGCAGCACCTTCTCCTGTGCGGGAGTGAGCAGCGAATAGGCAGAAATATCATCCAAGTAGGTGAAATAATTACTTCTATCGTCGCGGGTGTAGCAGTTGGCGTTCATGGTAAATCCTTTTCCTTTACGCCTTTAAATCTACCTCCATTTGCGATTCCAAGTGTCAGTAAGAGCCCTAGTCCTTGCAAAAGTTTAATTTGACTTTTGTCGGGAAAAATGGGCTTTTTGTCATGAAAATGTCATTTTTGGGGGTATTCCCACTTTTTTAGGGGTTTTGCCGTGCAGCCAATTCTTCGGGAGTGCGGCTAAGGATGTCCCAGTCGCCACGCTTGATGATCTTGTAGGCGTATCCCTGTTCGGTCAGGAACAGCTGTCGGTTCATGGCGAATTCCTGCTCCTTGGAGTCCTGGGTCACAATGCTGTAGAAGTGGGCGGTACCGCCGTCGCTCTTGGGGCGCAAAATGCGGCCTAGGCGCTGGGCTTCTTCTTGCCTACTTCCGAAGGTTCCCGAAATCTGGATAAGGATGTTGGCGTCGGGCAGGTCGATGGCGAAGTTGCCCACCTTGGAGACCATCAGGTTCTTCTGCTCACCGTTGCGGAAGGCGGCATAGAGACGTTCACGTTCCTTGTTGGGGGTCTTGCCCGTAATCAGCGGAATCTGCAGGTCCTCGGCCAGGGCTTCCAGCTGGTCAATGTATTGGCCAATGATAAGCACACGGTCGTCGGGCTTGTTGAAATGAGCCAACAGGCGTTCCACGATGTCCGTCTTTTCGGGATTGGTGCTGGCCAAGGTAATCTTTTCCCGGATGGGGGCCAGGGCGTATTTCATCTTGAGTTCCGTTTCCATGGGAATGCGGATCTCGTTACAGTCGGCGGTGGCAATCCAGCCCTGGGCTTCCAGCACGCGCCAGGGGATGTCGTACTTTTTGGGACCGATAAGGCTGAATACTTCTGTTTCCTTGTGGTCTTCGCGGACTAAGGTGGCGGTAAGGCCCAGGCGGCGGGTGGCCTGCATTTCGGTACTCAGGCGGAACACGGGGGCGGGGAGCAGGTGCACCTCGTCGTAAATCATGAGGCCCCACTTCTGCTGGCTGAACAGCGGGAAGTTGGCCAGTTCCTTCTTGACTTCTTCGTCGGTCATGTCCGGCGCTTCCGGTTCACCCTGCTTGCTTTCGTCCTTGACTCGCTTGCGCTGGGTAAGGATTTGGTAGGTGGCCACGGTCACGGGGCCGATTTCCTTCACTTCGCCGGAGTATTCCTTCACCATTTCCTCGGTCAGGTCCGTCTTGTCGCAGATTTCGCGAATCCACTGGCGGGAGGCGGAAATGTTGGGGGTGAGGATTAGGGTCTTGGTCTGGATAAGGGCCATGGTGGCAAGGCCGATGACCGTCTTTCCGGAACCGCAGGGCAGCACGATGACGCCGGAGCCGCCCTTCTCGGAACCGCTGGCGTAAAACACCTGGGCGGCCTCTTTCTGGTAGTCGCGGAGCTCGAATTTTTTGCCGGCCAGGGTGGTTTCCCTAAGCTTGATGGGCAGGGGGTCCCCCTGGATGTAGCCTGCCAGGTCTTCTACGGGGAATCCGGCGTTGGTAAGGGCCATTTTCAGGTGGCCACGCCGTTCCGGGTCCACTTCGGCGTGGGCGTCGTCCAGGAACTTGAGAACGAAGGGCTCTACTTCCTTCAGGTGGCAGATTTCGGCGAACATGTAGGTGTCGTCGGATTCCAACAGCAGCTTGTCGCCGTCCTTGCGGAGCCGTAGCAGACCGTACCTAGCCATGTAGTCTTCCACTTCGGTAATGACGGTCTGGGGGACGGGGTAGCGGCTCTGGCTGTCCAGCCGTTCCAGTACTTCAGGTGCTCGGAGGCCGGTGGCGGCCGCGTTCCAGAGGCTTAAGTGGGAAATCTTGTATGTGTGCAGGTGTTCGGGACTCTTGACCAGTTCGGTAAAGGGGGCGATTGCGTCCCGTGCGGATTCGTAGTTGGGATTATCTACCTCGACCATGATTTCGAGGTTGCTCTGTACAATAATGGCGCCATTGGGATTCATAGGGCGCCAAATATAGAAAAAATCCCACAATCCGTTTGGAATGCGGGACTTTCGAGCCACCCAGCAGATTTGAACTGCCGACCTGCTGATTACGAATCAGCTGCTCTACCAGCTGAGCTAGAGTGGCAT
>Ga0265298_10007040_pt1 | contig 13756 bp, 8 predicted proteins | sample AusTroGonzalo_MG_3_FD_193486 | JGI IMG/M metagenome (GOLD analysis project Ga0265298, IMG submission 193486) | Bovine rumen microbial communities from tropical cattle in Woodstock, Queensland, Australia - Gonzalo_01 | ecosystem: Host-associated > Mammals > Digestive system > Stomach > Rumen ...
AGACCACCGCGAACCCCTATTCAACCAACTCGGTGCTCACCGATAAATTCGTAGAAGACGGTTCCTTCCTGCGCCTCGCATCACTCAATGTCGGCTACTCCTTACCCGACCGATGGATCAGCAAAGCGCATATTACCAAAGCACGTATCTTCTTCTCGGCTACCAACCTCTTCGTCGCTACGAAGTACTCCGGTGCTGACCCCGAAGTGGACACCCGTTCGGGACTCAACCCCCTTGCCGTCGGCGTGGACTTCTCTGCCTTCCCCAAGAGTCGTAGCTTCAATTTCGGTATTAACTTAGCATTCTAACGATTATGAAAAATCTGTATTCTGTATTCTGTATTCTGTCAGCGTTAGCGGTCCTCTTTACAGGATGTAAAGACGACTTCTTCTCCAACGAGTCCCCCTCTGCCGAAACACCTGCCAAAGTGTTCTCGGACATCAACCTCACCGAACAGGCGATGTGCGGAGCCTATCAGGAACTTGCCAAGGATAAAGGCTACATCAACCGTCTCGGTTGCGGTTATGTCGGGCTCAACACTGACTGCGAGTGGTCCACTTGGTCCACCAATACCGATGACCGTGCCGCTACCGTCACCTACGATATGAATTCCAACAACTCCGCCGTCGCCAACAAGAACGGTTCGGATGCATGGTCTTACCTTGGTACCGTCATCGAACGGTGCAATAACATCATCGAAGGTATTCAACTCTACGGGGACACCACCGATGCCGCTTTCCGTTACTACCTCGGCGAAGCGTATTTCCTGCGCTCGTTCGCCTATCTGGAGATGGTCAAATACTGGGGTGACGTGCCTGCACGTTTCGCCACCCTCACTTCCGACCCTCAGAGCGTCAATGCCCGCAAGACCGACCGCAATGTTATCTATGACCACCTGCGTACCGACCTCCGCGAAGCCGCCCGGCTGATGCCGTGGTCCGCCGATGCGGATGTACCTGCGCCCTGCCGCAACAAAGTGGGACGGGCTTCCAAAGCAGCTGCACTGGCTCTGCTTGCCCGTGCGGACCTCATGTATGCCGGCAAAGCCGTGCGTCCCAATACACTCGAAGACCCTTCAGGCTGTGCGGTTCAACCGAACTTCACCGACGACGCCCTGCGCAAGGCGGTCTTCGAAGAAGTACTTTGGGCTTGTGCCGAGGTCATCAATCATGAAGACAAACTCGCACCCGACTACGAGACTCCTTTCCGCCAGATATGTGCGGACATCGCTGCTTACGACCAGATGGAACACCTCTGGGCGATTCCCTTCGCCAACGGTGCACGCGGACAGATACTCGGTTTCAATGCCCCCAAAGTGGGTTCTTCCGACATCGTCAAACTGTCCGGCAAACTGCCCGGCATAGGCGACGGAGCCAAGTCCAACGGACATATATGTATCACCCCCTGGCTCTTCTATCAGTTCGACCCCGCCGACACGCGCCGTGCCGTCACCTGCGTGCAAGGTGCCTGGGCGTACGATAACAAGTCCGTTAACGGACTCCCGGCCGAAGAGCGTGCCTACCAAAAGTCTGCCAATATGAAGAATTTCTGGCTCGCCAAGTACCGCTTTGAATGGATGAACCATACCAGTACCGGTGATGACGGCGTGGATCTACCCATCCTCCGCTATGCTGATGTGCTGTTGATGTTCGCCGAAGCGGCAATAGGTAGTAACACCGGCGTGGTGCCTGACAACACTACAGGCCTCGATCCGCTTGAACAACTCAATAAAGTACGCCGCCGTGCAAATATCTCTCAACTTTCAACTTTCAACTTTCAACTTCTTATGACCGAACGCGCCAAAGAGTTCTGCGGAGAGTATATCCGCAAATGGGATCTCATGCGTTGGGGTGTCCTCAAAGAGCAAGTGCAAACCTCCGAGACATTCGCACGCGCCCTCATGTCTGAAGATGATGTCATCACGGCCGAACTGAATGGTAAGTCCGTCGCTATCTCCTCCAAGTACTGGTACAAGTACCGCCAGGACCCGACCATTAACGGCGCGTGGGTCATGGATAGTATCTACGGACTCGCTCCCGGTGAGACTGCCAAACCCGCGTACTTCAATAAGAACAACGGCTGGATCGAGAAGAAGAACATCTTCGGCTCCGAAGAGAAAGGCTGGGATTTTGCCAAGAGCTCGTACCCCTTCTATCGCGATGCCGCCCAACTCATCACCCGTCAGTACTGGCCCATCTTCCCGCATTACATCACCGCCTCCAACGGCAATCTCTGGAACAACTACGGATACTAATCACACCGTACTCGAATCCAAGACGACTCACTCCGGTGGGTCGTTTTTTTATGCCTCGTCCGCCCCCTTTTTGCTTGTTTTATTTTCTCCGTTCATTTCGTCTGCATTGGATGCAGACATTTTTATCTATGTTCATTTCCGGCGTTTGGATCGTATCCAAACATCGGCTCTCTGAGCCGCCTTCTTTCGTTCATTGTTCCGGCTGTTAGCCGGCTCTATGTTTATTCCCCGGCATTGTATGCCGGTTGTTTCTTTTGTTCGTTACGCCCGATGGTATCGGGCAGATGGATTATTTGGGGCATTTTTTGACTATTTTCATTTAAAAGTGCATTTTATTTGCATATGTCCGAAAATAGTTGTACCTTTGCAGTCGAATTGGCAAAACACTGACACTTTTTTAACATTCGTATGGAGAAACAGATCTTACAGGAGATAACGCCTTTAGGCGAACATGACTTCATGTATGTGGCAGACCGGCACAAGGCGGAGTATGATTTTCCGTTGCATCGGCATGAGCTGTTCGAACTCAATTTTGTGGAACACGGAGCGGGAGTGGAACGCATCGTAGGGGACTCGGTGGAGTACATCGGCGAATATGATCTGGTGCTTATCTCCTCTCCCAACCTTGAGCACATGTGGGGGCAGGGCACATGCACCAGCAAAGATATCCATGAGATAACAGTCCAGTTCAAGTTTGATTTCAATCAGGAAGTGTTGTTTCTGACCAATCCGTTCCGGTCGTTGCAGCAGATGATGGTGCGTGCGCAGCGCGGGTTGTGCTTTCCGCTGTCCGCCATCATGGCGGTGTACGGGCGCCTGACGCAATTGGCGCAGATCAAAGAAGGGTTCTATGCAGTAGAAGAGTTGTTCCACATCCTATACGAACTGTCCAAGTTTACCGATGCGCGTGAGTTATCCAGTTCGTCTTTTGCGCAGGTGAAAGTGGAGGAAGAGAGCCGGCGTGTAAAGAAAGTGAAGGAGTTTATCCGTGCCAATTATCGGGAGGAGATCCGTTTGGAGCAGTTAAGCGAGATGGTGAGCATGGCGCCAACAGTTTTTTCGCGTTTCTTCAAACTGCGTACCGGCAAGACCCTGGCGGAGTATATCGTGGATGTGCGGTTAGGGGTGGCGGCACGGCAACTGATTGATACGAACGAACCGGTGTCAAGCATATGCTATCTGTGCGGATTCAACACCTTAACTAATTTTAACCGTCTTTTCAAGAAACGGAAAGGCTGTTCGCCGACCGAATTTCGAGAAAAATATGCCAAGACGAAGATAATAGTGTAATATTTGCTAAAAAAGTGTAAGTGAATGTCAATAATTAGCAGTAATTTTGCAGCGATTTTTGCAAAAGACTGCTATGGAAAACAAAATCAAGCATGCCCTTGCGGCTAAGACGAAGACCATTCTCCTGTTATCGCTTCTGTTCGCTTGCGTGAGTTGCAAGGCTCAGAATACGCCGGAAACGGTTCAACCAACTGCATCATATACCTTATGTAACCCCAATGCCACTGCCGAGACGCAGCGGCTTTGGGGTGTGTTGTGCTCGGAGTACGGCAAACGTGCGCTGAGCGGCGTGGTGGCCAATGTGGATTGGAACACGCGCGAGATAGAGAACGTGTACGCGTGGACGGGTAGGTACCCTGCGCTGAACGTGTTCGATTTCATCAATATCCATGCTTCGAAAGATGTGAACAAGCAAGGTTGGCTGGATTACAGCGACCTCACTCCCGTCACCGACTGGTACAATGCAGGCGGTGTGGTAGGCTGTATGTGGCATTGGCAGGTACCGGCCAACAATGGCACCAACTACACCTGTTCGCCGGGCTCCGAACCCGAGCAGACGAGTTTTGATCCCTCCAAAATCAATGAGCCGGGTTCGGACGAATACAAACGTATGGTGAAGGACATCGACCAAGTGGCGGGGTACTTGAAGAAAATGCAGAAACGCGGCATTCCCGTCATCTGGCGTCCTTTGCATGAGGCTTCCGGCAATACCTATGAGTTCAGCGGAGGCGGTGCATGGTTCTGGTGGGGCGCCAAAGGTGCGGAGACCTACAAGGCCTTGTGGCGTTTTATGTACGACCGGATGGTCAACTATCACAAGCTGAACAACCTCATCTGGGTGTGGAACTCGCAGATGGGTGACTGGGACTGGTATCCGGGCGATGACGTGGTGGATGTGGTCGGACGCGACAGTTACTACGCCTTGCAGTACCCCTTGGCGAAGGAATACAACGAACTCCAAACGCACTACCCGGACAAACTCATCGCGCTGGCCGAATGCGGAAACGGAGATGAAGTGGATATGTCCCTCTGGTCCAAAATATGGCAGGAAGGCAGCCGATGGAGCTGGTTCATGACGTGGTACGACTATAAATACAATAACGGCACGAGTGACGAACACCAGTTCGCCGGAGAAGCCTGGTGGAAAGATGCGTTCGACAGCGGTACCGTCATTGACCGCGATGAAATGAAAAAACTGCTTAAATAATTGACGATTGGACGATTGACGAGGTACGATTTCGTGACGATTGAAAATTATTGACGATTGATGAAAAAGTTTTTAACAATAGTATTTGTGGGGTTCTGCGTTCTCAATGCACATGCCGTCGAGCGCACGATTCTTCTTGGGCCGAAAACGATAGGCAAGGCGTGGAAGGATAATATCGTGCTGGAGCCTCGGCTTTTTGCGGATGCGAAGGCAGGGGATATCCTAACCGTCTATAACGACCGTGCGAAAGGTACGGCGCAAGGTGCGTTCCAGCATCCGAAGACATGGCAGGGCGTGGCCCCTGAGTACGGCTATTTCGGTATCGCAGGCCCGTTCCGCATGACGCTGACGGATGATATAATACGGATCGCGCGTGAGCACGGAGTGGCTGTCGGCGGACATGACTACCGTATTCTGCGTGTGACCCTTACCGATGCTGCCGATTTTCAGGAGACCGTTGTATGGAAGGGCACGCCTGTGAAGATGAAGAACGACTGGAGCACCAGTGCCGAGATAGCCGGACGGTGCTTTGAGAGCCTCAATATAGGTGACGGACTGCGGTTGCATATCAGCCATGCGGAAGAAGGAGCTGCCTGCAAACTGATGGATTTCACGTGGAATGCGCTGGACCCGTCGGTGGACGGTGTGCCGGTAGGTGGTGATAGTTATACATGGACGGTCTATTCGCGTGCGCCGCTGCTCAAACTGCAATTAGCCGGTTACGGCAACCAGACGGCAATGCGCATCGGCGGCAAAGGCTACCGTTTGGACAGCATCGGTATCGTACGGCAGGTGGGGGAGGTGAGTGAAGACCTGACGCACGCACAACGGGCACCGCGTGAGTACGTGCTGCAACCGGGAGAACTGTTCCATGGCGAGAAATACTTTGCTCCGGACTGGAGCGGCAACCTCTCCATCACGGCAGCACCGTTCCAGGACTGCACGGAGAACGATGTGCTCATCCTCTCCTATCGTCTGGACACGGAAGCGGTGGCTGCTGGAACAAAGGCACAGCTGTCCATCCGCGATGCACATTGGCGGGAGATAACCGGCGCGGATGAACCGGTCTGGTACGCACTGGACGGAACGGATGTCGTCTATATGTTCGACGCCGTAGCGCTGGACAGAGTGAAGACACGCGGACTGATCGTGACCGGCGTCGGCTTTACATTAACCAAAATAGAAATCATTTCTGCGCAATAACATGAAAAGAATATCCTTGGTACTTGGTACTTTGTCCCTTTGTACATTCCTATTGGCGCAAACGACCGTTACGGGCCGGGTGCTGGACGGAGCCGCCAATGGCGAACCGGCTATCGGTGCATCGGTTCTGGTTACCGGTACAACGGTGGGTACCATCACCGACACGGACGGACATTTCACACTGGATGTGCCGGACGGTAAGTTCATATTGCAGATATCCATGGTGGGATACAAAACGCAAGTGCTCAATATCCGCGGCAAGAACATCGTGGAAGTGACGCTGATGGAGGATGCACAAGTGATGGACGAAGTGGTTGTGGTCGGCTACGGCGTGATGAAGAAACGTGACCTCAGCGGTTCGGTCAGTCAGATCAAATCCGAAGATCTGATGTCCGGTGCCCAACTGGGTGCAGCGCAGAGTCTGACGGGTAAGATAGCCGGAGTGGAGGTGAAAGAGTCCGATGGTGCGCCCGGTAGCGGCGTGAGTATTACCGTACGTGGCGCCAACTCGTTTACAACCAGTTCGCAGCCTCTCTATATCGTGGATGGTATTCCTTTCGGTACGGACCCCAACGGGGTGCCGGCTTCGGGGGCAAATGAAGGACAGAACCAGAGTCAGAACCCGCTATCCATGATCAACCCGAACGACATCGAGAAGATAGAGGTGCTCAAAGACGCCTCGGCGACAGCTATCTACGGTAGCCGTGGTGCCAATGGCGTGGTCATCATCACCACCCGCAAAGGGCAGGAAGGCAGACCCAGAGTGGAGCTGAACCTCCGCGCCGGCATACAACAGATAGCGCGCAAAGTGCAGATGCTGGATGCCTACCATTATGCGCTCTATCAGAACGAAGCCGCCGCCAACAGCCGTGCCTACGAAGGAGGCACGCAGCGGGACCCCTATCGCGGCGAGTGGGATTATCCGTATATAGGCAGCGGATACGTCTATACGCAAGGCAAGTACAATCCTTCGCCCGAAGATTTTCTCAACCCGGGTCTGCGTACCGATCAGTACGGCAATGTGGATGAGGTGGCGGGCACGGACTGGCAGGATCAGATATACCGTCTCGGCTGGTCGCAGGAGTACAACGCCTCGGTTAGCGGTGGTACGGACAAAGGCTATTATGCTTTCTCCGGCAACTATGCCCAGCAGACGGGTATCATCCGGAACACCGGTTACCGGCGTTACGGACTGAGCCTCAACACCGCCTGGCATATCACCCGATGGCTGGAGATAGGTACCTCGCAGCATTTCACCAATGCCACCACCAATTTCCAGCGTACCAACTCCGAGAACACGGGTATCATCCGTTCGTCCCTGATCTTCCCGCCCACCTACGGCCCGCACCAGCAGACGGAGCAGCTGGACGAACTGAACTGGCTAGCAGCTAATCCTGTGAACTATGTGAACGGCGCCAAAGATGAGCTCAAGCAGATTTCCTGGTTCTCGTCCTCGTTCGTCGAGTTCACGATCCAACCGTGGCTCAAGCTGCGTCAGAACCTCGGTCTGGGCTATAATGACGGCTACCGCGGCACATACTACGACCGTCATACCCAGGAAGGCAAATCGCCCGCCAACGGTAAGGCCGGCAAGGCAAGCAATATCTGGAAATCGTTGACTTCGGAGACCTTGCTCACTTTTGACCATAAGTTCAACGAGAACCACTCTATCAATGCCGTACTGGGTGTGACTTTCGAACGCGGAGAAGGCAGCAGCGAGAGCATGACCGCCACCAATTTTCCGAACGACCTCACCAAAGATGCGGACATGTCGCTGGCGCTGGATAAAGCGGTGGTGCGCAGCAGTCATACGGTGCAGTCCCTGGAGTCCTATCTTGCCCGTGTCAATTATACCCTCATGGGGCGTTACCTGTTCACCGCTTCCGCCCGTGTGGACGGTTCGTCTTCCTTCGCCGCCAAGCATAAATGGGCGCCGTTCTTCTCGGGTGCGTTCGCATGGCGTATGATCGATGAGCCGTGGATGCAGAACCAGGAGGCGCTGTCCAACTGGAAATGGCGTGTGTCGTTCGGCGAGACCGGTAACCAGGCTATCGGCGCCTATCGTACGCTGACGGTACTCGAAGCCGCCAACTATCCCTACAGCGGCGTGCTGGAGTCCGGCGAAGCGATGATCGACTGGCGCGGACCGGCTAACCCGGACCTCAAATGGGAGACCACCGACCAGGCGGACGCCGGTCTGGATATAGGTTTCCTCAACAACCGCATCAACCTCACCTTGGATTATTATTACAAGCGTACACGTGACTTGCTGCAGAACGTCACCATCCCGTCCTCTTCGGGTTTCAGCCAGATGATGGTCAACAGCGGATGGGTTGTCAACCAGGGTGGGGAAGTGTCGCTTAACGCCGTGGCGATTGACCAGAACGACTGGAAATGGCAGATTGATGCGAACTTCTCGCTCAACCGCAACCGTATCGGAGGTCTGAAAGGAGACCAGTACGCTACCGCCTTGTGGTCCAAAGCCGACCAGGTCTTTCTGCAACGCAACGGTTGTCCCATCGGTACGCTCTTTGGTTATAAGGAAGAAGGTATTGACCCGGTCACCGGCGAGATCATCTATGCCGACCTCAACGGGGACCATGCTATTACGGAAGCCGACCGTACCATCATCGGTAACACCAATCCGGATTTTACCTACAGCCTTACCTCACGCCTCAGTTGGAAAGGGCTGAGTCTCCATTTCATGCTGCAGGGTTCGCACGGTAATGATATTTTCAATTATAACCTGACGGATATCACCATGTCCAATATCGGTAATATCACCAAGGAGGCCTATGACCATCGCTGGACGGCGGAGAACCCGAACGGTGCGCTCTGGCCGAAAGCGACCGCCGGATATAACCGTACATGGCTCGTTTCCGACCGCTATGTGGAAGACGGATCGTTCCTCAAAATCAAGTATATCACGCTTTCCTACGACTGGTATAAACCGGCGAAATGGATAGAGAAGATCAATTTCAATTTCACGGTCAATAATGTATGGACGTTCACCCGCTATTCGTGGTTCGAACCTGATGTCAATGCCGGTGGCAATAATGCCGCCTGTCCGGGAGTGGACAGTTACTCGTACCCCTCCGCCCGTGCATACTCTTTAGCCGTTAACTTCGTATTTTGAGTTGAATGAAGTTGGAAAGTTTTAAAGTAGAAAGATATGAAAAAGAATATATATAACATAATCAGTCTGTCAGTGAAACGGTCTGTGTTCTGTATTCTGTATTCTGTTAGCGTAGCGGTCTTGTGTCCCTCCTGCAGCTGGATTGAGGAAGACACCTCTTCGCTCGTTACCGATACCACTATAGGTGACAGTGATGAGGCGTGCGCGCAGTGGGTGACGGGCGTCTATTCGAAATGGATATATGATATGTTCTGCTGGGGCTATTTCCCGCGGATGTTAGAGTTCGATGCCGATTATATCAGCGGTCCGGACTGGCTCTTCGGTACCTTCGGTGCCGGTAATTTCCAAGGCGAACCCGATCTGACGGATGCGTTATGGAAAGGCTGTTACGGTCTTATCGGTCGTGCCAACAATGCCGAACGGCATATAGCGGCGATGAAGAATATATCCGATGCCACCAGAAACAACGCCCTCGGCGAACTCAAATTCCAGAAAGCCTTTGCGTATTTCCTTCTTGTGCGTGCCTACGGCGGGATTCCCATTCAGCCCGAGACGGAATCATTCGACCGCAACCAACCGCGCAAGCCGGTAACAGAGGTATATGATCATATCATCCGTTTGCTGGAAGAATCCACCCGTCTGCTCTATAAAAACACTGATATGGCTTATCAGGCGGGACACGTGTCTGCCGGTTCGGCTGCCGGTCTGCTGGCCAAGGTCTATGCCACGGAAGCGGCATACGCTATGCCTGCCGGAACGGAAATCATCGTACGTACCGGTGCGCCGTACACCTCCGAAAGCGGTAACAAACGATATGCCCCCTTGCAGACACGTACGTTCTATAAACAAGCCGTGGCAGACTACGAAAACCTTGACCCCATGCAACTCTATCAACAGGCGGCAGACTGGGCGGAAGAACTGATCAACGGCACCTACGGCACTTATGAACTGTCGGACTATGACGCGCTTTGGACCAAAGCCAATGCCCTTGCATCCGAGTTCCTGTTCTCGGTGAACACGGTCAGCGGGGATGCGACCTACAAGACCTCGGTACATACGCAGTACGAAGGCTATCTGACTGCCCCTAACTCCGACTTCATACAGTCCGGCGGTTGGACGGGTTGCACACGCCATTGGTATGATCTCTTCGACCATGACGACTACCGTATCACCAAGGGAGTGCGCCATCGCTGGCGCAACTATACGCAGGAGGCATCCAACAGCGGCTTCTATTATCCTTATGACGACGAATATACCGTCATGGCCACCGGGCGTAATCTCAACGGCGATTGGGTGAAAGACCCGAGCGGCATCTATGCGGACGGCGTGAACTACTATTATTCGGCGGATGCGCAGTGCCTGGCGTTCACTACCAAGTACGAGGATGTGACGGATCCCTCTATCGACCAGGCGGATGCCAACTGGCCTTTCCTGCGTCTGGCGGATGTCCTACTCATCTATGCCGAAGCGCTCAACGAGTTAGGCAAACCCGGTGACGCACTCGCACAACTCAATAAGGTCCGTACGCGTGCCAACGCAGACAGAGCCTCTATGGGCGGTAGCAAAGCGCTGGCCACCAAAGTGCAACGCCGCTCCGCTATCATCGAGGAACGCGCCAAGGAACTGGCTTGCGAGGCGGACCGCCGATGGGACCTGCTCCGCTGGGGTATCTACCTCGATGCAATGAACGCACTCGGCGGATCCGATGACTCCGGCGTGAACAAGAACCGCACGACGCGCAACCTCCTCTTCCCGCTTCCGCAGCAGGAGATAAACACCAACAGTGCCATCAATTCCAACAACCCCGGGTGGCAGTAATCCGGAATACAAGAAACAGGTTAACCAATAAACCAACAAATTATAATCGTATGAAAAAACTTTTTACTTTTTGTGCTGCATGTATGGCTTCCATAGCTCTTTGGGCAGCAGAAACGACTCTCTGGACAGGTGACAAAGCCATTTCGTGGAATGGCGATGAATACGCAGGAGAGCAGTTTGACACTTCCTCTGATCCGACCATTGACTTCTCCGGTCTCAAGGCGGAGGACACCATCCGTGTCTATATCGGCGATGTGGAGGAAGGAGCGCAGTTCGTGCTCAGTTACAAAGCCGGAGACAACTGGGCGTGGACGGATCTGGAAGGCGTTGCCGTTTTGGGTGACACAGTGATGGAGTACCCGGTGGCATCGGATGAAATCGCTGAATTTATCGCCGGTCGCGGACTGATTATCAAAGGCATCAAGTTCCATGCCAAACGTATTGCGGTAGCGGCGAAGGCGGACGAACAACCCGAGGATCCCCAACCGCTGGAACCCGGAGAGACGAGAGTGCTGTGGGAGAATGCGGAAGGCGTAGTACTCTCCTGGAACGAGATATGCGAACAGGATGCAGAGCTCGGCGCACAACTCGCTGCCAAAGATCAGATCATCATTACCGTTATTGCCAAGAACCCGGAAACGGAATGGCCGAAAGTCATTCTCCGCGATGCTTCTTCCGAGGAGGTGACGAACGAACTGCTCAATGAGGTTGGTTCCTTCCCGTACGAAGTAGTCTTCACGCTGACGGCAGAGCAAGCCTTTGCGCTCCAAAACGGATTCCGTATATCCGGTGACGGTGTGAACGTAACCAAGGTGTCGGTCTATAAGTACAAAGCTGGTGATGAACCGCAGCCCGAAGAAAAAGAGTATGTGGATACCATCGTATGGACGGGTGATGTGGCGATCTCCTGGAATCAGGAAGTGTATGCCGGTTCGGAACTGGATACGTATAACGTACAGCAGGATATGCTTGCCGGCGTAGCCAAGGATGACAGCATCAAGATCTACTACGAGGACGCTATCGAAGGCGCACAGTTCGCCCTTACGTATAAAGCCGGCGAAGAATGGAACTGGACGGATCTGGTTACCTCGCAGCACAACGGTTTCTTTGCTTACAGAGTGGCATCCGATGAGATTGCCCAGGACATCGCAGACCATGGTCTGGTGGTTCGCGGTCAGGGCTATCACGCTACCACCATCGTCATCGGCAAACCGAAAAGCATGACGGCGATAGATCAAGTGAACGCTCATTCGTCAGTTCTCAGTACCATCCGCTTCAACCTGATGGGACAACGCGTGGGTGAGAACTACAAAGGAGTAGTCATTATCAACGGCAAGAAATATATACAACAATAATCAACTAAAATGAATACGAATATGAAAAAGATCTTTATTCTCTTTTCTGCTGTTGTGATAGCAACGGCAATGCAAGCGGAAGTGGTTTTCAACGAGGAACATAATGTAGCTGCATGGGATGCGCAGCAACTGCCCGTATCTAATTATTCCGTACTGGCTAAAGCCGGTGCCGGTGATGTGATTGCCATTACGGTTTCTGCAGCCGAAGCAGGCGGACGTATCTGTCTGCAGAACACAGCCTGGGGTGGCTTGGGCTATGATGTCTATGATGTTACACCGGGTGTCTATCCGTTCGTGCTGACGGCCGAAGCTGCCGAAGAAGTGAAAACCAACGGATTGATCGTGACCGGAGAGAAATACACCTTCGACAAGGTGGAGTTGCTCTATCAGAAAACATTGTGGACCGGCGAACTGGGACATGATGAAGACTGGGCACAGGGTGATGAATTGAGTAAGAGTATTTTTGAAGGACTGGCAGCCGGTGATTGGTTGGGCTTCTCCGTTTCCAATCTTACCGCTTCATCCGAGTGGCATTCGTACACCCTGCGTGTCAACTGGGAAACCAACGTAGCGGAAGGATGGATCTCTTCGGAGGGCACTCATCTGCAATCCTTGTCTGCGGAGGATGTGGCATTGCTGCAAGGGGAGGCTCCGGTCGTTCTGGTGGCACGTTTCTTGACCATCAATGCCGTTCATACCTATGTGCCAACCTTGTCGGAAACACCGACTGCATTCGGTCAAACGGCAGCTTCCTCTTTGGATAACCGTCGCTTCAATATCCTCGGTCAGCCGGTGGACGAGAACTACAAAGGTATCGTGATCATCAACGGTCGCAAATCCATCCAAAAATAAACCGCTAAATCCATCTAATCATGAAAAAGTTATTTTTATTGATCGGTGCAGTGCTGGTATCCCTGGCAATGCAGGCAACTGTGCAAAAAGCAGATTGGGACTTTAGCGAAATGACCGAGTGGGAGTCAAAAACAGCGTCTTTTAATGCAGAAACAGGAGTCGTTACGGCCCAAAAATGGCGTGGTGTAAGTAATTGGGGATGGTTGGAAAAAGGAGACTACGACAAACTCGTGGTGGAAATAGCAGATCATAATTATGCCGTATTGGTGAAGGTAAAAACCATCAATGATGATGAAGCCGGTCAAGAAGAGAAATATGTAGATTTACAGGAGGAAATATCTGCCGAGCAAAATTGCCTTGTTCTTGATTTGACTTCATCAAAAGATATTATTCAGTATATTGAGTTGGATAACTGGTCAGAGCATGATGGCGCAACTTTTACGATTAAGCGTATCTATTTATTAAAGACTTACGGAATTGAAATCAATCGTCCTCTTTGGAGCGGAGAGAATGCTTTTGGCAATTGGGAGCATTCTTTCGAAGTAGATCCATTTGCACGTGTATATGAATATGACGAAATGGTGATTACCTATACCAAAGAAAGTGATCCTCAATGTCAAGTTAAGATTTGTAAAACCGAT
>Ga0265298_10007041_pt1 | contig 13755 bp, 13 predicted proteins | sample AusTroGonzalo_MG_3_FD_193486 | JGI IMG/M metagenome (GOLD analysis project Ga0265298, IMG submission 193486) | Bovine rumen microbial communities from tropical cattle in Woodstock, Queensland, Australia - Gonzalo_01 | ecosystem: Host-associated > Mammals > Digestive system > Stomach > Rumen ...
GATCATTGGTTTGGTATATGCCGGAACGCGAAAGCTGAATTTGCCAACGTCTGTCGTAAAGATGGCAATACGAAACGGAAACACTGGCGAAGTGATTTTGATAACGGATCAGAGAGTGTTAGAAAAAACCGTGTCCGAGATTAACGCAATGGAGCTAAAAAGAATGGGTCGTGAACGGTTTACTTCCACGGGATGGTCTTGTGCCGTTAATTTGTACTATTCGGATGAGGAAAAGCCATCCTATTCCTTGATGCTCAGGAAGGACACCATTTCGACAGGAAAGTATATTTATGGCGAGGATGCAAGAATAGAAGAATTAAGAAATGAGCTTTTGGAGTTCATGACAAAGCAATGATCCTATACGGACATGGCTGAGAAGCCACTCAAACGAGGAAGTGTGGCCGCAGGAGGTAATTTATCTTGAGGCGTGAAAGAAAAAGCCTCCTACAAGAGAACATGCGCGATGCAGGAGGTAATTTATCTTGAGGCGTGGAAGGAAAAACCCCCTACAAGAGGAGTTGCGACTTGTAGGAGGTAATTGCGCATTAGGGTGCGGAAGAAAACGCCTCCTATTCGAGGATTTGTCGCGAAAAAGAGGTATTGGGGTCGTGCGCACACGATGAAAGAGCATAACCGAAAGGAAAAAGCCATATGATATGCCCAAATTGTAATGAAAAAATGGTGTATTTTGTTGAAGGGAATTGTTGCGGATGGAAGTGCGCAAAATGCGATACGGCGTTTGTTACTTCTTACTATGATCCGATTGCACTAGATGAAAATGAATATGAGATAAGCATTGATGGAATTAACAATCCAAATGCTTCGCAGATTAAGGCGATTGCAGAAATATGTCAATGTAATTTTATGGTGTCTAAAGAAAAACTATTACATGGATTTGTCGTAAAATCCATGAATGCAAAAGATACTAGAAGTGCGCTAGGAAAGCTCAAGGCAGTAAAACTCGCGTTTGTTGTAAGCCCAGATTTCGAATACGAGTATTAGAGTATGACACTGGGGAATGATGTTATTTGGTCGAAGGAGCAGAGTTTGTGTTACCTTTGGGAATACCAGTAATAAAAGACCTGACAAAATGTCTGCCTTAGAGCCATTGGTAGTGTTGGTGTATGGGGCAATGCCTGAGAGGATATTTGGACAATACGATTCATATGCAAAATTCATCCAATACCCAGACTAGACAACAAGAATGCATAAGTCATAGATGCCCGTGCAGCGAGTCACTGCCTCAGCCCCCGACGTGAAGGGGAGCCTCAGCCCCCGTTCACGTTGCGGATGTATTCTTCCTTGGGGATCATTGGAGTTTCAAGTTCTGCTATGGTTGCCGGTGAAAGAGTGTGCGAAAGGGCATATTCTTCACCGGCTTTTTCAAACTTGTCGAGCAAAGGGTCTGCGACAACGGCTGCCTCCGGAATGTTCAGCAGAGGCGCTTCGGGAACGCAAACCATGTCCGGGCCGCAGAAGCATGTGTTACACATGGCTTTGAGGCCGTCAAAGTTGCCATCCCAGTCAGGGAATCCGCAGCCGCAGATGATCAGCGTGCGCATTTTGAAGTCATCCAGCGCTTCATGACGAACCATTCCGTCTGATTCCTGTACCATCTTCATCTTGATCAGCGGGATCGTCCGGTCCAGAACTGCCTTCAGGTGTGAGGGCATCGAATAGCAATATAGCGGGAAGCTCCATATGATCAGGTCGCAGTCACGGTACAGATCGAGGATTTCGTTCTGGTCATCCTGGATCACGCAATGTCCGTCCATTTTGGCCCAGCATCCGAAGCACCCCCTGCAGGGGGCGATGTTCTTCTCAATAACGTTTATGACATGGATCTCATGCTCGCCATCTTTATTCAGACCCTTCAAAAATCTTTCCGTCAAACGGAACGTATCGCTTCGCTTTTTGGGACTACCGTTCAAAACCAAAACTTTCATATCTTATACCTCTTTCAAGATTGATTGGATGTTTATTTCCATTAACTTCGTTAATACACGATATCGAGTGTGCAATATCATGTGTGTTGGCCCCCAAATGATCGCATTATTTGCACTTCCCTGGTAATTTTATCACATTTGGCAACTGCTGAAAAGTCGCTTGCGTATGTCGTAAAGAAGATTTTGACGGGTTTTTCTAAATTTGGTATACTCGAGATGATGGTGTATGACATATGTCGTTGTGAATGGTCAGCATAAATCGCATGAGGTGATCGAACATGAAAAAGATAATGAAAAGAGTAATCATAATCATTTTGGCAGCTGTATTGGCAGCGCTGCTCGGGATTTTTATATTCAACCGAATCATGCAGAAGGTGGAGGAGCGTTTGTTCAAGGAGCCGCTTGGTCAGATGGTGGAAGTGGACGGGCACAAGATGTGTCTGCATGTCGAAGGAGAAGGCAAGCGTACGATCGTCTTTTTGTCCGGCAGCGGGACGGCGTCGCCAATTCTTGATTTCAAGAGCCTGTATGACCTGCTGAAGGAGGATTACAGGATCGTTGTCATCGAAAAATTTGGTTATGGCTTTAGTGACGTCGTTGACGGGGAGAGATCCTTCGACACGATTTTGCGTCAGGACAGGGAAGCGCTGGTGAAGGCTGGAGTTGAAGGGCCTTATGTGCTTTGCCCGCATTCGATGTCCGCGCTGGAAGCGATCCTTTGGGCACAGGAATATCCGAACGAGGTCGACGCGATCATAGGCTTGGACATGGCCGTTCCCGAGGCTTATGACGTGCTGGATCTGGACGGCGCCATTCGGCGTGAGAAATTCGCCGCAGTGCTGCGCGAGATGGGAATCGCGCGGTTATATTATAACGACGCCAATATCCCCGGAAATCTTTCCAAGGAGGAGAAAAAGCTCTATCGTGCCATCGGCAGTAAGATTGCGGTCAATAAGGTGATCGTCAATGAGACCAAAGCGGTTCGGGATGCGTGTGACAAGATCGCGCAGAATCCGAAGCCTGACGTTCCGACGCTTTTGTTTGTCTCCAATGGGGAGGGCACGGGCATTAAGGAAGGTTGGCTGGATGCGCAGAAGAACTATGCGAAGGATCTAAGAACCTCACAGGTCATTGAGCTGGACTGTGCGCATTACGTGCATGATTTCGAATACGAGAGCATCAGTCAGGAGATGAAGTCATTCATTTCTGAGCTGAAGATTCGGCCCACGAGGGAATATTTTGAGAACGTGAACAAGGACTATTCGCTCGAGCAGATGTATGCGGAGATTGGACCTTATGGTGTGACAGGTTCCGGGATCATTCGCTTCTTGTGGAAATTGGATGATGGCTCAACGGCCTCTGTCATATTCTCCAGCTATGGCATCGAAGAAATACACATTAAGAGCGAGAGCGGAAGTGAGCTAATCTATGATCGTAGAGCGCCAAGTCAGCAGGAAGACATCCCGACGCAGGAGGATGTTTCTTTGAAGGACGCCTGCAGCAAGTATTTTATGCTTGGCGTCGGCATCAACGGGAGCACGCTGGATAACCTGACGACCTATGATGAAGAATACATGGCAATGGTGAAAAAGCATTTCAACAGCGTGACCCTGTCCAACTTGATGAAGCCCTGCTACATCCTTCAGCAAAAGGAGAGTCAGAACAGTCCTGACGGCTTGCCGGTACTGGATTTCACGACGATTGATGATACGCTTCGGTGGTGCCAGGATAACGGCGTGAAGATGCGCGGGCACACCCTTGTGTGGCATACGCAAACGCCGGGGTGGTTCTTCCGCGAGGGCTATCGTGACGACGGGAAGTTTGTTGACAAGGAGACCATGCTGGCGCGCATGGAGAGTTATATCAAGCAGATGATGAACCATGTGCAGGAATATTATCCGGGCGTGGTCTACTGCTGGGACGTGGTAAATGAGGCGGTGGATCCCGACAAGGGCGACAAGGATAGCTTTTTCCTTTGCAGGACGGAGCTGGACGGCGAGCCGAATCCTTGGTACATGACCATCGGACCGGAGTACGTGGAAGCAGCGTTCCGATTTGCAAGGCAGTTCGCGGACGAGGACGTGAAGCTGTTTTACAATGACTTTAACACCTTCGACACGAGGAAGCGGACGGCGATCTACGCGCTTTGTGAGGACTTAAAGGCGAAGGGCCTGATCGACGGCATCGGCATGCAGGGCTATTGGGGGATCGATTATCCGAATATCACTGCGATCACCAGCGCCATCAGCATATATGCAAGGCTGGAGCTTGAGATCCAGATCACGGAGCTTTCCGTGGGCGTGGACGAGGAGACGGAGGAGCAGTTCGAAAAGCAGGCGAAGCGTTATCGGAATATCTTCCTGAATCTGAAGGCCCAGGACACGCAGGGCGGCGGCTCGGCCAACATTACGAGCGTGACCTTCTTTGGTCTGAAGGACCATTACGTGGAGGGGGACAAGACCAACGCCCGCCTGTTTGACAAGGACTTGAATCCGAAGCCGGCCTTCAACGCCGTGCGAGACATTTTCAAGATGCTGTATCAGGATTGAAAATAAAGGCTTTGCGACATTGTAAGGTTGCGTAAAGCGTGCGAATATGCTATTTTATACCTATGGCTTTTCGCGAATATATATTATCGAGGGGGAAAAAGAAGTATTATGAGCAGTGAAAAACGTGACAGCTGGGGCTCACGGTCCCAATTCATTCTGGCATCCATCGGATCCGCGGTAGGTCTGGGAAATGCATGGCGTTTTCCGGGCTTGGCAGCAAAACACGGCGGCGGTGCCTTTTTGATGGTTTATCTTGTGGCGATGCTGATCTTGGGTATTCCGTTCCTTATGATGGAGATTTCCATCGGTCGTAAGATGAGACGCGGCGTGCCCGGTGCCCTGCGCGCCATTAACAAAAAGACGGAGCCCATCGGATGGTTTGCAGTATCCAACGCTTTCGTCATCTCCGTATATTATGCCGTTGTTTTTGCGTGGGTTATCATGATGGCACTGGTAAGCTATAAGTTCGCCGGCCTGACTGGCAGCGCTGACGCAACGGCGCAGGCATCTGGCATTTGGGCAACGATGATCAAGACCACGGGAACGACTTCCGGTTATACGACGGTCGCCCTGCCCGTTCTCGGCTGCCTTGTTCTCGCTTGGGTTCTGATCTATACCTGTATCAGAAATGGCCCGAACACCGTGGGAAAGGTTGTAAAATATACCGTATTCCTTCCGATCCTCTGCCTTCTGATCCTTGCCGTAAAGGGTATGATCATGCCTGGCGCAGCTGAAGGACTTCGCAAGTTCTTCGTGCCTGATTTTTCGTCGCTCGCAAGCGCAGATATCTGGATCGATGCGATTGGGCAGGTGTTTTACTCTTTGTCGATCATGATGGCGATCATGGTTGCTTACGGTTCCTACCTGAACAAGGATAGCAACATTGCAAAGGATGCCATGATCATCGCCTTTTCGGATTTCGCGATCAGCGTACTTTCCGGCATCGTGCTCTTCACTACGATGAGCGGAACCGGACAGCTTGGAAACATGACTGCTTCCGGTATCGGTACTGCATTTATCGTATATCCGCAGTCCATCGTTCTGCTGACGAACAGCGGCGTGGCAAATGCAATTTTCGCATTCGTATTCTATTTCTGCCTGTGCACGCTGGCGATCGACAGCGCCTTCTCCATCATCGAGGGCGTTTCGACTGCAGTTGCGGATGCATTCCGTCTGTCACATAAAAAGACTACGCTTGCGGTCTGCATCGTAGCAAGCGTTCTGTCTCTTTGGTTTACGACTGGTGCAGGCCTTGCATGGCTTGACATCGTTGACAACTGGTGTAATGCATACAGCCTGATCCTGGTTGGTATCCTGGAGGCAATTGCCATTGGCTGGCTGTTTGATCCGAAGAAGGTGCTGAAGGAAGTGAACCGCAATGCAACGGGCTTCCGTATGCCTGAGTGGTGGTTTGTCATTTCCATCAGATTCTTTGCGCCCCTGACCTTGACGGGCTTCTTTATCTGGAATCTTGTGGCACTCTTTAAGAATGGCGGTATTTACGGCGCATCCGATGGATATTCACTCGCTGCCAACATCATTGGCGGTTGGCTGATCCTGGCGCTTTGCTTCTTCTCCGGTTTCATCGTAAAAGCGATCGAGAAGAAGATGGAAAAGAATGGCTTTACGCCGGACGAAGCTGAGTGGACTGACGAGGCTGAATAAAAAAGAGCGGGGCATCGCTAGATGCCCCGTTTTTATTGGTGCGCGATGGTTCGACTTATGTTATAATGTTGAAATGCTTGGGGGGGGTACGAAAAATGAACACGATCTGGTCTGAAAACGTTCAGGGAATTATGACTTTGTATTTGAGTCGAAGGCTTAGATTCGACGATCTGTTTTTCAAGGAGTATAAGGATCTCTTTGATATTGATCCGAAGAAAAGTCTTAAAATCCTTGAGATTGGATGTGGCCCGGGAGCTTTGGCGGAAGCACTTCACAGATGGTATCCGAACGCAGAAATCACAGGAATAGACAGAGATACCAAGTTTATCGAATTTGCCCGCAAGAATGTAGAGGGCGTGACCTTTATGGAGGGGGATGCCACGAAGCTTCCCTTTGAGGATGAATCCTTCGATATTACGATTTCAAATACCGTGCAGGAGCATATTGAGCCCTCGGCTTTTTGGGGAGAGCAAAAGCGAGTTTTGAAATCTGGCGGCAAGTGCATCTGCCTCTCGGCGAGAAAAGGGATCAGATGCCTGGCGGAATGCTTGGAGAAAACGGAGATAGAGAATTCATTTTGGGAGGCGCAGCCAGGTTTTGAAGAGGAGCTGGAGCGGTTTCAGGTATGCCAGTATCCCATGACGGAAGCGGAAATCCCCGCATCGATGGAGCAGTTTGGATTTGTTGACGTTTCGACGGGATATGCAGTCATAAACCTCACGCCGGACGATCCCCATCATTCCAAAGAGCTTGGGGAAGCGATGATAGAAGCGGACAGACAATGCGCGCTAGAGGCAGTTTTTACGACGCATTCCGATAGCTATGAGAAAGTGATCGAAGCCATCAATCAAAAGTATGACAAAAGGTTGAAGCTGTACCGCGACGGGATTGCCCAATGGGATACCTCAGTATCGCTGACGATGGTTATTTCGGGATTTCGGGCTTAGGGACAAGAAACCTGCGAAAAAAAGTACCCTCCTCCTTTTTTCGTAAGGAGGGGGGTACCGTTGTGTCTGGAAGTTCGTATTAGTTGGGTACGCTGGGTTCTTTCGTCAGTTCGATCTCGAAAAGGCCGGAAACGTCGGAATTCAGCTCCAGGGAATCGGGTCCGTATCCGCAGGTGATTCCATAGAGGGTGTTCTCGTCGGAAGTGAATGCAACCGTGCCTTTTTTGTTGTTCCACCAGGTGTCAGAGCTCATCCTGAAATTGGTAAGGCCGGTCCATTCGCCGGTTCCTTTTTCGCGAACATAGACATTGCGATATGCAAAGGTACGCACTTCGTTGCTGTAAACGCTCCAGTAATTCTCCATGAACTGGGACATGGCGCCCATGAAGCAGGAGTGCTTAAGCCCCGTATTGAAGCAGCTGATCTTGGTCCATTCTTCGGTCTCCATGTCCTGAACCCACTGCTCTACGAAGGTATAGCCTTCTTCGTCATCATAGCAGTTCAGGTACATTCTGTACCAGTGATCCTTTTCCCAAGGGAATAAAGGGATGTAGTTTGTGCCTTCGCCTTCGCCGCCAAACGTGGAGGTTTTGTCAGTCTTAGGATATACTCTCGAAGCCAGTACCTTCACTTCATTTCCGTTCTCGTCATCATAGCTGATCTCCCAGAACGACATGATCGCCTTTTTGCCCTCTTCGGTGTTTTGCAGTCCTGCATACGCGCCGCCGGTGTTTTTCAGCGTATATTCGCTCTCCAGCTCGGAGGTGTCCATGCGCCAGTTGCACAGTGCCCAGTAGGTGCAGTTTGCGGTGCAGTCGGTGCAAAAATCAATCAAAAAGCCCGTGTATTGGCCGCTGGTCTGTGAAAGGTTCGGGTCGACATAAATGTTATGTGCCATGCGGTTTTCCGGGTTGTCCTCTGCCGGGATTGGATCGGGCAATTCCAGGATGGAATTCCAGTCGTAAAGCTTCGTGTCTTTGACTTCAGGTTCCTGCGCGGACTCGGATTCCGAGGCGGATGCGCTTTCTTCTAGTTTGCTTTCCGCCTTTTTGCTTTCAGCAGTGCTTTCCTTCGCATCCTTTCCGCCGCAAGCCGCCAAAGCTACGGTCAGCGTGATCAGAATAAAACTCAAAAATTTCTTGCTCATTGGGGGTTCCTCTTTCTTCGTAAAATGAAACATACTCACGCATTATACTATGTTGTTTTTTAGAATGCAAATTTTTTTGATGAGAGCAAAACGGAAACGACACGGAAGACACGAAAGATGTTTCCCAGTAATTGACCAGAGTTTCCATTTTTGTTATAATTTTAGGGGATTCTAAGGAACGGGGGCTTGATTATGGAAAGGCTAAAAAAGATATTTGTTACGTCACTTGTTTGAGAATTTATAGAAAACGCAGTGAAGAAACATTAGATATAGACGAAGGAGATAGGATCATGGGGGAGAATGAAAAATTTAGCGAGATGAGGGAGAATCCAATGGAATATCGTAAGGTGTTTGACACAATTCCGGAGCAGTTTGATAAGTTCCGGCCTCGTTACAGCGCGGATCTGTTCGCATATTTCATCAAAGAGGCCGGCATTGGCGCTAAGACGAAGGTGCTGGAAATCGGCCCGGGAACCGGCCAGGCGACGGATCCGATCCTGAATACCGGCTGCGATTATAACGCCATCGAGCTCGGGGAGCATCTCTATGAGAAGATGAAAGAAAAATACGGCGCAAGACCGAATTTCCACATCGTGAACGACGACTTTATCACACATGATTTCGGGAATGAGAAGTTCGACGTGATATACTCGGCAGCGACGATCCAGTGGATCCCGGAGAGGGTCGCTTTTCCCAAGACGTTTAAACTGCTAAAGCCCGGCGGAACGCTGGCGATGATGTTTCTGATCGGGGATTATAAGACGCCCAATGAGGAGCTGTTTGGCAAGATCCAGAAGGTTTACGACGAATATTACAAGCCAGTGACGGAGTACAAGAACATGAAGGAGCCGTTTGATTATCTTCATGCGACCGACTATGGCTATGTGGATCTGACGCGGCATGATTTTTACGGAAAGCGCACGTTTTCTGCGGACGAATACGTGATGTATTGCGGCACGCACAGCGATCATATTTTGATCCCAGAGCCCTATAAAACGAAGTTTTTCGAAGGGCTTCGGAGTGTGGTGCTTGCGGGCGGAGATAAGGTCGAGTTTCAGGATACCTACGTCCTGTATCTGACGAAGAAACCGACGTAACCGTAAGTAATACGGCTTTGAATTAAACGTGCCAGGGCACTAGACTCCACAAAACGTGGGTGCCAGGGGAATTTGTTCTTTGATACGGGGTTATGCAAACAAAAAAAGAAGATTTTGTGCCCTGGCGAGCGATTTCTTGCACATAGGGCACAAACCAGACAATTATGCGGTCACAAATCTTGTTTTGTGACTAAGATGCTTGTTTTTCCTTGTTTTAGGCACAGATTGGATTTCCGCCTGTTCACATTGCATGTTGTGTCAATTAGAAATGGGGTATCTCCGATGGAGATACCCCATTTCTAATCGGCGCGACGTGATTCGAACGCGCGGTCTCTGCGTCCCGAATAATTCCGAGTTCTCTTTATAGAGCGTTATAGAGCGTTATTCACCTTTATTCAATGGGTTTTGCAAAAATGGAGTAACTGTACAACGCACCATAACAAACCAAAATTAATGCAATTCGTAGAAAAAATGCGTGATCAAAAACATGGAAACTTTAATTTCGGAAAGTTTCTGACGGAAACTCAAAATATTGGATTGCATGAAAAGACCGTGCCCAAAGCACGGCCTTTTTCGGGGCGATATAAGAGTTGCAGCGATATTTTCTTTATGCCATCTTAATCCCGTCAATTATGATTTCATCATAATTCATGTCATCAAGCGTGACAGGGACAATCCAGTTGCTTTCACGCATGGTAGCAATGAATTCATCAGGCAATTTGATGTTATATTTTTTAACATAGTAAGCCAAATCTCCTGGCCAGAGCCATGTTCCGTCTGAGTAACTGCTTGCAATGCCAGATGTTCCTCTTTCGGGATTTATGACATCATATGTTACGCCGGGGCTAACGATAAATTCAACCCCGCTTTCAAGATATTGACAGATTTTTGCTTTATCGTCAGGATTCACTTTATCAATGTAATCATAAATTGAACCATCCGTTTCTAGGCCCTGTGACATTTCTTTATAGTATCCTACGGTTTTTAATTCCATTTTTTCTGCCTCTTTTTTTGAATATAGAACGAGCAACAATCGTTAGGAAACATTCCGAAACGAGAGGTTATGGGATATCTCATTCAGGAGCTGTCGCATTATATGTCTGCATAAGCGTCAAGTATATTCTCATATATCTTATTGCCTTCTTCCAACATTTTCTTGATAACCGCTTGAGAAGTGGCAGTGTCTGATATGGAGAGAACCGTATGCTGCTTCTTGTTAACTATTCCGTATCCAAACTCTGTGTTAACAAGAACGGTATCCTCTTTTTCGGTAGTCCATAGATAGCTGTATTCTTCAATGTTCATGATGTCACGTTTTTAATCCTTTCAATGTGAATTTAACCGTTGCTTTTCCTAAAGGAATAATGGATGATGTTTTTTGTGGAGAGCCAGCCTGCTTTATGAGCGCCAATAACACTAGGTCATCTGGGCTTGGTCGTGCGGTTCCTTTAGGGTGAGTATGGTTTATCAATATTGTTTTGTTCGTTACGGGAATAATCACTCTATTGCTAATTCCTGAGTAAATCATATAACGTCCGCCTCGTCCTTTTTTTCCAGGACCGAGTTCATAAACCTGTGCAAATTCTACGCCATATTCCCTGGTCAGAAAATCCATCTGTTTATCGGTGAGCCTTTTTTTGATCTGTATTCCTTTGGAACCAGGCAAATGGCTAAAATCAATGTTCTTTGCTCCGTTTGGCATGATTCTGTCGAAGACCTCTTCGGCCAACGCGTGCAAAAAACCTGCAGTGCCATTAAAGTGGCCGGATAATCCTTTGCTCATGATTTCCTCCCATCAAAGAACTTGTCAGTCTTACTTTGGAAGGAAATGACATGTATGCCCATTTTGATGGCAGCGGTAAAACAATCATCATTGGAGGATCCGTAAACAAGAATGGTATGAGGTCTTAGCGTCTCAATCATCTTGAAAAAGCCAGCCCGAAATCTTTGCCGATCAATTAGCTTTCGTGGACCACCGCCTACGGTGCCTATCGCCACGATGCTATTGGTGGGGATACCTTCGAAACAATATGAATATGATTCTTCCGTTCCCCATCGAACATTGTTAATCACGGCAATGCCTTTTTTGCCAAGCCAATATCCATAAGTTCGCATGCGATAAGTCGAATAAATCTTAATGGCTTCCGGAAAATCTTGATAAGTACTCCAATCAGGGGTAATGACTCCGGCAAAATGACAAAGAATTTTTAACGCTGTATTATGATCATGCCAAATACCGTGAGGCCCGTCAAACTTAATGTCATCGATATACCAGTTTACGAAAGCATCTTCATGGTAGTCTGTGTCTCCATGGACCAAATGTTTCTTATGGATTTGCTTTGCTTCTTCCCAAGTAACCATGTGATTGGGAATGGTGATGGCAGTAGTAGGACAGAATGGAATATCGTGGATTCCAAATACTGCACCTTCTGCCATAAAAGCGTTCCAAACATCTTTGCATCCGGAACGGACTGGTAAATTGTTACTTAAAACCATTCTAGCACATTTGGAATCTGTTTTCACCAAGTTTAAATCATTGCTAAACGAACCGCTTAGGGATTTTTTTCCCATTGTGAGTCTCCTTTCTTTTGAAAAGGTGATTCTACACTCCGGATGTAGAACCACGGATTAAGTGTTCTTGAAAGACGCCGGAAACTTCTCGTCAGAAGCGCGCCTTTCAGGCTTTGCGCAAAGCGGTTTTCGTTCTATACAAATTATAACGAAAGTGCTAAAATATATTCAAACGGATATTTATATATTCAAAACATATAAATTATATGCGAGGGGATATTTTGAAAATGAAATATGATATTGATGCATTTTACAAAAATATGCAAAATATATTAGAAGAACGTGAAATCTCGTATAAAGAGGTATACACGGCAATAGGCATGCAGCAATCTAACTTTAGCAATGCATATAACAGGAGAAACGGCAAAGCATTTACATTGGCGCAAATGCTTGCAATTGCTGAGTTCCTAGACTGTTCTTTGGATGCGCTCTTTACAAGCGAGTATTACGCTGATGGGGAAAAGTATATTAAAATACCAGAGATGTCGAAATGGACATGTGCGGATTTACTCAGATTAATCTTTGCATTAAGAAAGAGTGGTAGTGAGATGCAATTTGTGAATACGAGGGCTTCTTTTCCTCCATTCTTCAGCGAAACGGATGTTACAGCAATATACTTCGCAAAGAAGTTTAATTTGCATGATATACTTTCTTTTATGGGCAGTAACACCGAGATGCTTATTAATTCAGCAATGCGTGAATGGTCGAAAATATTGGAGAGTACGGAAAACATTGATGATGAGTCGAGGGAATTAATGCTGTCTACTTGGGAAACAAAAAAACTTGAGCAGTTCAAAAACATGATATTGTCAGATGATCTGGTGGAATATAAGATGGACGAGAATTCTAAACGGTATGTCCGTTGCGTTTCTGATTTTAAATAAATCTGGCGGAAATAGAGGTGCAAGATTGAGAATAGATGCATTTAGAGAAATAATAAAACAACGCGAAGAGACTAATGACGAATGGGCATATGGAGTTGAACAGTGTTGGAAAAAGGAAATAGAAATTCTTACAGAAGATATTCCTTCTACAATTGACTATCTAAAAAACGATTGTACGGCCGAGGAATACTCTTGGATAAGCGAAGTTCTCGATGATATAGTGGAGCGCGTCCCAAGTAAAGAACTCGTTCAGTGCTATAAAGAGCTTATGGTAAAGTTCCCGGAAGAATGTATTGAGTATAACATTGCAGGATGTATTGAAAGCGCAGAGGCAATACTTAATTGGGTGGATGAGCATGGGATAAAAGAGAAATAAGAAACGGCGCTTGTAATTCGAACACGCGGTCTCCGCTTCGCTCCGGTCGGCTCAAGGCCGACGTCCCCCGGACGTCGTGATCTCCGCTTCGCTCCGGTCGTTGCAGGCCATCGTCCCCCGGACGATGTGCAACCTCTTTGCCCGAACGATGTGTCCGTTCCGATAGGGGTTGCGTGTTGGACCAAGTAACATGGATTAGAAAAAGGGTGTGTGATCTATGATCACACACCCTTTTTCTAATCGGCGCGACGTGATTCGAACACGCGACCTCTGCGTCCCGAACGCAGCGCTCTACCAAGCTGAGCCACGCGCCGTCTTGGTAACATATAGAATAATAAACAAGAAATGGTGAAATGTCAAGGAGATTTCGCAGAAAGTTATAGGCAGGGGTAAATGGGACGTGGTATAATATTAATTGGCGTGAAAGGGGGTATGGCATGAGGATTTATGACATTTCGCAGGAAGTATTTTCCTGTCAGGTTTACCCGGGGGATCCGTCGCCGGAGCGGCATATGATGTTGCAGATTTCTGACGGTGCGGTCTGTAATATGACGGCGTTAGGGATGTGTGAGC
>Ga0265298_10007042_pt1 | contig 13754 bp, 14 predicted proteins | sample AusTroGonzalo_MG_3_FD_193486 | JGI IMG/M metagenome (GOLD analysis project Ga0265298, IMG submission 193486) | Bovine rumen microbial communities from tropical cattle in Woodstock, Queensland, Australia - Gonzalo_01 | ecosystem: Host-associated > Mammals > Digestive system > Stomach > Rumen ...
CCGAGATCAAGCGCATCTTGAAGCCCAGTGGTTGGGCCATTCTCCTCGTGCCCATCAACCCCGATGTGGACACCTTCGAAGATCCGAGTATCACCGACCCGAAAGAACGCGAGCGTTTGTTCGGTCAGTACGACCACGTGCGCCAGTTTGGCCGCGATTATGCCGAGGTGTTGCGCAAGGCAGGCTTCAAGGTGACGGAAGACAGGTTTTACTACGAGATTTCAGACGAAAAGCGCGAGCGGATGCGTTTGGCGCGCAGGGGAGAGGAGATTATTTATCGTTGCTCATTGTCATGAATTGCGTCTCGCAATTCACAGAGACAAACTGCGGGACGCAGTTTGCGACAATGATAAACAACAAAAGGCGACTCCCCAATGGGGTCGCCTTCGTTACCTTAAATGAGAAATATAACGGCTTCCGAAAATTAATACTCGTCAGAAACTGTAAGTCTTTTTCTGCCCTTGGCTCTTCTGCGGGCCAAAACCTTGCGGCCGTTGGCAGTTGACATTCTTTCTCTGAAACCGTGTTTGTTTCTACGTTTTCTGTTCGAAGGTTGATAAGTGCGCTTCATCTCTCTATCTATTTATTTGTTATTTTTCGCTAAAATCCCTTTGAATCGGGCTGCAAAAGTACGAATATTTTCCTTAGCTCCAACACTTTTATTGAAAAAAATGAAAAAGACGAAACCAAAAATGATTTCGCCTTTTTCAAATCGTTGATTATAAATTGCTTATGCAATCACTTCCTTTTCGGGGATATTCCTTAACGTCTCGACGAGGAAGTCCCAGAAGGGTTGCACGCTCTCGATGAGCAAAGCTTCATCGGGTGAGTGCGGGTGCACCAAAGTCGGGCCGAAACTCACCATATCCCAGTTCGGATACTTCGAGCCGAGGATGCCGCATTCCAAGCCGGCGTGGATTACCATCACTTTAGGCTCTTTACCAAACTTGTCTAGATACACTTTCTTCATCAGGTTGAGGATGGTCGAGTTGATGTTGGGCTTCCAGCCAGGATAATCGCCAGTGGAGTAGGCCTCTGCACCATTGTCGGTGAGGTTCTTGCGGATTTGCTCAGCGAGTTTGTCCTTGGCAGCGTCAACGAGGCTGCGGGTGAGCGAAACGCACTCAATCTTGCCGTCTTCCATCTTCCATGTGGCCAGGTTGCTCGAGGTCTCGGTAGTGCCTTCAAAGTCTTCCGACATGGCGATGACACCGTTGGGATAGCGGGCGATGGCGCAGAACATGTTGTCTTGCGTCTTCACGTCGATGACCTTCTCAGGCATGGCTGCTTCTTCGCAGAGGATGGCCAGCTCGGGCTCGACTTCAGCAAACTCTTCCTTGCAGATGCCTTCATATTCGGCGGCATACGCCTTGAATTCTTCTGCTTTTTCAGCAGGGACGACCACGATGGCCTCGGCTTCTCTCGGGATGGCATTGCGCAGGCTGCCGCCGTCGATGGTGGCGAGGCGCAGACCATATTTCTCAGCTGCCATCAGCAGCATGGCGTTGATTACCTTGTTGGCGTTGGCGCGACCCAGGTTGATGTCCATGCCCGAGTGACCGCCCTTCAAGCCTTTCACGAAGAGGCGGAAGGCTTTCATGCCAGCAGGGACAGCTTCAAACGTAGGTGTCCATGTGCCAATGTTGTCGACGCCGCCAGCGCAACCCACATAGAGTTCGCCTTCTGTCTCCGAGTCCATGTTCATGAGGATGTCGCCTTGCAGCACACCAGGTTGCAGCTTGTTGGCACCCGTCATGCCGGTCTCTTCGTCGATGGTGAAGAGGGCTTCGATGGGACCGTGTTGCAGGTCGGTGGCTTCGAGGACAGCCATGGCGGCAGCGGCACCAAGACCATCATCGGCACCGAGGGTGGTGCCGTTGGCTTTCACCCAACCGTCTTCGATATGGGTCTCAATCGGGTCGTTCTCAAAATCGTGTACCTTGTCGGCATTCTTTTGCGGGACCATGTCCAGGTGGGCCTGCAGGATGACGCCTTTGCGGTTCTCCATGCCTGGAGTGGCGGGCTTGCGCATGATGACGTTGCCGCAGTCGTCGACGATGGTTTCAAGGCCGTGCTCTTCGCCCCATTGCTTCATAAAGGCGATCACCTTGGCTTCTTTCTTCGAAGGGCGCGGAATCTGGGTGAGACTGTAGAAGTTTCTCCACACGCCATTCGGCTCTAAATCTTTGATAGTGCTCATTTTGTTGATAGTTTATTGTTTAAATGTTTATTTGTTGTTCTAATGGCTGTTAATAATGCCTGCAAAACGATTCAACGGTTCAACAGACAACAGTTCAACTACAAAAAGGTCGGCTAAAATACGGAAAAAATCTCAACTCGAAACAAAAAGTCGTATTTTTGCACACTAAATCTTTATTAAAATGAAAAAAGTACTACCGTTGTTATTGTTTGTCATACTGGCTTTTGCCAGTTGCCAAAGAGGCCCTGTCATTTATCAAGTCTCTAATAATCCGAAAGAAATGGCCGACAACGCCGAAAAGTTTGCCAAGCAAACTATCAAGCGTTCGGGAAGCTATAATGCCGAGGAATGGAAAGTGGCCGTTGAGCAGTTCATTGCTATGACCAAGGATTTTGTGGATAAAAAGCATCAGATGAGCCAAGATGACATCTTCCGTGTTGATGCGGCTCGTTTGGAATTCATCAAGGCTGTCTCCGAAAATGGCAATGATGAGCTTGTGGCTCAAATCAAGGAAGCCTACAGCCAGATAGATGGCTGAAACCGTATACAGTTAGTTTTTCGTGCTGTTGGGTGAAAAAAGTTCGTCGTATGGTTTTTTCTCTCTATTTTTGAAAACTATTCGCGACGATAATGACACTTCATACCTTTTATATTTTTCTCATTGTCATGGCAGTGGTTGCCGTGGCTGTGTATGTGAGCCTCTTCTTTGTGGATGCGGGCTACGGCAAGTTTTATAACCCGAAATGGGGCCCTGCTGTCAACAACAAACTCGGTTGGGTGCTCATGGAGTCGCCTGTCTTTGTTGCCATGCTGCTGTTGTGGCTTCTTTCCGACCGTCGTGGCGACATGGTGCGTTTGGCCTTCCTGTTTTTGTTTGAGTTGCACTATATCCAACGCTCGTTTGTGTTCCCTTTCCGTATGCGAGGCCATAGCGTGATGCCGTTGTCCATCGTATTGATGGGCGTCATCTTCAACGTACTCAATGCGTTAATGCAAGGTGGTTGGATTTTCTACTTTTCGCCCGACGACTATTATCCTGCCGATTGGTTGACGGATCCCAGATTCATCATTGGCTTCCTGGTTTTCATCATCGGCATGTACATCAATATCCAGTCCGACGATATCATCCGAAACTTGCGTAAGGAGGGCGACACCAAGCATTACTTGCCCAAAGGCGGCATGTTCCGCTATGTCACCTCGGCCAATTATTTTGGTGAGTTCGTGGAATGGATTGGCTTTGCCATCCTTACCTGGTCGTGGTCGGGTGCGGTGTTCGCTTTGTGGACATTCGCCAATCTCGCCCCGCGTGCCCATAGAATTTATGACGCCTATAAGAAAGAGTTCGGCAAAGAGCTGAACACCAAGAAAGTGAAGAGATTTATCCCATTTATTTGGTAATGTCGATGTTTATGGAATCACCAATATTTACTCCTTGTCAAATCGGCCCTATCACCTTGCGCAACAGGGTGATACGCTCGGCTGCCTTCGAGAATATGGCCTACGGCAACCGCCCCTCTGAGGATTTGTTCAACTATCATACGGCTGTGGCCCGTGGCGGTGTCGGCATGACGACGGTGGCCTACGCCGCCGTCAACCAATCGGGCTTGTCGTTCGATGGTCAGCTATGGATGCGCGAGGAAATCGTCCCTGAACTGAAACGTCTTACCGACAGCGTCCATTCGTATGGTGCCAAGGCATCCATCCAGTTGGGACATTGCGGCAACATGACACACCGTGCCACCTGCGGCTGCAAGCCTGTGGGTGCCTCGGGTGGCTTCAACCTGTATTCACCGACGTTCCATAGAGCGCTGAAAAAGGAAGAGATTTACGAGTTGGTGAAAGATTTCGGCAAGGCCGTCAAACTGGCGCGTGAGGCGGGCTTCGATTGCGTGGAGATTCATGCCGGTCACGGCTACCTCATCAGCCAGTTCCTGTCGCCCTACACCAACCGTCGTCACGATGAGTTTGGCGGCTCTCTGGAGAACAGAATGCGTTTCATGCGTCTCGTCATTGAGGAGGTGATGCGCGTTGCCGGCCAAGAAATGGCTGTGGTGGTCAAGGTGAACATGCACGATGGCTTCCGTCGCGGTATGCAGCGTGAAGAGTGCATCAAGGTGGCGCAGGAACTTGAACGTCTTGGCGTGCATGCCTTAGTGCTCACGGCGGGTTTCGTCAGCAAGGCTCCTATGGAGGTGATGCGTGGCGCGATGCCGCTCAAGACGTTGCGCTATTACATGGATGTGAAGAAGTTCTGGTGGCTGAAGATAGGTCTCGCCTTAGGAGGTCGCATGGTAATCCCCACGAGACCGTTCAGTGAAGGCTATTTCTTGGAGGATGCCAAGGAGTTCAGGGCGGCTTTGAAAATGCCCTTAATCTATGTGGGCGGTATGGTCTCGAAAGAAAAAATGGAAGAGGTGCTCAACTCGGGCTTCGTGGCCTTGCAGATGGCGCGTGCTTTGGTCAACGACACTGATTTTGTCAATAAACTGCAAAAGGGTGAGGTGACGCGCAGCGAGTGCAAACACTCCAACTATTGCATCGGGCGCATGTACACGCTCGAGATGAAGTGCCACCATTGCGTGGAGAATATGCCGAAACCCTTGCAGAAAGAGATTGACGAAGCGGAAAGGACCTTATGAACGGCAAAAAATGGTTCCAACGGTTTCAGGAGACGCAAGGGCGACAGCCTTGGGCGTTGATTACGGGCGGCAGCTCGGGCATGGGCCTGGAGTATGCACGTCAGCTGGCTGAAATCGGGTGCAATCTGCTGCTGGTCAGCAACCAAGAGGAGGAACTGCAAAAAGTTGCCGAGGAACTGAAACAAGGCAGAGCCATTCAAGTCATTCCGCATTATCAGAATCTGGCCACGGAGACCGCTGCAGAGGAGCTGCTGGCATTTTGCCAGTCAGAGGGCTTGAACATTGATATCCTTATCAATAATGCAGGCATGTTTTTCTTTGAAGAGTTGACCACGGAGAACGAAGCCAAAGCCTTGACGATGATGCGTTTGCATGTCTTGACTCCGACAAGACTTTGTGTCGTCTTTGGTGAGGAGATGAAAAACAGAGGCTGCGGATACATTATTAATATGTCGTCGATGGCGGCTAAACTGCCTTGTCCGGGCATTACGATTTATTCGGCCACCAAAGCCTATTTGAAGAGTTTTGGCAAGTCGCTTTATTTTGAGATGCGTCCCTACGGCGTGGGTGTCACCACGGTATGTCCTGCTGCCATCGCCACACCGCTCTACAAATTAAAACCCAGTTTGTTGAAGTGTGGCGTGAAAATTGGACTGATAGGTACACCGCAGTGGCTAGTGTGGAAGGCGTTGAAAGGCATGATGAAGAAGAAGCGGGTGGTGAAACCGGGCTTCATGAACCTCTATCTGCCGCCTTTGATTGCCGCTCTGCCCCATGGATTAGTCAATACGCTATGGCAAAAGTACAAGTAACGATATTGTTTTTGTTGGCCTGCCTGACGGCTTCGGCCCAACGCTACGAGAAGGTGCCTTTTGGCGACTTCGAGCATTGGACGGTGCGTTATATCACTGAATCACAAATCATTGGTGGACAGGAAAAGGTGCTCTATGTGATTGGCCCTACCGACACCATCCGAAGCAACGACCCATACAAATACAAAAACACGATTTGGGCTTCGTCGAATGCTTTGGCCAAGGTGATGGGTGTGGTAAAGACGAGTACCAATGTCACCCCTGATGATGGTCCGACAGGCAAATGCGCCAAACTGGCCACACAGTTTGCTGAATGCAAGGTGGTGGGTCTTATCAATGTTAAGGTGTTGGCAGGCGGCTCCATTTATTGGGGCAAGATGCTTGAGCCTGTCACGGGTGTCAATGACCCTTTTGCCTTTATGGACTGGGGTATTCCATTTACAAAACGTCCTAAAGCACTCGTTCTCAACTATAAAGCCACTATCCCAAATACGGGTAAGCTGGTGAAAGGCACAACGTTCCGTACGACTGAATTTAATGGCTATGATCCTGCTGAAATCCTCTTCATTCTTCAAAATCGATGGGAGGACGAGAAGGGCAATATCCATGCCAAGCGGGTGGGAACGGCAGTGTATCATGTCGAAAAAACAACCAATGGATGGCAACGCAACTTCAGAGTTCCCGTCATCTATGGCGATGCCCGAAAGGCCAATGAATACCAGCCCTATATGGACTTGATCTCGGGCGATAAGACCATGTATGCCCTCAATAGCAAGGGCAAGAAAAAAGTCATTCAGGAAGAGGCTTGGGCTGATGCGGATTGTCCCGTCACCCATGCCATCATGATGATTACTTCCAGCAGTCATGGGGCTTTTGTGGGTGCCGTGGGCAACGTCCTTTGGGTCGACGAAATCCGCCTGGAGTATTGATGTTTTTTTTCATTTTGTTTTTAAAAATTTCCTATTTTTGCACCCGTTTTTAAAGAATAATGAAATATGGACTTAAGCAAAATTGTTTCAATATCCGGTAAACCTGGACTTTATGTTGTTAAATCTCAAGCCGTTGGTAGGCTTATAGTGGAATCCGTTCTCGATGGCAAGTGCTCGCCGGCCTTTGCCCGCGAACGTATGAGCTCGCTTGAGGAGATCTCGATCTTCTCCACCGATGAGGATCGTCCTCTGAAAGAAGTCTTCATGATGATCCACGACAAGATGGGCGACAAGGTCGACTTCGACTTCAAGAAGGCTAGCAACGAAGAGCTGCGCGAGAAGTTCGCCTTCGTCATGCCCGACTACGACGAGGATGCCGTTTATCCTTCCGATATGAGAAAGGTCTTCGCCTGGTATCAGATGCTGAATGACAAGGGTCTGCTCGGCTTCACCGTGGAGGAGGAAAAACCCGAGGCAGAGGCTGAAACGTCCGCCGAAGCCCCGGCCGAAAAAGAGTAAAGTTTTTTCATGGCATATTTTAGTTGAAAGCCGCTTTTGCGGCTTTTTTTGTATCTTTGTCCCGTGTAAGGCTTTTGTTATGAAACAAATAATAGACTTCAAACTGGTCGAGAAACAGGACTTCGGTCGCTCGGTGTTGCTGAGGCTGCGTACGGAACGGCCCTCGCCTGAAATAGCACCTGGACAATTTGTTCAGGTGCGTGTCGATGGCTCGCCCAGCACCTATCTGCGCCGCCCTATCTCCATCCACGATGTGAATGTCAAGCAAAACGAAATCAGCTTGTTGGTGCAACAAATAGGCGAGGGGACGAGGCATCTGGCGGCTGCCGAGGTGGGCGAAACCATCAATGTTGTGCTGCCTTTGGGTAACGGATTCAGTATGCCCGAGAAAGGGGAGAGTTGTCTGCTCGTTGGAGGCGGCATCGGCATCGCACCCTTGTATTACTTCGCCAAGGTGTTGGGAGAGAAAGGCATTCGACCCACATTGCTTTTGGGCGGAAAAACGAAATCGGACTTGATTCGTTTGGAGGATTACCAGCGACTTGGTGAGACCTTTGTGACCACCGAAGACGGCTCGCTGGGTGAGAAAGGCTTCGTGACCATGCACTCGGTATGGCAGAAGCAAAGCTTTGACAAAATCTATGTCTGTGGTCCGAAACCCATGATGAAGGCAGTGGCGAAACTGGCTGCCGAAAAGGATGTTTGGTGTGAAGTCTCGCTTGAGAATTTGATGGCCTGCGGCCTCGGTGCCTGCCTCTGTTGTGTGGAGGACACCGTCGACGGCCACGTATGCGTCTGCAAGGAAGGCCCTGTATTTAACACAAGGAGGTTGAAATGGTGAACATGACGATAGACTTGGGTCGCGGCCTGGTGCTGCGCAACCCCGTGATGACAGCTTCGGGTACTTTCGGCTATGGTGAGGAATACATTGATTTTGTCGACTTGACCCAATTAGGTGGCATCATCGTGAAAGGCACAACGCTCCATCCGCGTGAGGGCAATCCCTATCCGCGTATGGCTGAGACACCTTCGGGAATGCTGAACTGCGTCGGACTGCAAAACAAAGGCGTACAATACTTTATCGATACCATTTATCCCCGCATTAAGGATTTCGACACCAATGTGCTACTCAACCTTTCAGGTTCCACTTTGGAGGACTATGTGAAAGGAGCTGAGATGGTGGATGCTTTGGACAAGATTCCCGCCATTGAGCTGAATGTCTCTTGCCCCAATGTGAAACAAGGTGGGATGGCCTTCGGCGTGACCACCACGGGCATCTCGCAGGTGATCTCCGAGGTGCGCAAGGTGTATCACAAGCACCTGATGGTCAAGCTGTCGCCCAATGTGACCAATATCGCCGAGATAGCCTTGGCGGCCGAGTCGGCAGGCGCTGATTCAGTCTCTCTCATCAACACCTTGATGGGAATGGCGATTGATGCAGAGCAGCGCAAACCGAAACTGTCTGTGATTACGGGCGGTCTGTCGGGTGCCTGTGTGAAGCCTGTGGCCTTGCGCATGGTGTGGCAGGTGGCCAAGGCGGTGAAAATCCCCGTGGTGGGTTTGGGTGGCATCAGCAATGCCACCGATGCCGTGGAGTTCATGCTCGCCGGTGCCTCCGCCATCGAAATCGGCACGGCCAATTTCATCGATCCGGCGGTTTCAGCAAAGGTTGCATGGGGAATCAACGAATATTGTGAGCGGCATGGATTCCAGAAGGTCACCGATTTGATTGGGGCGTTGGAAATCTAAACGAAATTCACCTCGGGACTAATCTTTATCCCGAACTTTTCCTCCACGGATTTTTGGATCCGTTTGGCCAGATAGACGATGTCCTCGCCTTTGCCGCCACCATAGTGCACCAGGACGAGCGCCTGCTTGTCGTAGACGCCCACGTGCTCGTCGCGCCAGCCTTTCCAACCGGCCTGCTCGATGAGCCAGCCAGCAGGAACTTTCACCTTGCCATTGGGTTCGTCATAGTGTGGCATGTCGGGATATTCCTTTTGCAAAGCCTCGAATTGTGCTCTGTCGATGACGGGATTCTTGAAGAAACTCCCTGCGCTACCCAGCTGCTTCACATCAGGCAGTTTGGCATCGCGGATGGCACAGATGGCGTCATGGAGTTGCTGTAGGGTCGGGTTAACGATGCCGTTTTGCTCCATATAGGCCTTGATGTTGCCGTATTCCAGGTTGAGCGGCGCGTCTTTCTTCAACATGATGTCCACCGAGGTGATGACATATTGCCCTTTCAGCATGCCTTTGAAGATGCTACTGCGGTAGCCGAACACGCATTCTTTGTTGTCGAAAGTGCGCTTCTTGCCCGTTTCAAGCTGGATGGCTTCACATTGCACGAAGCTGTCTTTCAGTTCCATGCCGTAGGCACCGATGTTCTGAATGGGAGCGGCACCCACCTTGCCAGGGATGTTGGCGAGGTTCTCCACGCCATACAATCCTTTTGCGACCATTTGCTTGACAAAGCCAGGCCAGTCTTCGCCAGCTTGGACGCGGAAAACGGCCTTGTCATCTTCGTCCACAATCCGCTTGATACCTTTGTTGTTCATGTAAATGACGATGCCGTCGAAGACATCCTGCGTGAAAAGGATATTGTTTCCGCCACTGAGAATCAGAACTTTCTGATTCTTTAACACGCCCCTCCTGATGAGGGTCTGAAGGTCGTTGGTGTCGTTGATTTCGATGAATTGCTTGGCCACGACATCGAAGCCGAAGCTGTTGTAGGGTTTGAGGTTGATGTTTGCTTTCATGGGTGGCAAAATTAAGATGTTTATCATAATCTTACAACTTTTATTAGAGAAATGTATTGTCTTTGTTTTTTTCTGAGGAAACTGTATTCAAAAATAAATGAAACAATTGTACAGTCTAAAGAAAACTAAATGTTTTGAGACTTTTTTTGATGGAAAATACTAAATAGCCATATTGCTGTCTAAAAAATGTCGTATTTTTGCCCCAATTATAGAACATTCTAATTAAGAATTTATGCTTGTAATTGTAACTATAGTTTCCGTAGTGTTGCTAACAATCCTATTGAATTGGATTGTGAAAAAGATTGTGACAAATAGAATCAAGAAATCATCAACTGCTGTTGAGTCGGTACGAAAGAGAAAATTATTCTTTTTTTTTCGAGTATTAATTCTTATAGTTTACACTGTTCTTATTGTTGGAGTGATTATTGTGTTTGCTGATTCTATTTTTCCTCCTTTATCCCAGTTTTCATCATTGACGGGTGGATGGTTTATTTTTGCTTCGGTACTTGCTTTATGCGCTATGCCTTATGCTTCAATGTCTTTACCCATAAGTGGCTTGACTATAGATAAATTGAAGGATAAGGATTTCGCTCTATTTTTAAGAGGTTTTTCTAGTGATGACTATAATCCATCTGCAGTAAACAAAGTTAGTAGTTTTTCTCATTTTCTTAAAGGTAAAGTCGATAAGAAACCAGATGTGATGAAATTGCCTTTTTCAGAGCGGAGTTTATGTGGTGCCATAAAGTTGTTTATGCCTGTTTATAGTGTCGGTATGACTAAGGAATTGGAAAGTCCTGAAGGTAGTAAACGCATTTATTTAGATGATGCAACATGGCAAAAGGATGTGGCTTCATTAATAAATAGGGCAAAATATGTCTTTGTCCTTGTTCATGATAGTGATAGCTGTTTTTGGGAGATTCAGCAATGTCAAGAAACGGCTATCAATAAAACGCTTTTTTTTATAGACGATTCAGCTTCGTTGAAGCAAATGCTTAAAAAAGAACAAAAAAACGTTCCGGATTGTCTAAGAGTTAATAATGTTGAAAAACATAGTGCTATATGTATGATAAATGGTGTGAGGAAGGTTTTTAGCTATAAAAACGATGAGGCAGGTTTTGAGAAAGTTTTGCGCTCGTTTTTTGAAGAGAGAGCTATGTTAATGAATGAAAACAAGATATTTGGGATGTATGGTGCTGGTTATTTTACAATGCCTTTGATTGAGGACGATGAAACGTGCCATCATATCGGTGATCAATGATTTGGTCACTGACCAAAGGGTCAACAAGTCGTGCCTGGCTTTGCAAAAGGCTGGTTACGAGGTGCTTTTGGTCGGGCGGAAGCAACGCAAGAGTCCCCCGATGGACGAACGCCCTTATGCCTCGCACCGCATGAAGCTACTTTTCGAGAAAGGGCCGTTGTTTTATGCTGAGTATAACATTCGGCTTTTTTTCTTCCTCTTGTTTCATCGTGCCAATCTTTTGCTGTCCAATGACTTGGATACCATCCTGCCCAATTACTTCATCTCACGACTGAAAGGCATCAAGATGGTTTTTGACAGCCATGAATACTTCACCGAGACGCCAGAGTTGGTTGGACGACCCAAAGTGCAAAAAGTTTGGAAACGCATTGAGGGCTTCGTGGTGCCAAAGTTGAACGAGATGATAACGGTCTGCGACAGTATCGCCGACTTGTTCCGCGAGAAATATGGTGTGAAAGTGCACGTCATTCGCAACATTCCCCCGCGCAAGGCCTTGCCTCCGAAAGGCGACAAGGAAGCTTTGGGTCTGCCCACCGATAAACATTTGTTGGTTTTACAAGGCTCTGGTATCAACATCCAGCGTGGAGCAGAGGAGCTGGTGCAAGCCATGTCGCTGTTGGACGATTGCTTCCTGATGATTATCGGAGGCGGCGATGTGTTGCCGGTCTTGAAGCAGATGGTTGAAGAACAAAAGATTGCGGACAGGGTGCGGTTCTTCCCGAGAATGCCTTACCAGCAAATGATGACCTACACGCAACTTGCCGAGTTGGGCTTCTGCCTCGACAAGGACACCAACCTCAACTACCGTTTCAGCCTGCCCAACAAACTGTTCGACTTTATCCAAGCGGGTGTGCCGATTGTGGCCTCGCATCTGACTGAAATCGAGAAGATCATTCGACGATACGATTTGGGCTTGTTTATCGAAAACCATGAGCCTGCGACTATCGCCGCCACTATCCGAGAGGCCTTGTCGGATGAGGCGAGAAGGGTACAATGGCAACGAAACTTGGCAGTCGCGGCAAAGGATTTGTGTTGGGAGAACGAGGAACAGAAACTGCTTGAAATCTACAGACATTATGAATGACTCTGATTATCATCTACATATAATAGCTTTTGACGTGCCTTATCCTGCCAATTACGGCGGGGTCATCGACGTGTTTTATCGCATCAAGGCCCTTACGGAGGCAGGTGTCAAAGTGCATCTCCATTGCTTTGAGTACGGTCGCGGTGAGCAAGAAATCTTGAAGCGCTGCCATGAGGTGAAATACTACAAGCGTGACACTTCTTTCGGCAAACAGCTAAGCCTCACGCCTTTTATCGTGAATTCACGCCGCTCCGAGGCTCTGGTACAGAACCTGATGAAGGACGATTATCCCATCCTTTGCGAGGGCTTGCATACAACGGCTATCCTTCTCGACAAACGTCTGAAAAACAGAAAGATCTATGTCCGTGCCCATAATGTGGAACACGATTATTACAATGGCTTGGGCGAAGCAGAAAGATGCGGTTGGAAGCGCCTGTTCTATCGGGCTGAAGCATGGAAACTAAGACGATTTGAGCCGATTCTGAAAAAGGCAGCAGGCATTTTCGCCATCTCGCAGCAAGATGCGGATTATTTTGCGAAACACTATCAAAACGTGACACTTGTCCCGGGATTCAATGCCGCCGACTCGGTGTGCTCGGAGACGGGTAGGGGAGAATATGTCCTGTATCACGGCAATCTTTCCGTACGTGAGAATGAGGATGCTGCCAAGTGGCTGATTGAAAACGTCTTTTCTGGATTAGACCTGCATTGCATCGTTTCGGGTTTGAATCCATCCGACAAGTTGATGAAACTGGCTGAAAAATACAGTAACGTGACCTTGGTGGCCAATCCCGATGATGCCGAGATGATTGATCTTTTGCGTCAGGCGCAGGTGAACATTTTGGTCACGAATCAACCTACGGGATTGAAACTGAAACTGTTGAATGCGCTTTACAATGGGCGTTTCTGTCTGGTCAACGCTGACATGGTGAAAGGTACATCCTTGGACAGCCTCTGCGTGGTTGCTGACGAGCCGGAGCAGATGATAACCGAAATCAAGCGTTTGATGGAGGAAGACTTCACCGATGACAACATTGAGGCGCGCGATGTCCGGATGCGACAACTCTATGATAACGAATCGAATGCGCAAAAAATCATTAGAGCCATTTACCCCTAACTTTCAACTTTAAACTTTTGACTTTAAACTGACTCTAAACTCTGAACTCTTAACTCTAAACTATTCCATATCAGAGCAAACCACCGTCCCATTCTTACAATTGGCAATGCGGGAAGGATACTTTTGCATGAGCGTATAGTTGTGCGTAGCCATCAGCACGGCGGTGCCGCTTTCGCTGATGCTGCGCAGGAGTTTCATTACCTCCAAGGTCGTGTCGGGGTCGAGGTTGCCTGTGGGCTCGTCGGCGAGGATGACATCAGGTGCGTTGAGCAGGGCGCGGGCGATGGCGACACTTTGTTGTTCGCCGCCCGACATCTGGTGCGGCATGCTCTTGCGTTTGTCGGCCAGTCCTACCATGGCCAGCACCTCATCGATGCGTTTGGAGATCTCCACTGGGTCAGTCCAGCCCGTGGCGATCTCCAAACGCATCGATGAGG
>Ga0265298_10007043_pt1 | contig 13753 bp, 7 predicted proteins | sample AusTroGonzalo_MG_3_FD_193486 | JGI IMG/M metagenome (GOLD analysis project Ga0265298, IMG submission 193486) | Bovine rumen microbial communities from tropical cattle in Woodstock, Queensland, Australia - Gonzalo_01 | ecosystem: Host-associated > Mammals > Digestive system > Stomach > Rumen ...
CCGTAGAGCAGGGTGAGGGAGAAATCCTCCACGCCGTCCCGGATAGCCTCTGCCATGGAAAGGAAGGGAGTGATACCGCTTCCTCCGGCGAGACCGACCACATTTGCCGCATCCCGCATGGGCTCGTAGTAGAGATTTCCCTCCGGCCCGGAGACCGTTACGGAATCACCGGTCTTCCAGTGATTTAAAATGTAATCCGACGCGAAACCGTCTTTTACCTTCTTAACCGCGATGGCGTATTCACCCTTTGCGACATCCGCGGGGGAAGAGCAGAGGGCGTAAGGTCTGGTCAGCGTGCTTCCTTCGATGTTGAGGTAAACGCTCACATACTGTCCGGCCGTGAAGGGGGCGAGGGGCTTCCCTGCGTCCGCCCGGAGCCGAAAATATTTGGCATCCGGCTGATCCACCACTTCCTTGATCACAAGGTGCTGTTCCGCCGGGTGGAGTATATGGGCGGTGAGATTGGTATTATAGTCGCCCTTCGGCATGGTTGCCGGAGCTGCGCCGATCTTCTGTTTTCTTTCTGCGACTTTTTTTCCTACCGCATCCACGGGGATACCGGCAAGAGCTTCCTGCAATTCTTTCGAGCTCATGATCTCCCACCTCCTGCTCCCTGTGATGCGCCGGAGCCTCCCGGCATTCCCGGTCTCGGTGCATTTGGCGGTCCTCCGGGGCCTGCGCCCTTTGGCGGTCCGCCCTTGCCATGGGAATCTCCGCCTGACATGACATATCCCATCACCTGACGGGCGGTAATGTCACCACCGGTCAGAGTCGGGAGGAATCCGCTGAGCCGGTTGGCGTGTGCTCCGACAAAGAAGAGTCCGGGCACGGTCAGCTCGCCGCCGCCGACCATAGTCCTTGCGGACATTCCGTCCCAGTAAGAAGAGTGGTAGCCGTAGACCGAACCCTGGGGAGTTCCCAGATATCTTGCGAAGGTCAGCGGACTTGCGATGGATACTTCCTCGATATGGGATCGGATATCGATCCCCATAACCTTTTCGTAGCGGTTCAGCATGGCATTGGCCACACGACGCTTGATCTTACCATATTCCTCGGGGGAAACCGTTTCCCAGATGTCTGAGGTATAAGCGGAGGTAAGCGCAAAATGACTTGTCCCCGGAGGAGTCGCGTCGGGATTGACGATGTTGATACAGGTCGCCGTGAGATTTAACGCGATCATTTCACCGGAAAGGTCATCTTCACAGACTTTGTTAAAGAGCGCCATGGTATCTGTCGTGGGATACATGAATACGGTGTAGTCCTTGATCCCCAGTTCCTCCGGCGTAGCGTCAAGCCCGAGGTAAAGCACAAAGGCGCGGAATCCGAATTTTCTGGCATTGGCCTTCTTCAGTTCATATGCGGGAATCAGAGATTTGTTGTCCAGAAGTTTGGCGTAGACCGTGTCCGGGAAAGCGTTGGATACTATGGCACAGGCCTCAACGGTAAGACCGTTTGAGGTTTCCACACCGCACACCGCACCGTCCCTGGTAAGGATCTTTGTGACTTCCGTGTTGTACCAGAAGTCGCACCCCTTTTTCCGGGCGACCTTTTCCAGCTCATTTGCGATCTCGTGGGAACGCATCTTCGGCATGTAGGCACCGCCGGAGAAATAGCTGTCGGCCATTAGAAGATAGCGGGAAGCATCGATGGTCTCGATGTCCGAACCCTGATACGGCCAGTAGGCGCTGATGATATCGATGGCTTTCTGAGGCATTTTGATGGTACGGAAGAATTCGCCGGTGCCGAGAGACATGATCTTCATCGCCTCGGCGTGTTCCGTATTTAAGATTTGAGGATCCGGGTTCCCCCGGCTTTGTCCGAGATATTCGACGCAGCGGCCGACAAGGTCGGCGGACTCGAAGAAAAGACGTACGGACGGTGTGCTTCCCGGAACATGTTTTTCCATATATTCCGTAAATTTGTCCCGCCCGTGCGGAACGGTGAAATCCATCAGATGCTCGCTTTCATTGCCCACTTCAGAGACAATGAAACGGTAGGCATCCGGGATGCTGAGCCATTCCATTTTAATTCCCAGATCATCAAAAAGATGTCCGAGAATTCCCCGATTTTCCCCGGTTCCGAAATCCGGGATCTCATGCAGGGATGCTTCGAATTCGAAGCGTCCGCGGACGAAGCTGGCTGCGGCTCCGCCGACGGTGTTGTTTTTCTCGATCACCAGGCATTTCAGCCCCATGATGGACGCGCGGCACGCGGCAGTAAGACCGGCATTTCCCGCGCCGATGATGACCACATCATATTTTAATGACATGTTTTTCCCTTCCCCATACAATTTTTGTTGAAATGTTACAAAACCCCAATGTTCAGAATACAAAACATAAGCAAAATCGTCAATAAAAAACCGATAGACAAACCCTACAAATCTTTCTGTAGGTTTTGCATAAAAGGCGAACATACGTGCGGAAATCGCCTTGACATTTGCGTGGTCATCCCATATAATAAACACGCATATTTCGGACAGCGGGGATACCCCCGCTGTCTGTTGTGTGCGCGATACGGCCATTAATCAAATCAGATCATGAGGTACATCACATGGCATATAATGCAGAGAAAATAGAAGTTTTAAAGGGCCTTGAACCTGTCCGCCTCCGTCCGGGTATGTATATCGGTAATACAGGGCGCGGCGGTCTGAATCATCTGGTGCAGGAAATCATCGACAACGCTGTGGATGAGCACCTGGCGGGATTCTGCACGAGGATCGAGGTGGTGGTGAATGAAGACGGTTCCGCCACCATTTCCGATGACGGGCGCGGTGTCCCGGTGGATATGCACCCCACGGAGAAGATGCCGGCGGAGCGGGTGGTCTACACCGTGCTTCATGCGGGCGGAAAGTTCAATTCCGCGACCTATAAGATCAGCGGCGGTCTCCACGGCGTGGGTTCCGCAGTGGTAAATGCACTTTCGAAGAAGCTGATCGTGGATGTGTACCGCGGAGGCTTTGTTTACCATGATACCTATGCTTACGGCAAGCCCACCACGAAACTTGTGGACGGAGAACTGCCGAAGGAGCGTATCTCCGAGACGGTCTGCAGGACGGCCACGGGTGAGCGGATCTCGGCGAAGCATACCGGGACAACAGTGACCATTTATCCGGATGAGACCATTTTCGAGACCATCAAGTTTAAATGTTCTGCCATCAAGCAGAGAATCAAGGAAACTGCATATTTGAATCCTGACCTTACCATCGTGTTCTGGAACAAGCGGGACGGAGAGGAGCCGGAGGAGTTCCATCAGCCCGGCGGACTTTCTGCCTTTGTGGAGGATATCTCCACGGGGCTTACCCATACATCTCCGGTGGTGGAGATCCAGGGAGAGCGGGACGGTATCTGGGCGCAGATCGACTTCGTTATGACAGAAGACGGTGACGAGAACATCATCGGCTTTACGAATAACATTACGAATCCCGAGGGCGGTACCCATGTGACCTCATGGAAGTCAGCCTTTGCGAAGGTGGTGAACCAGTATGCCAGAAATGATCTGGGACTTCTTAAGGAAAAGGACAGCAACCTTTCCGGCGCGGATATAAGGAACGGCATGGTGGCCGTGATCTCCGTAAGACATCCGGATCCGCAGTTCGAGGGACAGACGAAGACTAAGCTTTCCAATACGGATGTGGTGAAGGCTGTGGACGATATCGTCCGTGAGCAGCTGACCATTTATTTCGACCGAAATTACGAGGTGTTAAAGGATATCGCCGACCGTGCTGTGGCCCTTTCCAAGAAGCGTGCAAATGAAAAGAATAAGATCAACTTAAGCAAGTTTTCTTTTGAAGGAAACGGAAAACTGGTACGGCAGGAGAGTAACGAATCGGAGAAGTGTGAACTTTTCATCGTGGAGGGTGATTCCGCGGGAGGTTCCGCAAAGTCCGCCCGAAACCGGAAGTATCAGGCAATCCTTCCTCTCCGCGGTAAGATCCTCAATGTGGAGAAGGTGCCCGTAAGCAAGGTGCTGGAGAACGCGGAGATCAAGGCAATGATCAACGCCTTCGGCTGCGGCTTCATGCAGGGCTACGGCAATGACTTTGACATTTCCAAGCTGAATTACGGGAAGATCGTCATCATGACGGATGCCGATGTGGACGGTGCGCACATCGCAACACTGCTCCTTACCTTTTTCTACCGGTTCTATCCCGAACTCATCAATGAGGGGCATATCTACATCGCCATTCCTCCCCTTTACCGGGTGGGAGATGAAAATGGAAAATCAAAGAATATGAAGTACCTTTACTCCGATGCGGAACTGGAACGCTACCGCAAGGCGCACACAAAGAAGTTCACGATCCAGCGGTACAAGGGACTTGGTGAGATGGACGCAGAGCAGCTCTTCGAGACCACCATGGATCCGGAGAACCGCCTGCTGAAGCAGGTGTCCATCGACAGTATCGCGGAGGCCACCGCCATCACGGGAATCCTGATGGGAAATGAAGTCGGCCCGCGCCGGGAGTATATCGAGAAACACAGCAGAGAAGCGAACATAGACATGTAAAGGGAGCAGATCATGCCTGAGAAGATTACTACAGTAGACTATGAATCAGAGATGGGGCAGGCGTATGTGGATTACGCCATGTCTGTCATTACGGAGCGCGCCCTGCCGGATGTGCGGGATGGACTGAAGCCGGTGCAGAGGAGGATTCTTTATTCTCTGTCGGAACTGACATCGTCAGATGCGCCTCATAGAAAATGCGCACGTATCGTGGGTGATACCATGGGTAAATATCATCCGCATGGTGACAGCTCTATTTACGAAGGACTGGTAAATCTGGCCCAGAGTTGGAAACTGCCCATCCCCCTTGTTGATCCTCATGGTAACTTCGGGGATGTGTCGGGATCCGGTGCTGCGGCCATGCGTTACACAGAGGCGCGTATCTCCAAGTACACCGAAGAAGCCTGCATGAAGGATCTTCGGTTCTGTAAGGATGATTTTGTACCGAACTTTGACGGTGAGGAGACGGAGCCTACCTATCTTCCTTTCCAGGTGCCGAACCTTCTTGTGAGCGGTTCCATGGGTATCGCAGTAGGTATGGCGACTAACATCCCTACCCATAACCTGATCGAAGTGATCGATGCCACCGTGGCGTATCTGAAGAATCCCGAGATCACTACGGAAGAACTGATGGGGTATCTTAAGGGACCGGACTTTGCTACGGGTGGAATCATCAATGCCTCAAAGGAGACTCTGCTTTCCATCTACGAGACAGGGCAGGGACGTCTCCGGATCCGCGGAAAGGTAGAAGTGCGGGATGCGGGCTACGGCCGGAAGTCCATTTGTGTGACTGAGCTTCCCTTCACTATGATCAACGGAACAGAGAAGTTCTTAGTTACTGTCGGAGAACTGACCAGAAACCGTGAACTTCCCCAGGTGGTGGATATTGCCGACCGAGGAGACAAGAACGGAGAGTGCCTCTGTATCGATGTGAAGAAGGGCACTACGGATGAAGAGATCGAGAAGATCATCAAGATCCTTTATAAGAAGGCTGGCCTTGAGGATACCTACGGCGTAAATATCAACTGTATCAACCGCGGAAAACCTGAGGTTATGGGACTTCGCCGGATCCTGCAGCTCTACACCAGGTTTAAGTCGGAAGTTTATACCAAGAAATATACCACACTTCTTGCGGAGCAGGAGGATGTGCGTGAGGTTAAGCAGGGACTTCTTGAAGCTATCGACGTGATCGACCTCATCATTGAGATCCTGCGTGGTTCCAAGACCGTTGCCATGGCGAAGAAGTGCCTTATGACCGGTGAAACCGAGGGGATCAAGTTCCGCTACAAGGGTTCGGAAATGGATGCCCGCGAATTACATTTCACGGAGAAGCAGGCGGATGCGATCCTGGCCATGCGTCTTTCCCGTCTCATCGGTCTCGAACTGGATGTGCTGAAAAAGGAACTGGCGGACGCAGAGAAGAAGATCGCGAGGTATAAGAAGCTGCTTTCCTCCCCTGCAGCCATGCGGGATCAGATGATCCAGGATATGGAGGCGCTGAAGGTCTTCGGAAAGCCCAGAATGACACAGATCATGGACCTCGGCGAAGTGAAGGTGGAGAAGGTGGAAGAGAAGCCGACGGAAGTGACCGTGCTGCTTGACCGCTTCTATTATCTGAAATGTATCGACCGCGCGACCTATGATAAGAATGCTGTACAGATCGGCCGTGAATACCGGGCTTCGGTCAATGTCATGACCAACGAAAGGGTGCTTCTTTTCACTGACGCGGGCTGGGTATATACCGTAAAGGTCAGCGACTTGGTGAAAAAGCAGGGAAAGAAGCTTACCGGAAAGGGTATCTTCGCAAAGCTTTCGGATAAGGGTATTCAGGTCTTCGACTTCTGCGAGATGGATAAGTCGGAGAATATTGTCTACATTACTCTGGCGGAGAAGATCGCCGATGAGAAGCTGCTCTTTGTCACAAAGGAAGGACATGCAAAGAGGGTAGAGGGTTCGGCCTTCGATACCTCGAGAAAGAAAGCTGCCGCCGGAAAGCCGGGTGAGACTCCCATCTGGATCGGACCGGTTGAAGAGACAGATCAGGTGATGGCAAAGAGTAAGGGCGGATACTATGTCCGCGTAAAGGTGAGTGACATCTCCTTCAAGGGTAAGGGCGCCGGTGGTATCATGCTGATCAAGCTGGCCGCCGGAGATGAGATCGAATCCGCCATCGCAGGAAAGCCGGATGCAGAGCTGGAGGGCGTGGCCTTCAGCAGGGTGAAGATCACCTGCACAGGTAATAAAGGAACAAAACTCAGAAAGTAACTATATCAAGCAGAGGATGAAACATGGCTAAGACCGCCGCCGGGAAGGGGCATTACAATGAACTGGATATCATGAAGGGCATCGGCATCTGGGCGGTAGTGATCGGACATCTTCAACCGGATAAACCCGCCGTCACCGTGATCTACTCGGTGCATATGTTCCTGTTCTTTTTCTGCTCCGGATTTCTGGGCGAAAGATATAAGGACAGACATTACGGGGAAGTTCTCTGGGGAAATGTGAAGCGTCTGCTTTTTCCTTATGCAATCTGGGGAATCATCTCCCAGGCCTACGAACTGATCCTTGGCTACCAGACTTTTGACCAGGCGGTAAAACGGTTTTTCTTCATCGGAAAGTGGGTGGGCTGGAACGCTCCCCTCTGGTTTTTCATCGTTCTTTTCTGGGTGGAGATCATTGGTTATCTGGCTGTGCGCCTGCCGATCCTTGTGAAGGTGGTTCTGATGGGAATATCTGCTTGGGCATGGTATTACATTTCCACGCAGGGCTATGCCCTCTGGTTCGGGCTCAGGATCGTGCCCATCGGCCTTTTCTTCTGGCTTCTCGGACTTGTGATCAGGGAATTATATGAAAAGCCTTCGTTCAAAAAGATGTTGTCCAAATGGTGGCAGCTGCTGATCGCATTAATACCGCTCCTTGCGGCATGGATCCTGCTGGGCGTCGTATATAATGACACGATCTCGGTCTATCATGTGACTTACTCCAACTATCCGTTTACGCTGATCGCCGGTATGGCAGGAACGGTGTTCCTCCTTTTATTCTGCCGGCTGATCGATATGACAAAGGTGGTGAACCTGATCGGGAAGTTCTTTGCCGTATATGGCAAAAACTCCCTGTTCATTCTCTGTTCCCATCATTTCTTCCTCCGTGGACTGCAGCATTTTTCAAAGCTTTACATGGGAAAGAATCTCTGGCTTACGGTAGATACATGGAAGGCTTTCCGTATCGGGACGGAACTTATGCTGCTTTATTTCGTGTTGATCCTGCTTCTCCGGCCCCTGAAGAAGAAGGGATTCATGAAGTACCTGATTTAAAAACTTGTTTAAAATACTTGATATGATCCGGTATTATTGATCTGAATCAGCTGTTGTTTGAACTAAACCGGGGCTTGGTAAAGCTGCGATTTTGTATAAGCATAAAACTTCTTGTTTGTCTTGAATATCCACCGTAAATCAAGTATAATGATTCTATCTCTGTGGTCATAAAACCGGACCGCAAAAATACAAAATATTTTAAGAGAAAAATATTTAAGAAGGGAAGGGTTACTCTATGAAGTTTGGCTATTTCGACGACGCTGCGAAAGAATACGTCATTACATCTCCCAGAACACCGTATCCTTGGATCAACTACCTCGGAACGGAAAGCTTCTTCTCGCTGATCTCCAATACAGCGGGCGGATATCATTTCTACAAGGACGCACGTCTGCGTCGTATCACCCGGTATCGTTACAATAATGTTCCCGTGGATGTGGGAGGACGTTATTTCTACATCAATGAAGAGGGAACCATCTGGAATCCGGGCTGGTCTCCGGTAAAGACCGAGCTGGACTTCTATCAGTGCCGTCATGGTATGGGATATACCGTGATCACAGGTAAGAAGCATGAGCTTAAGGCTGAGGTTACCTTCTTTGTACCTCAGGGTGAGAGCTGCGAGATTCAGAAGGTCGTGCTGAAGAACGAGGGTACTTCTCCTAAGACCTTTACTCTGTTCTCTTTCCTGGAGTGGTGTCTCTGGAATGCAGAGGATGACTCCACCAACTTCCAGCGTAACTTCAGTACCGGTGAGATGGAAGTAGAGGGATCCACTCTGTTCCATAAGACCGAGTATAAGGAGCGCCGGGATCATTTCGCATTCTATACTGTAAATGCACCGATCGACGGCTATGACTGTGACCGTGAGTCCTTCCTTGGACTGTACAACGGTTTCGATCGTCCGGATGTTGTATGGAACGATGAGTCCTCCAACTCCAAGGCTGACGGCTGGTCACCCATCGCTTCCCACAGCATGAAGCTAAAGCTGGCTCCGGGAGAGGAGAAGGCATTCGTATTCATGCTTGGTTATGTGGAGAATGGCAAGGATAAGTGGAATGCTGACGGCTCCATGAATAAGACCAAAGCTTACGAGATGATCGCAAGATTTGATACAGTAGAGAAGGTTGACGCTGCATTTGCTGCAAACAAGGCAATGTGGGATGCTCTTCTTTCCAAGTACTGCGTAAAGACTCCGGATGAGAAGGTTGACCGGATGGTAAACATCTGGAACCAGTATCAGTGTATGGTTACCTTCAATATGTCACGTTCTGCTTCCTACTTCGAGTCCGGTATCGGCCGTGGTATGGGCTTCCGTGATTCCAACCAGGATCTTCTGGGCTTCGTACATCAGATTCCGGACCGCGCAAGAGAGCGTATCCTGGATCTTGCTGCAACCCAGTTTGAAGACGGTGGATGCTTCCATCAGTATCAGCCCCTTACCAAGAAGGGAAATGATACCCTGGGCGGTAACTTCTCCGATGACCCGCTGTGGATGATTCTTTCCACTGCTGCATATATCAAGGAAACCGGTGATTACTCCATTCTGGATGAGCAGGTTCCGTACCGCAACGACGAGTCTCTGGCTCAGTCCATGATGCATCACCTGAAGCAGTCCTTCTACAAGGTAGCAAAGAGCACAGGTCCTCACGGACTTCCGCTTTCCATGCGTGCTGACTGGAATGACTGTCTGAACCTTTCCTGCTGGTCCGATACTCCGGGCGAGAGCTTCCAGACCTATACTTCTCCGAAGTATGGTGATAAGGGCTTCTCGGATGTGGCTGAGTCCATCTTCGTAGCAACCCTGTTCACTTATGCAGGTCCCGAGTATGTGGCACTTTGCAAGTATAAGGGCGATACAGCTGAGGCAGATGCTGCTCAGGCTGAGATCGACAAGATGAAAGATAAGATCAAAGAGTTCGGTTGGGACGGCGACTGGTTCATTCGTGCATACGATGATCTGGGACGCAAGGTTGGTTCCAAGGAGAATGAGGAAGGCAAGATCTTCATCGAGCCCCAGGGCTTCGGTATCATGTCCGATATCGGTAAGGAAGAAGGCTGGGCTGACAAGGTTATCGCTGCTGTTGAGGAGCGCCTTGGCTGCAAGTACGGTCTTGTACTGAACAACCCCGCATTTACCAAGTACTTCATCGAGTATGGTGAGATTTCTACTTACCCGGCCGGTTATAAGGAGAACGCCGGTGTGTTCTGCCACAATAATGCATGGATGATCGCAGCTGCTGCATATGCAGGACAGGGCGACAAGGCATATGACTGGTACAGCCGTATTGCTCCCGCATTCCTTGAGGATATTTCCGATCTGCACAGAACTGAGCCTTATGTATATGCTCAGATGATCGCAGGTAAGGATGCCGGAAGAAGCGGTGAGGCGAAGAACTCCTGGCTTACCGGTACTGCTGCATGGAACTTCGTAGCAATCTCCCAATACATCCTGGGTATCACTCCTGACTGGGACGGCCTTAAGGTAGATCCTTCCATCCCGTCAGCATGGGACGGCTTCAATGCATCCCGTCAGTTCCGTGGCGATACATATGAGATCGAGATCCAGAACCCGAACCATGTATGCAAGGGTGTTAAGAGCATGACCGTTGACGGCGTAGCTGTAGACGGAAATGTAATCCCGGTTAAGGGCGACGGCGCAACTCACAAGGTAGTTGTTGTACTTGGGTAATTTACCGAACTACTTTGAATAAAAAGTGGTAGTACTTGGATAATTCACCAGACTACCTTGAATAACACAAACCCCTCTGTTAATTGATTTGCAGAGGGGTTTGTTGCACAAAAGCATTATTTGGGGTTAAGTATTCGGGTTTTGTATTTGGGGAAGAGCATTCTATGAGAAAAGGCCATTTTTGGGTCAATTTAATATGCGGCGCGGTAATCCTCCTTTTCTCTTTGCTTGCTTTTTTTACGCCCTTCCGATATGTGGGTTCTGTTTATAAGGAATCTCTGGATGCGGACGAAGGATGGTATTACATGGAGGAGGATTCCTCCGGGGAAACCGGGAATGCAGAGAAAAAGCTTACAGATAAAAAGCTTACAGATAAAGAAGCGAGTCTGAAGGATCTCACCTTTACGGATGGAAAGGCCATTGTGGGACGGGTTCTTACGCCCGGCGGACTGGCCGGCGGAGATCTCTGTTTCATCAGCACCAATATCAAATTCATGATCTACATGGGGGATGACCTGATCTATGATTTTGATCCGGAGATGAAGGCTTATTCCGGGGAAACCTACGGGAACTGTGTGCATGAAGTGAATATGCCCTACTTCACGGAAGATGTGGTGCTCAGGATAGAGGGTGAAGTAATGGGAACGGATATGTGGTCAGGTTTTGACCGCTCCCTTTTCCAGAATTCCGCCCAGTATATGAAAGACCTTTTGTCGGATAATTTCTATAAGCTTGTCTTTTCCTTTATCATTTTCTGCTCAGGCTTTATCCTCATCGTACTGGCACTGTCTTTTGAGTTCCGAGTGAACAAACAGGTAGAGGCAATCTCCATAGGGACAGTGGCGATGACTCTGGCAGTATGGTCCAATTCGGGCACCTATATGTTGGAAACCTTCTGTTCTGACCTGGGTCTGGTCCGTATGATGAATTACGGAACATTGATGATGCTTCCTCTTCCGGGTCTGACACTGATCCTTTGTGCAACGAGGAACCTGAAGAGCAAGCTTCTTCTGATCGAGGATATTCTGGTCATAGCGAATATTCTGATCCACATTGTTCTGATCGGAACAGGTGTGGCGGATTACCACGATATACTGATCTTTACGCATATCAATTTTGTCCTTGCGGTTGTCTTCGGTGCGATAGAGATCACAAAGGGATTTATGAAAAAGAAGATCCGGGACAAGGAGCAGTTTGTGGTCCTGGGAACCTTTTCCGTAGTGGTCATCACAGGTATCGTGGATCTGATCTTGTATTATTTCGGAAATAGGAAAGATGTTTCACGGTTTACCCGGATAGGGCTTCTGCTCTTTATCATAGTACTCTCTATCCATGAGATCGGACAGTTGATCGAGATCAGTAAAAAAAGTTCGGAAGCGGAGATCATGCACAAGCTGGCTCACGAGGACGGACTGACCAAGCTGGAAAACCGTCTTGCTTTTACGGAGTATGAAGAAGAACTGGCAAAGCGCTCCTCCGGTTACTGTCTTTTTGTTCAGTTGGATGTAAACTTCCTGAAGCGGGTAAATGATGGATACGGTCATGTGGAAGGTGACCGGATCATCAAGGGCGCTGCGATGGTGATCCGTGACAGTTTCGGGGAAGAGGGCAGAGTATTCCGTACCGGCGGAGATGAATTTATCGCCGTGATTGAAGGTGGTACGCAAATGGACCTGATCCACCGGTATGAAAAGATTGTAGCGGATTTGGATCAGCGGATTGTTGATTTCAATGTAAGGGAGAATCCGCCGGTCAATCTTTCCATCGCCTACGGTATGGCGGAATATGAATGTGGATCCGGCAATCCGGAGCAGAAGGAAAAGCTGGCGGATGCCCGGATGTACGAGCATAAAAAATGGTTGAAGAGTCAGCAGGAGGATCTGCTGACGAAGAAGAAAGAACTGAAACAGGAACATAACTAAAGAACATAACTGACAGAAAAACAGCCCCGGAGATTTGGAAACCTCCGGGGCTGTTTTTAAAATATTAGTTTTTAAAACGCATTAGATTACGGATTTTCTTGCATGAACCCATTCGGTTACAGTCTTAGACTCTCCGGGGGCAATCTCCTGATATCCGGATTCAGAGCCGGGGAGAGGAAGGTTCGGTGCATTGATCATCCAGGTCAGGGGCTCTACGCAGAAGTATTCCTTCTCGCCCCATTCGTTCCACATGCACCAGAACATGAAGTCCTCAGATACCTCGTAAAGGATATCCACTTTGTTCTTGATGTCCACCATCAGAGCACCGCGGAAGGGTACACCCTCCAGGTCGCCTTCGATGATATTATAGACATCGTTGTTGATCACCTGCTTCACGGGGATGAGACAGCCGGTCATATACTGGCGGTCATGGTTACCGTGGGGAATCATATCCAGTGTGGGAAGACAGTTCTTATCCAGTTCCCACTTGTCGCCGATAGCCGCATAGAGACGGATGTTCATACCGTCGGAATCCTCGGTAAAGGGACCCTTGAAGGCAGTGTGATTGCACATGCCAAAGGGCAGCTGACGATCCTCGGAAAGATTCGTCATGGTGAATGCATAGTGCAGTCCATCCTCACCAAGTGTGAAAGTGAAGTCTGCACGGAACTTTACCGGGAATACGGTAAACATCGGATCCTTCTCGTCATAGGTATAGCCGGTCTTTGCTACGGCATTTGTTCCTTCAGTCTCTACGGATACGATTTCATGTTCCCTGAGGTGAAGGAATCCATGGATGTAGTTCCCCAGATCGGTTTCATTGATGGGGAACTGATAGGTGTAGTCGGAACATTTGAGAACACCGCCGGCAAGACGATTGTGCAGATAAAGCGTGGGGAGACCCCAGGTAACGGGCTCCGCCATGATCTCTTCCAAAGTGCGGCTCTCATCATTTCTGAAAAAGTCAATGCCTGTGGCACTGTCCTGCATACGGATCACGTTGCTGCCGAGAAACGGAGCAATGGTTGCTGTATAGGTACCGGCGGAAAGGCTGATCACATCTTTTCCTTTGAATTTTACGATCTCTGCTTTAAGGCTCATATCTGTTTCCTCCTAAACCGTGCATAGATAACTATATTTTACTTTTTTTCGGGGGATTTGTAAAGAAAATAGTGCCGTGGGAAGGAGGACTTTCACATATTTGGCAAGGGTGTTTTGTGGAAATGGGAGAATTGGTTTACGCAATATAAAATTTATGTAAACGAATGCTTGACGAAAGAATGGTTAGCGGATATACTATAGTCTGAGTTTATATGCTTTTGTTATATGAT
>Ga0265298_10007044_pt1 | contig 13751 bp, 7 predicted proteins | sample AusTroGonzalo_MG_3_FD_193486 | JGI IMG/M metagenome (GOLD analysis project Ga0265298, IMG submission 193486) | Bovine rumen microbial communities from tropical cattle in Woodstock, Queensland, Australia - Gonzalo_01 | ecosystem: Host-associated > Mammals > Digestive system > Stomach > Rumen ...
CTCAAGCTCAAGACTCATCCCATGCGCAGCATGTGTCTGGATATCGTACTGGATCTTGTTGAGGACGGATTCCTCAAGGAGAAAGACGGTCAGTTCAGCCTCATGCAGAAAAGCAAGTTCGTGGAGGGCGTGCTGCAGCGCCGTGTGGGCGGCAAGAATTTCCTTGTGCCCGATGGCGGCGGTGATCCCATATTCGTGGCTGAGCGCAACTCGGCCGGTGCGGTGAACGGTGACCGCGTACGTATAGTGCTGTTTGCCCAGCGTCCGCATACCGGACCTGAGGGTGAGGTTACCGAGATTCTCAAACGCGCCAAGGACACGTTTGTAGGTACGCTTCAGGTAAAGGGCAAGTTCGCCTATCTGGTTACTCCTGACAAGTCAGACCGTGACATATTCATTCCGCTCTCCAGCCTCAAGAAAGGCCGTGACGGTGAGAAAGCCGTGGTAAAGGTCGTTGAATGGCCCGATACCCCTGACCGCAATCCTGTGGGTAAGGTCATTGACATACTGGGTGCTGCCGGTGAGAACAACACTGAGATGCATGCCATCCTGGCCGAGTACGGACTGCCCTACAGCTATCCTGAGAACATAGAGGCTGCTGCCGATGAGATACCCGCTGATATAAATGAGGCGGCACTTGCCGGACGTGAGGATTTCCGTGATGTGGTTACATTCACCATAGACCCGCGTGACGCCAAGGACTTTGATGATGCACTCTCCATCCGTCCCATCAAGAAGGGACTCTGGGAGGTAGGTGTGCATATTGCCGATGTCAGCTACTACGTCCAGGAGGGCAGTATCATAGACAAGGAGGCGTTCAAACGTGCCACATCGGTCTATCTGGTGGACCGTACCATACCTATGTTGCCCGAGAAACTCTGCAACAACCTCTGTTCACTGCGTCAGGATGAGGACAAACTCACATACTCAGTGATTCTGGAGATGACTGATGCCGGCGTGGTAAAACGCTCCCGCATAGCACGTACAGTGATACGCAGCAACCGCCGTTTCACATATGAGGAGGTACAGGCCATCATAGAGCGTGAGCAGCAGGGTGGCAAGGAGCCGCTGCCGGGCGACGAGTTCAAGAATGAGATCATGACCCTTGACAGTCTGGCCAAGATCCTGCGTGACAAACGTTTTGCCGACGGCGCCCTGAGTTTTGACCGTGTGGAGGTCCGTTTTGACATAGATGAGAAGGGTCATCCCGTAAGCGTATTCTTTAAGGAGTCAAAGGATGCCAACAAGCTGGTTGAGGAGTTTATGCTGCTGGCTAACCGCACCGTGGCCGAATCCATAGGCGCCGTTAAGGGCGGTAACCCCAAGACATTCGTATACCGTGTCCATGACGAGCCGGATCCAGAGCGTATTGAGAACCTGCAGCAGTTCGTAGCCAAGTTCGGATATAAGCTCAAGATATCGGGTGACCTCACGGAGATGGCCAAGTCCATGAACAAGATGCTCTCCGAGGTCAAGGGTAAGAAAGAGCAGGAACTCATTGAGACAATCTCAATACGCTCCATGCAGAAGGCATGCTACACCACTGACAACATTGGTCACTATGGTCTGGCATTCAAATACTACACCCATTTCACATCACCTATACGCCGTTATCCGGACCTTATGGTACACCGCCTGCTCACCCGTTACATGAGTGGCGGCCGCAGCGTGAACCAGGCCAAGTATGAGGAGTACTGCGAACATTGCTCGGGTCGTGAGCAGTTGGCCGAGCAGGCTGAGCGCGCCAGCATCAAGTACAAGCAGGTTGAGTACATGGCAGACCGCATGGGTCAGGTGTTTGACGCCGTGATTAGCGGTGTGACAGAGTGGGGTATCTACGCTGAGATCATAGAGAACAAGTGCGAGGGTATGATAAGCATCCGCACTCTGGGCGGTGACTACTTTGAGTTTGATGAGAAGAACTACTGCATCATAGGCCAGCGCACCCGCAAACGCTATCGTCTGGGTGACCACATCAAGATAAAGGTGGTACGCTGCAACCTTGAGAAAAAGCAGATGGATTATGAACTGGTATCAGCCGATGAGTGACCGTACTGCCTGAGTCATCTTTGACCAGGAGTATTTCTTCTTTTCATCCATAACGCCTTCAGTGAACTGCTGGAGGCGTTCGTTTTTAAAGAAATCCACCAATCCATCGGCAATTCGGGCCGGTTCCGGTTCGACTGCGTAGCCGGCTTTGCCGTCGGGGACAATCTCGGCCAGACCGCCCACCTTGGTAACCAACATGGGCTTGCCAAAATGGTATGCTATCTGTGAGACACCGCTTTGGGTTGCGGTCTTGTAGGGTTGTGCTATGATATCGGCCGCTCCAAAACAGAAACGTACGTCATCGGCCGGGACAAACTCATTTTTCCATATGATGAGACCCTCCAGTCCAAGCTCTTTCTCCAGATCAAAGTACTTGTCAGAACTGCCGTAGAACTCGCCGGCCACCAGCAGACGCACGTTCATTTCACGCAGACGGCTGTCAGCATATGCCTTAAGCAGCAGGTCCAGCCCCTTATAGTCACGTATAAGACCAAAGAACAGGATATAACGGTATGCCGGATCCAGCCCCAGATGCTTTATTGATTCGTCACGTGAGGCAATGGCACCAAAGTGGTCATAGAGCGGGTGTGGGCAGAACGTGCGCGGCTTTTTGCTGTCAAACAGGTCTATATCGGCCAGAACGGACTCTGACAGGGCTACATAACCGTCTACAGAGCGTATGAAATAGCGTGAAAGGATTCTGTCTCCGGGTTTATGCTCATGCGGTATGAGGTTATGGAGTATGGCAATCCTGCGTGCTCCGCATCTTTTTGCCAGACGTGATACTGCGCCGGTTGACACACCCATGAAAGGCATCCAGAACGGGACGATAAGCAGCTCCGGCTTCTCCTTGCGGATGCTGCGGGCCGCCTTTATCCAGCTCAGGGGATTGACGGAGTTGAGTATCCTGGTTATGTTGAGGCCCTCAGGCTGCGGATCGGGAGAGTACTGTGTCTTGCCGGGAAACAGGAATGACGGATACTGCAGGGTAAAGGTGATTATCTTTACCTCGTTACCTTCACTGATGAACTCCTGCGCCAGACGGTTGTTGAAATCAGCTATACCTCCGCGATAAGGCCAGGCTGTACCCAATATGACGATTTTCATGACTGTGCATTGTGGTTGTGGAGACAAACTTACACAAAAAACACCCAGCATGGCTTAAATGCGGATAAAAATCGTATTTTCGCATTCCAAACAATCTGATTTGAAATGAATAGGAACTTTTTGCAAAAATGTCTGCCGTACATAGTGGCCGTGGTGCTGTTTGCTGCACTCTCATGCATTTACTGCTCTCCGGTTTTCCAGGGTAAGGAGCTCTATGCCGGTGACAACGTAAGTTACAAGTGGGGTGTACATGAGTCTACCAAGTATCATGAGGAGACCGGTAACTACACATGGTGGACCGGATCCATGTTCGCAGGTATGCCCAGTTATCAGATTGGAGGCGGCCATTATGATTCCAATGACCTTATGAAACCGCTCATAAAACTGCTGCATCCGTCGCATAACACCCGTCTGCCTATGGTGCTCATGCTCTATTTCTGCTGTTTCTTTGTCCTGCTCAGGTCAGTGGGTATAGACCGATGGCTCGCCATTGTGGGTGCCATTGCCATAGGATTGTCATCATATTTCTATATCATAGAGCCTGCCGGACACTTTACCAAGGCGTGGTCCATTGCGCTGATGTCAGTCGTTCTTGCCGGATTCCTGTTTATTTTCCGTAAGAAATATGCCCTGGGCGTATCGCTGACAATGATATTTACTGCCATGGGATACACGCATCCCCAGATGACATATTATATGTTCATGCTCATAGGTGTGCTGTATATCATGCAGCTCTATATCCATATCAATGAAAAGAGGTTCCGCGACCTGATAATCGGCACAGCTCTGTTTGCCGGGTCTGTTGTGGTAGGTATCGGAACCGGTTCGCCAAATGTGTTTGCCAACCGTGAGTACCTTAAGGAGACCATGCGCGGCGGCCACTCCGACCTGGTTGAGGATCCCAACAGCGTTCCCAAGGGTCTGGACCTGGATTATGTGACAGCATGGAGCTACGGTGTGGATGAGACCTTTACGCTCATGATTCCCGGATTCAAGGGAAATGCCTCCACATATGATGTGGGCACGAACTCAAACACATATAAAGCTGTGGTCAAGGCCGGATATCCCAAGTCTGCGGCAAAGGACCTGAGCAAGAACGCCTATATGTATTGGGGTAATCAGCCCGGTACGTCAGGTCCCGTTTATGTGGGTGCCGCCATCTGCTTCCTCTTTGTCCTGGGCCTGATGCTTGTAAAGGGACCGTTCAAATGGGCCATTGTCGTGGCAACCCTCTTCTCGCTGGGCCTGTCATGGGGCAAGAATTTCATGTGGCTCACCGAGCTCTTCTATAACTGGTTCCCCATGTACAGCAAGTTCCGTGCGGTATCGTCCATACTGGTCATTGCAGAGATTATCATACCGCTTCTGGGCTTTATGGCCGTTAAGCAGATAATGGAGCAAAAGATAGAGAAGAAAGAGATTAACAACGCCATCTATATCTCAATCCTGGTTACAGCCGGATTGTGTCTCTTCTTTGCCCTGTTTGGAGGTGCCATCTATTCATTCTCGGCGCCCATAGATGCCAGGTTGCCGGAGTCATATGCTCCTATCATACAGGGAATGATGGCCGACCGTGCAGCCATTCTGCGCAGTGACTCGCTGCGTTCATTCACCTTCATAGCGCTCACAGCCGGTGTCATCTGGCTCTTTGCCAATGACAAGCTCAAGAAACAGTGGATGATCCTGGCTCTCGGAGTAATAGTTGTGACCGATATGTGGCCCATTGACAAGCGATTCTTTAATGATGACAACTTTGTAACCCATAAGCAGATGCGCAGCATGTTTGACGCGCGTCCCTTTGAGAAGGCCATCCTGGCCGATACAGATCCCCATTTCAGGGTACTTAACCTGACCGGAGATACATTCAATGATACCCATACGTCAAACCTGCTCAAGTCTCTTGGCGGTTACAGCGCCGTAAAACTGCGCCGTTACCAGGATATAATTGACCGATACCTCTCCAAGGTTGACCTGAAAGTTATCAGTATGCTTAACGGAAAGTACATCATAAGCCAGAACAAGGAGGGGCAGATAGCACCTATGCGTAATCCTGATGCTTTGGGAAACGCCTGGTACGCAAGCAACCTCTCACTGGCTTCTACGCCCGTGCAGGAGTGTGACCTTCTGGGTAAGGTTGACCTGGGCAGCACGATAGTTGTGGGTGATGACTTCAAGGATTACGTGAGCGCATTCAAACCTGCTTCAGAGGGTAGTGAGATCAAACTGACCTCATACGCTCCCGATGTACTTACTTACCGCTCTGAGTCTGATTCAGACGGTACTGTGGTATTCTCAGAGATCTATTATCCTTACGGTTGGAAAGCCTATATTGACGGTAAGCCGGCCGATATATTCCGTGCCAACTATCTGCTGCGTGCCATGAACATTCCGGCCGGCCAGCATGAGATACGCATGGAGTTCCGTCCCGACAGCGTAGTGAAGGGAAGCAAGTTGGCTAAGGTGTTTATCCTGATTATGTATGCTACCGTTCTGGGCTTGATAGCAGGAACTCTAGTAAGGAGAGGTCGTCAGCGTAAGTCAGCTTGATATTGCGTTCGCTTCCGCGTACGATACCTACCTTGACATCGGGCAGGTAGCGCAGTACCGTGCCGCAGTCATCGGTAGCGGTAAACTGCGGGTCCTGTAATGCAATGCGGTAAGCCTCCTCAATTGTCCTCTGACGGAATCCCTGCGGGGTCTGCATACGCCACAGCAGGTTACGGTCCTGGACAGATTCCATGTGGGTTCCCTCCCGGTTACACTGAACTATAGTATCTACTGCGGGTATAGCCACATCCACGGCATCATACTTTTCCATAGCCTTGATAGCGTCTGATATGATGCGCTCTGACACCAACGGGCGTGCCGCGTCATGGAACAGCATTACGGTGTCAGGATTGTCCTCAAAATGGCGTACGGCAGCCAGACTGGAGTCAAAACGCTCCTTTCCACCGGGCAATACGGCCGATACTTTTGTCCATCTGTTGTCTTTTACAATTGCCCGTACTCTCTCTATGAATTCTGTAGCGGTGACAATTACAACCTCATCAATTCCCGGATGATCATTGAATGTCTGGACCGAGTGCTCCAAAACAGTCTTTCCACCCAAAGGCAGGAACTGCTTAGGGGTGGAAAGACCGGTTCTTGAACCGGAGCCTGCTGCCAGTATTACAGCTACAGTCTCCATGGTTGTTTCTCTTAGCAGACCTCGCTGCCCGGCTTAACGGGACGCTGTACTGTGGTCACAGCCAGTGTTCCGTCGGCATCCAGAGCGCTCAGGATCATACCTTGGCTCTCGCGGCCCAGAATCTTACGCGGGGCAAGGTTGGCGATGAAGCAAACCTGCTTGCCTACCAGATCCTCGGGGTTGTAATAGTTTGCGATACCTGAAAGTATTGTGCGGCCTCCCAGACCGTCGTCAATCTTGAACTGGAGGAGCTTGTCAGACTTGGGAACCTTGATGCACTCAAGCACTGTACCTACGCGGATATCCAGCTTCTCAAACTCAGTGAACTGGATATTCTCCTTGATGGGTTTGGCAGGCTGTGCTGCTGCGGCAGCCTTCTCATTCTCCTCCTTGCGCTTGAGCAGCTTCTGGATCTGAGCCTCAATCACGTCATCCTCAATCTTCTCAAACAGAAGCTCGGGCTTGCTCAGCTTGTGGCCGGCGGGCAGCAGGTCAATGGCACCCAGACGGTCCCACTGTGCACCCTCCAGGGCAATCATGCCGCGCAGTTTCTCACTTGAGAACGGCAGGAACGGCTCAAATGCTATTGCCAGGTTGGCAACCAGCTGGAGTGATATGTTCAGGATGGTCTCAACGCGCTTCATATCGGTCTTGGCCAGTTTCCAGGGCTCTGTATCGGCCAGGTACTTGTTACCTATGCGGGCCAGGTTCATAGCCTCCTTCTGGGCCTCACGGAACTTGAAGTTGTCAAGCAGTGACTCAAGCTGCTGCTTTACGTCGGCAAACTCCTTAAGGGTCTCGCGGTCATAGTCAGTCAGCTCGCCGCACTGCGGAACCACTCCGTCAAAGTATTTCTGTGTCAGAACCAGGGCACGGTTCACAAAGTTACCGTATATGGCAACCAGTTCGTTGTTGTTGCGTGCCTGGAAATCCTTCCATGTAAAGTTGTTGTCCTTGGTCTCAGGGGCATTGGCGGTAAGTACGTAACGCATTACATCGGCCTTACCGGGGAAATCCTCCAGATACTCATGAACCCATACGGCCCAGTTGCGTGATGTGGAGATCTTGTCATCCTCCAGGTTCAGGAACTCGTTGCTGGGAACGTTATCGGGCAGTATGAATGAACCCTCTGCCTTAAGCATTGAGGGGAATACAATGCAGTGGAACACTATGTTGTCCTTACCGATAAAGTGGATAAGGCGTGTGTCAGGATCCTTCCACCAGGTCTCCCAGCTGCCGCGCTCGGGATGAGCGTCACAGTACTCCTTGGTGTTGCTTATGTAACCTATGGGAGCGTCAAACCATACGTAGAGCACCTTACCCTCGGCTCCCTCAACGGGTACGGGGATACCCCAATCCAGGTCACGGCTTACGGCACGGGGCTGCAGACCCATGTCAAGCCAGCTCTTGCACTGACCGTATACGTTGGGACGCCACTCCTTGTGCTCCTCCAGGATCCACTTCTCAAGCCACTCCTGATACTGCTCCAGAGGCAGATACCAGTGTGTCGTCTCCTTCATCACGGGCTTGCTGCCGCTTACGGTGCTTACCGGGTTGATGAGCTCTGTGGGTGAGAGTGATGTACCGCACTTCTCGCACTGGTCACCGTAGGCATGGTCATAGTGGCAGTGAGGGCACTCACCTGTGATGTAACGGTCGGCCAGGAACATCTTGGCCTCCTCATCGTAGTACTGCTCACTGGTCTTCTGTATGAACTTGCCGGTATCGTAGAGCTTGCGGAAAAAGTCGGATGCAACCTTATGGTGTACAGGAGAACTGGTACGTCCGTAGATATCATATGATATGCCCATACCCTTGAAGGTATCCTTCATCTGATAGTGGTAGCGGTCAATGATCTCTTTTGGGGTCACGCCCTCTTTCTTGGCACGGATGGTGATGGGCACTCCGTGCTCGTCACTGCCTCCAATGAACATCACGTCCACCTTCTTGAGACGTTGGTAACGGACATAAATATCGGCCGGAACGTATGCGCCTGCCAGATGGCCTATGTGCAGCGGGCCGTTGGCATAGGGCAGGGCCGATGTAACCAGAATCCTCTTGTAGTCTTTCATATATTTTTACCTCTAACTTGTTTCAGACCGCGAAGTTACGCTTTTATTCGCTCTTTTCCTCTCTTCCGTGAGAACTTTTTGGGGTATCAGTATCAGAAACTATAACACGCCAAATCTGGGGTTTAGGGAGACAACGTTCCGAGGCTACTCCGGACCTCTCCGGACCCTAAACGTCGAACGCCTCCTTTTTAGTCCCCCTTTGGGGGCCTAACAGTCGTTAAACGAAACGCCGTTCTTAACGGGATCCTCCAAGGCCCTCCGCTTAACGCCTCTGCACTGATGCTCCCCAAACCCCAGATTCGGCTGCTGCAACAAGTTGCAGGGTTTCTGATACTGATACCCCAAAAAGTTCTGCTAAATGAGGCTTTACTTACCCCAAGAGGCGCGGTCAAGACTGCGGTAACCTATGGCCTCGGCTATGTGATGGGGCTGGATGGTTTCGGATTCGTCCATGTCGGCAATGGTGCGTGACACCTTGAGAATGCGGTCATAGGCACGGGCCGACAGATTCAGGCGGTTCATGGCCTCGCCCAGCATGCGGATTGATGCAGACTCAGCCCTGACATACCTGCGCAGCAGGCGTGAATCCATCTGCGCGTTGCAATAAATGCCCTTTTCACCGTTAAATCGGGCCGCCTGTACGGCTCTTGCCTTTATCACTCTTTCACGTATCGTGGCGCTGGTCTCGGCCTGACGGTCAGATGACATGTCGTCAAACCCTACGGGCAGTATCTCACACTGCAGGTCAAAACGGTCCATGAGCGGACCTGACACCCTGCCCAGGTAACGCTCTATAACAGTAGGGGTGCAATGACACTCCTTGGTGGGGTGATTGTAGTAGCCGCAAGGACATGGATTCATGGATGCTACCAGCATGAATGATGCCGGGTACTCAACCCTGTATTTGGCTCTGGAAATCACTATGGTTCTGTCCTCAAGTGGCTGGCGCAACACCTCAAGGGCGGAGCGGGTAAACTCAGGGAGTTCGTCAAGGTAGAGCAGGCCGTTATGTGCCAGAGATATCTCACCGGGCTGTCCGTTACTGCCTCCACCGGTAAGAGCCACATTTGTTATGGTATGGTGCGGATGGCGGAACGGGCGCTCGGTTATCAGGGCACCGCCATGACCGGTAAATCCGGCCACAGAGTGAATGCGCGTGGTCTCAATGCTCTCGTCCTCTGTGAGCGGAGGCAGGATGGAAGGCAGTGCTCTGGCCATCATGGATTTGCCGCTACCGGGAGGCCCTATCATGATGAGGTTATGGCCGCCCGATGCAGCGACCTCAAGGGCGCGTTTTACCGAACTCTGGCCTTTTACATCGGCAAAATCGGCACTGTATCCGTTTGACTGCATGTTGTTGAACAATGTAGGCTTCTCAAGGGGGACAATATGACCGGGCCTGTCATTCAACAGGTCAACCACCTCCCTAAGATTGCCGGCTCCATAAACCTGCAGACCCTCTATCACTGCAGCCTCAGGGGCGTTCTGGATAGGCAGAATTATGCCTTTGTACCCTTCAGTCCTGGCTTTGATGGCCATTGACAGCGCTCCTTTTACCGGTTGCAGGGTGCCGTCAAGCCCCATCTCGCCCATAATGATGTAATCATCAAGCATGGAGGTTGATACCTCTCCACCCGATGCCATAATGACAATGGCAAGCGGCAGGTCATAAGCTGCCCCCTCCTTGCGTATGTCGGCAGGAGCCATGTTGATGATGATCTGGCATGAGGGGAATTTGTAGCCGTTAACCTGAAACGCCGATATTATGCGTTCATGGCTCTCTTTTACTGCGCTGTCGGGCAGTCCCACAAGAAAGAATCTGATACCGCGAGATGTACTCGCCTCAATGGTTACGATGTATGCGTCAATCCCTTGGACCGCCGCACCGGATACTTTGATAAGCATGGATAGATTGGTTATTGGTAATGGTTATTTGCAAAACAAGTGTGATGAAACCTTGGCATCGGTTTCAAATGTAATCATTTTTTCTTTTTGGAATCTTTCTTGGCTTCTTCTTTTTTGGGTAATCTTCTGTTAAGCTCCTTGTCCATATCGGCCAGTGACCTGGTGCAATACAGGGCTCTTTTGCTGCTTGAAAGTAGTATGAATACGGGCAGCTCCGTAAGATTGCAGCTTTTGGCTATCCTGCTTTCCCATCCCTGGTTGTCTATGTATGAGAACCAGTTGAGAGTATCCTTGGATATTGCCTCTTTCCATCTCCGGGTGTTTACGTCAATGGATACGTCTGCCACATTAAGGTTCCTGTCGGCATACTTTGTCCTGATGGAATCTATGTCAAGCCTTGCCTTGAAACTTTCATTCCCGGCCCATGTAGCCCAGACGCATATCATGAGGTAGGTGGTCTGTGAACCTTCATTTGTGGGCGGCAGCCTGAATTTCTCATTGAGTGAATCCCGTACCTCCCATGACTCCAGATATACATCATTTGGCATACCTCCCTTGAATTCTGTCTTGAGTACGGCCAGATAGGGAGCATCCTGCATGTTACCGCTCATACGGTTAATGAGCTTGGAAATCTCCTTCTCGTCTGCATGATACCTCTGTATCATCTGCTCGTAGATAAGGAATGGGGTTATTTCTGAGAACGGGTCACGTGTTATGAATGAATCTATCCTGGCGAATGTCTGTTCCATTGCAGTGTCAACAGCTGCAGCCAGGCTGAATGACAGATAGGAATCATTGTACTCACCGCCCGATACGCTGATGCGGTCCGGCCTACCGGGTATATCCATCATGGATTTGACTCCCTTCTGGGCAAATACCGGATACCGGCGTCCGTCGGGCAGGACAAAGAGCAGTGTAGTTGCGGTGTCGGGGCGGAGTTTCCAATCAAACCTGCCCTCTTTACAGGATATAGTGTCAACACGGTCAAACCTGGAGTCAAATCCGGTAACCAGGATGGAATCCGTATCGTCCTGGACAGTTCCGTGCAGTATGAACATGTTTTTGCGCCCGCATGATGACGCGAGCAGCAAAAACAGTATCAATATTGCGGAAATGCCCCTTTTCATCGGCAGATACGTTTATTTTGCAGCGCGTTTGCGCTCCAGCTCATTCAGGATGATCTTGCGCATACGCATGCTCTTGGGGGTAACCTCTACGTACTCATCGTTCTTGATGTACTCCAGGGCCTCCTCAAGAGAGAATATTACAGGAGGAGCGATATGTGCTTTCTCATCGGCACCGCTGGCACGCATGTTGGTGAGCTGCTTGCTCTTGGTAACGTTGATTACCAGATCCTTCTCATGTACGTGCTCACCTACCACCTGACCTGCGTATACCTGATCCTGCGGGTTCACAAAGAACTTACCGCGGTCCTGCAGCTTGTCAAGCGCATATGCAAATACGGTTCCGGTCTCCATTGCTACCATGGATCCGTTTGAGCGTCGCTCTATGTCACCCTTGTAGGGCTGATACTCCTTAAAGCGGTGTGCCATGACGGCCTCACCCTGAGATGCGGTAAGTACATTGGTACGCAGACCTATGATACCGCGTGACGGGATATCAAATACAATGACTACGCGGTCACCCTGGGTATCCATTGATGTCATCTCACCCTTACGCTTGGTGGCCAGGTCAATCATCTTGCTTGAGAATTCCTCAGGAACGCTGATGGTGAGCTCCTCAATAGGCTCGCATGTCTTGCCGTCAATCTCCTTCATGATAACCTGAGGCTGACCTACCTGCAGTTCATAACCCTCACGGCGCATGGTCTCTATTAATATGGAAAGGTGCAGCACACCACGGCCCGATACGATCCACTTGCCATCCTCCTCTGTGCGGCGGACGCGCAGGGCCAGGTTCTTGTCAAGCTCCAGATTCAGACGGTCCTGGATGTGACGTGAGGTAACGTACTTACCCTCCTTACCAAAGAAAGGTGAGTCATTTATTGAGAAGAGCATACTCATTGTAGGCTCATCAATTGCGATAGGTGGCAGGGGATCGGGGTTCTCGGCATCGCATACGGTATCACCGATCTCAAACTTTTCAAGACCTACTATGGCGCATATGTCACCGGCCTCAACGGTCTGGACACGTTTGCGGCCCATTCCCTCAAATACGTGGAGTTCCTTGATCTTTACCTTCTCTTTGCTGCCGTCACGGTGTGACAGGGTGCAGGTCATACCCTCGTTAAGAGTGCCACGGTTTACGCGACCCACGGCGATACGGCCGGTGTATGATGAGTAGTCAAGTGATGTGATAAGCATCTGCAGGGTACCCTCCTCCTGCTTGGGAGCGGGGATATGCTCTACGATGGCATCCAGCAGAGGCAGGATATTGTCTGTGGGCTGTTTCCAGTCTGTGCTCATCCAGTTCTGCTTGGCAGAGCCGTAGAGTACGGGGAAATCCAGCTGTTCCTCAGTTGCATCCAATGCGAACATCAGGTCAAACACCATCTCATAGACCTCCTCGGGGCGGCAGTTTGGCTTGTCGACCTTATTTACAACTACTATAGGCTTAAGTCCTATCTGCAGGGCTTTCTGCAGTACAAAACGGGTCTGAGGCATGGGGCCCTCAAATGCATCAACCAGCAGGATGCATCCGTCGGCCATGTTAAGTACACGCTCAACCTCACCTCCAAAATCGGAGTGTCCCGGAGTGTCAATTATGTTAATCTTGGTATCCTTGTAAGTGATGGACACGTTCTTGGAGAGAATGGTTATACCACGCTCACGCTCCAGGTCATTGTTGTCGAGCATAAGTTCTCCTTTGGCCTGGTTGTCGCGGAACAGGTGTCCGGCCAGCATCATCTTGTCAACCAGGGTCGTCTTACCGTGGTCAACGTGGGCAATGATTGCGATGTTTCTGATGTTCATTGTATTTGTTTTGTTTATCCTTTTTTCTTTTCAGTTTTTTTGTTTGCCGTGCTTCTTGGCGAAGCCATTCGGCGGGTTGCTCGCGCCTTTGGCGCTCGGTATTTTTTGACTTTTATGGCCCTTAGGGCCTAAAAAGTCGCTAGCTGGAATCCTATCTGCGTATTAGAAACAACCTTTTTTTAGTTTCCTTCTGGAAACGCGCTTCGTTTCACTACGCTTGCCGGCCTTCCAGGCCGGGTAAAACCAATCCATTTCCGCTGCGCTTTAATGTATTGGTTTTACTGGGTGCAGAGGGAAACCTACTGCTGGTTTGGAGTTTCCGGGTGCAAAGTTACGGCAAAAATGTTAGAAAATTCATTGTGCATTGAAAAAGAAGATATAACTTTGCGCCCGCTAAACGAGTTTTCACATTATTTTTAAGAAAATGTATTTAGACAAAGAGAAAAAACAAGAGATCTTTGGACAATACGGAAAGTCCAACACGGATACTGGCTCACC
>Ga0265298_10007045_pt1 | contig 13750 bp, 21 predicted proteins | sample AusTroGonzalo_MG_3_FD_193486 | JGI IMG/M metagenome (GOLD analysis project Ga0265298, IMG submission 193486) | Bovine rumen microbial communities from tropical cattle in Woodstock, Queensland, Australia - Gonzalo_01 | ecosystem: Host-associated > Mammals > Digestive system > Stomach > Rumen ...
AGGCTGAAACTCGCCTCTTTGAAGTCGGAATCGCTAGTAATCGCAGATCAGCATGTTGCGGTGAATACGTTCCCGGGTCTTGTACACACCGCCCGTCAAACCATGAGAGTCACCAACACCCGAAGTCGGCTTCGGCCGCCTAAGGTGGGGGAGATGATTGGGGTTAAGTCGTAACAAGGCATCGGTACGAGAACGTGTCGATGGATTACCTCCTTTCTTGAGAAGGAATTAGACGTCTGAAAGTCTTCGGACTCGCAGATAGTCAGGTCGGTTACGGTTATGATTAGCAAGCTTGAATCATAACAACTCTGTTTTACAGACGTAACAATAAGCTTTACACGAATTTTCGATATGATTGCACAACTAAGTTGTTAAACAAAAAACTACCCGAAAGGGTAGTTTTTTTATTTAAGATTATTCGCCTTCTTCTTCGCGAGCTCTTTCGGCCTCTTCTGGATCGAATTCAGGGAAGTCATCGTCTTTTTCATCAAAGTTCCAGCCGTCATCATGATTCTTACCGTCCTTGGAAACGAGGGAATTAAGGTCGCCATCCGGTAATTTCAGGTTCCAGTCAGGGTTAGTGTGTGGAATAAAGTTCTTGTCTCGCATATTGGCTCCTTATTTATAATTATATTATAACACGAAAAAGCCGGGAACTAAGTCCCGGCCTATTAAGATTTATCCCTAAGACAATGCGGCAAAGCGATCGGTTTTTTGATGCTGATAGAGCAATGTTTCTTGCCCTGAGCCCTCTTCTTAAAATTATACTCCTCCCAAGCTTCGTTTACTGCGCTGCTAAATGAGCCAAAATAGTATGCATAATCATTTGGATCAGGCATCGACTCATCGCATCTTACTTCATCAAAGCTTGGCTTTCTGCCTAGTTCCGTAATCATCCTAAGCAGGCACAAATACAAATCCTGTTTTGTCATCCCGTTTTTCATAATATTTTCACCTCCTCAAATGAAATTTTAAGAAAAAACCGGATCTTGCCGTGGGATAGTTAAGTTACTTTGCCACTCCTCAACTACCTATATTTTATCATATTTCTCCCAATTTGAAAAGCCGGGACTAGGTCCCGGCCTTCGTAGTAGGTGCTTTGTACTTAATCGGCGGTTTCAAGTATTGGTACGGCCCCATGGGGATGCCACTGGGATTCGTCAGCTTGAGCAATGAGGACGGGCTTGCCCGCTCTTCTTCTGCGTTCTCTTAAAGCTGCGATGTTTACCGCGGCATAAGCTCTCACATGGAGACGCTTCATATCGTCCTCAACTCCGAATGCTACAGCAAGATCATTGACATCTGCGATATAAGAGAGTTTCTCATAATCTTCAGCCGTAGGCATCGTGGAACACATCTTTTCCATTTTACATACAATATCGTATGCCTCATCAACGGTATAGTCTTTGGCCATTAGTAAATCCACCCCTTTCTTTAATCTAACGCCTTGGTGTTGCCTTTTCGATGACAAAATACATATTTATGCCATCGACAGTGGTTGTGATCTTCTTTTCGAAGCTGTGCGGTACTTCAAGGATTCGCTCGATTTTCTCGATTGCGCCCATCGAAATGAGATCGTAGAAATCTTCCACATAACCGAAGAATTCCCGGGGATCTACTACTTCGTAGGTGTCCAAATCCTGTTCTGAGATCGGTCTCGGAGTGCCTTTCGCATACTCTCTGATAGCCTCGCGAGGGTAGTCACCCTGCTGCGGCCCGTTGCGATAGGTCTCTCTACCAGGTCTACGCTGCTTCTGTGGTATCTCACCACCTTCATACCTACTGTCTCTCATCAAATCACCCCTTTCTAATAGACAGAGTACAAAACTACCTTTTTAAGGTACTATTTGTCTATTATAGCATAAAAACGCAAAAAAATCAAGAGGCTAACGCTAAAACTGCTGTGATATAATAAAGGAAAATAATAACCACGGAAGGAGAAAAACGAAGTGGACGATATATTAACCGATAAATTTATTAGAAAGGTATTAGACGTCTTACCTCCTGAAGGGTTAGAGAAATTGAATACCATGATCGACAACGACGAGGTGACGGAAGCGTCGCTAAGTGAGCTACTAAGACAATACAATATTGATGCAGCAGATATCATTAAAACTGTAAAAGAGGAGGGATAATATGGGTCCAGAGAATTTTCAAAATCACCAGGAAGAAAACCAAAATACTGGTTGGGAGAATATGCAAGATATCGAAAAGGCCACCCCGAAGAGCATGATTCTCGAAAAGATTAAAAACAACAACAATGTTAAAAAAGTCTTTGCCGCAGTTGGTTTAGCTGCGGGGTTAGCAGCCGGAGTTGCTGGACTTAGTTCTAATTCTGAACCTGCGACCCAAAATCTTGCCACTGAGACCGCAGACATAAATTATGACGAGATGCTAGGACAAATCCAAAACATTAAAGATAACTTCTCTAATGTGGCAGATAGAATCAGCGCCCAAAGAGAAAGAGACGCGAGAGAACAAAGTGAAGCAATACAACCAGAGGTAGATCAATTACAATTTGAAATGCCAGATAACGTGATGCCAGGTGACGAATGGCGTTCGCCAGGATTGGAACAAGAAGAAAATTATGATAATTATAATTACGCCCAGCCGAGCCATTACGAGGCTATGCCTGGACCTAGATCTGAAGATTATGTGGAGAGCAGTAGCGAAGCTCAGGAAATGTCACCAAACTCAGAGGCGGAGACCGCTCCCCATGACAATAATGAGGAACCTGCCGGTGGTAGGGATTGGGACGATTGGGATAGCCCTATAGACTAGACTCTCGCGGCAGCGATTGTCGAACCTAAAGTGAGGTTCATACCACGCGTTTAAGTTATCTTTCGTCGCCAGCGCCGACTAGAGTGCCGCGTTTCTTGCGGCTAGCAAGTTTTTCGAGATTATTTTTGGCGAGCTCACTCATCGGCATATCAAGATAAAGGGAAACTTCCGCCACATACCAGAGGACATCACCGAGTTCTTTTAAGATTGCCTCGCGGTCTTCCTCTGTAAAATCACCGCGTTTGTCGCGCATAATTTTCTTAACTTTATCAGCAAATTCACCAGATTCACCAGCTAGCCCCAAGACCTTATCAATAAATTCTGGCACATTTAGGGTCTTTTTTGCCATCACTTCGCCCATATTCTCGATGCCAAGATCGGTTGTGCTAGCCTGTTTTTGATATTCATCAAATTCCATCTTACCTCCTATATGGTATAATTATACCACATGGAAGATACACGAAATTTAGTTGATAAATTCAAGGGAATGGAGAATGAACAAGTTTTTGATGAGCTTTCCAAATCTCGTACCGAGCTCGAAGTTGCCATCGAAAACGTTGAACACGATTTTAATATTGGCTCAATTGTGCGCACCGCTAACTCTTTTAACGTGAAAAAAGTTCATATCATTGGCCGCAAAAAATATAACCGCCGCGGGGCGATGTGTACGGATAAATATCTCGAAATTGTTCATCATGCTAGTCTTGAGGATTTTCTAAAAAGCCAAGAAGGTAGGGAATTAGTCGCCATCGAAAATAACACTGAGCGGGCGGCGCCTCTCCATGAGAAGCGTTTTGCCAAAGATACTACTCTGATACTTGGCTCCGAAAATAACGGTATCAGCCCGGAACTATTAGAAAGTGCCCATGATGTGCGCTACATTGAATCATTCGGGTCAACCCGCTCCGTCAACGTCGGCGCCGCCGCGGCTATCGCCATGTACGAATGGACCCGCCAGATCCTCTGGAATTAGTGTCCGCCACGGATAAAGTTAACCAATATAGTCAAAATAAGAGTATGCAAATTCATGGCCACGATTAGGCCAACTGCGATGGTGATGATGCCAAATAATTTTACCTTATCATAGGAAGAAACACCGCTCACTAGGTTGTCGGCGATTCTCTGATAGTTAATTACAATCAAACCACCAGCGGCAGCAATCAAAAGCCCACCAAACACCCAACCAATACTGAAAGTAAAATCCATAGCTACATTATACCACAAATGCTTGCTTTTTTAGGGTATTTGGTGTAAAATAAAATAGCACCTTACTATTTTTATGGGGTAATAGCTCAGCTGATTAGAGCGCTGCCTTTGCAAGGCAGAGGTCCAGGGTTTGAATCCCTGTTACTCCACCAATCTGGGGATATAGCTCAGCTGGTTAGAGCGCGTCACTGATAATGACGAGGTCTATGGTTCAAGTCCATATATCCCCACCAGATTTTATTCAACTCGGCATTTTGGCCGATTTTTTAGTGGTAAATTTCTGTTAAGTACCCTACAGCAATAGCGTGTAATCTTGAATCATTTTTACATAAAAAACTGATAAAACGCAGTTTTTACCCCTGTAAAATCGTCTGTTAATACCCTAAACGATTTGGTCTATTTCTTTAGCCTCTTCATATAGTTTGATGATGTCAAGACCAGTTAGCTCTTGTAGGATTTTTGCTTCTTCTGAATCAGCCTCATCGTAATAGAAAATGGCCGACGGCAAACCCTGTACTACCACTTCATTATAGTTGCTAACAAACCCATATCCAGTAGATTTTCCCGTGTTTTCAAGGACTTCATTGAAGGGTTTTATCAATGGAACTTCTCTAAATGAAAGAATATCGTCAGTATTTTGAGCTTCATTATTTGTGGCCATATCACCAGTATCTGCTGCGACAATCCCTTCAGCGGGATAGACAAAACCAATTCTATCGTGATATAGTTTTACATTATCCTGAGTAACAAGGCTACATGATGTATATTTATAAATATGCTGGATATCCTTTGGATTATATGGTTTTCCAGAGCGTGCTGAGCGTACTATCATTGCATATGGCTTACCATATTCATATTCATCTTTCGCAGTTATCTTTTGTTGCCAATCTTCGTACGAAATAGCATTTACCTTGGCAATTGTGTCAAGCGCATCATCTACATCATCTTCTTCAAACTCGCCTTTGCTTTGCATATCTTGGAAGCTTTGTTCATCTAGCAGCGCTTCTGTAATTAACTTCGCTTTCTCTAAAGCTCGGCGTACTACTTCTGGACTATAAGTTTTCGTTTCTACGTCTTTAACGTTTTCACTCTCATTTTCTGCATTGAACCATTCTGCATCCTCTTCTTTGAAATTTAAAAAATCAGCGGGATCTCCGAATGAACTATCATTATTTTCTTCTAACAACACACTATCTGCCATAGCGGCAACATCTCCCCATCCAGTGTATTGCGAATTGTTCAAGTCTTCATTTGACGAAGTTTTTTCAAGACTATTTATCATACTTTTATTATACTATACGCATTACATAATTTCTATTGGATATATCCTCTATACAGTGTTAATGCCCGCCCAATTCGCCCCCACCATTAAAGACCAAAAAGGTCTTTTTTGTTGCCAAGGCCAACATTGACTTTTTAACCTGTTTATGCTATAATATAAGTAATAGTTCAAGCAATTGAAAGTAAATTAACAAGGGAGGTCGAGTATGGCTAATTTTTTTGTGAATTTAAGATGGAAGTTGTATAAGGTTTATTCCGAGCAGCTTCTGATATGGGGGCTAGAAAAAGGCTATATTCAGCCTTACAGCGAGGAATTGATCGAAAGACTAAGAGATATCTACTACGGCGGTATTCCGGCATCGGTATTGTTACTCTGTAGGGCACTTACAGATGGTAACTGCTACGATCGAGCGCTTCTCATGAGTAGAGCATTTCTGGAAGATGACGGCGACGTCAGACTAATTTATGCCACGGTAGCGGATTTGAAGTTTAATCCTGCTTATAAAAACGGGGATGGAGATCACAGCTTTGTGGAAAGAACCACCAAAACTGGCAAACATTTCATCTACGACACCTCAATTGGATTTGTCTACACCAAGTGGATCTATTGGCTTATCAATTTTCCCAAGGTTAGACACACCAACGAAAAAGACAAAATCATTAAATTTGTCGAAGAAGAACAGGGTGTTTGCTCAAGTGACTCGCCTTATGTAGACGGCGCGTTCGCGCTAGATTTAATTATCCCGTCTATAGAGGCAAACTACGACAGAAAAGGTGAAATGTATGCTATGTTTGGGGTTCTGCAACGCGAAGTTGAGATTTTCAAAGATAAAGTAAAAGGCAAAGGTTTTAGAAAGGGGGAATATGCATGAAATCAATTTGCCAGCTTTACATGCCAGCGTTCTACCGTTCCTACGGTAATAGCGCGGTCAAGGAGGTTACTCGGATTTTGAGGAACCTCAAGGAATCAGGGTTTTCAGGGGTCTATCTAATCGGTTTATGGGAGGACGGCGGTTACGACAACGGTTTTGACATCGTCTATTATGCCGTAAATCCCAAGTTTGGCCACGACGAAGATCTGGACGATCTCATCGAAGAGGCTCACAGGCTCGAGATGGAAGTCGGCGTCGACATCGTTCCGCACCACGTATCCGACAGAAACCTGCTCGCCCAGAACTGTCTCGACGAAGTTCTCGGCTATGAGGAGTGTCTCTACGTGGTACCCAAGAGGGTAGCGGAGCGGCTTACCGACAATGGCGTGCCTAGCTTCTTCGGCAACAAGCCCTATTCGGACTACGGTCAGAAATGCGTCAGGAGCACCTTCGTGGATTACCATCAGTTGGATCTCAACTGGCGGAGCGAAATGGTGCAGGATTATTTCCGGCGCGTCTTCCAGACTTTCAAGACGATGGGCATCGATTTCGTCAGGGTGGATTGTGGCATGATGCTGCTCGAAAATGTCCAGCAAGCCAAGAGGGGAAATCCATTTGCCTGCATGAATCCGAAGAGGTCGGTCCAGGCCATCCGCAAAGTTTCTGGTGGTATGAAGATGTTCTTCGAGTGGTTTGATCCAACCAATGTGGACCTGTTTAACGACATGCCGGAGTGCTACGCGCTCGACTGCTCATACGTCGTGACAGGGAATCAGAACACCACTTGGGATCATAAGAAGCTCATCCCGCTCCTGGGCGGGCACGATCAAATGACTGCCATGGATAGAGGCATCCATATCAACGAGGCTTTGGCCGAGATGGAAAAGTCTGAATACGGATTTTTGGATATCCAGACTCTCATCGGTTGGCAGACCGATCCTAAGATCCAGAAAGAGGACAGCGCCTACGATGCGGACATCAAAAATCCTAATCAGCGGTATCGCGCCAGACGGCCGATTGAGCCAATCCTCAAGAAGTTCCTCAAGCTGTATCCCTAGTACCTTCAAAAAGCCCCGGCATCCAGCCGGGGCCTTTTTATGCTATAATAATTGCCATCATCATTAATATCGTTGTCTACAGGAAACTTAAAGATTAAAGTGTTATAATTATAGTATGGAGATAAAAGTTCTGCAGGTGAATGCCTGGACCGGGAGGATTAAAGACGGTCTCACCAGATTTATCAAAGAAGGTGATTTTGATGTTGTCTGCTTGCAGGAAGCTATCTGGGATAATAAGGGCGGTAAAATGCTCGAAACTTACATCGACACCGTCGAGAAAATCCAGGAGAGAACTAATCTTAAATATGATTTCCGTTCGCCAATCTACGGTTTTAAGATGCTAGGTGGCGACGTAGAATTTACTCAAGGCAATGTGATTCTAAGTAGGATTCCAATTATAAAAACCGCTGCCGAAACCCTTTGCGGCAAGAACCGCCTAGCCGGGAACCTACGCGAGTTCGAACGCACCTTTAATGGCCACAAATGTGTTGTTCAAAAAGCCACGCTAGAGAATGGCGTTTCGGTATTTAACTATCACGGCTATTGGCAAAAAGATCCAATGGGTAACGCCACCACCGTTAAATATATGAAACGCGTCGCTAAAATGATTAAAAACGAGAACGGCCCAATCATTATGTGTGGTGATCTTAATGTGATTGCTAGGTCTCCAGCTATGCGCGAGCTAGATTTCCTACGTGACCTCACCGCCGCCAATAATGTTAGAAGTACTCTTAAGAATATCCGTTTAGAGCTCGATGTAGCTTGCGACCACATCTTAATTAGCGACGAATTCTCCTGTAATTACTTCGAAGTTGTCGAAACCGTTCTTTCTGACCACAAGGCTTTGATCGCAAAACTTATGCTATAATTGAAGCATGGAAGACCAAGAGCTCCATTTCAAGCAGCCCGAAGAAGAGAAGAAACGCAGCCGCTCTTTTTTCGCTCGCTTAGGCGGCGCTGCCTTGGCCGCAGCTATTCTAGCCAGTCCAACTACCGTTGAGGCTGCCACCAACAAAAATCCTGTTCAGACCACTTATACTGATGCTTTTGGAAACCCTCTAATGCCAGGGTCTATCTATATTGATCCTATTACGGGTTTGCCAACCCTAGTACCGCTTCCAACTGTCACTCCTGGTACACCGACACCAACTCCTACACCGACCCCTAAAATTGGCATCAATCCTAGCCTAGAAATTCCTCTTTCTACACCGACCCCTACCTCTACACCGACCCCTACCTCTACACCAACTCCATCCCCAACTCCCATCCCGTCTTCAGCTCCAGAACCAATCGCTCCAGAACCAATCGCTCCAGAACCAATCGCTCCAGACCCAATCGCTCCAGACCCGGTAATTCCAGACCCGGTGATTCCAGACCCAGTAGAGCCAAATCCACTAACTCCAGAGCCCGACCCAGAGCAACCAACTCTTGGTATTAACCCAATGCTTGATATCCCAACTGCTCCAGAGGTCCCAATGATTGACCCGTTGCTAGGAACTCCTGTTGATAATCCACTTACGCCTCCGGTCGACCCAGAAAAGGCTCTCATGGATAGCCTAATAACCAACCCAGAGAATCTCGACGTCGAAGCCGAAGATTTCCCGACCGATATTCTCGAAACCGAAAACCAGGAGGAAGAGCTCCCAGCCGGTCCCGTTGGCCCTAACGGCGAGCCTCTCACCCCAGAAGAAATCCCTATTTTCGCCTATAAATGGGAAGGGAAGAAGCTAGATTCCTATCTCGGCCACGTAGATGGCCCTACTGGCGATGAGACCTATTATAACCTCCCGATGGGCGGTGTGGTTAAAATTATGCGTAGAATGGGAAACAATGACGAATATTGGGTTCGCGAGGACGGTGTAAAAATGCTTGGTAAATATATTATGTGTGCAGCCGATCTTAGAGTCCATCCTCGTGGCAGCATCGTTCAGACCACTCTTGGTCCAGCCAGGGTTTGTGATACCGGCACCTTTGCCAAAACCCACCATCAACGTTTAGACATTGCCGTAGACTGGTAAAAAAAGACTAAAAAAAAGAGAAAACCGCCTATTTTTTTGAGAGGGGCGGTTTTCCAGGTCATACATATAACTTGTGCAGCCTCGCAGTTTAATCTGCGCAAGTTACCTCTTATTATATATCACCAAATGCATAATGTCAACACTTTTTTCACACATTTTGTTCATGTTTTTTAAAAACTTTGTTCGGTAAATTAAAAAACTTGTGTTCGGGAAAAACCTGTTGACAAAACTAAAGCGCTATGATATAATAAAAGCATAGCCTCTTAGAGGTGTGTTTTATTAGTATAATCGTGGTGGGCAGAATGGAGTCCACGATGTCTGGAACCAAAGCTGGCGGCATGAAAGCTGCTGCTACTAACAAAGCTAAATACGGCAAAGAATTTTACGCTCGTATTGGTAAAAAAGGTGGCCAAAATGGTCACACCGGCGGTTTTGCCGCTAACCCAGCTCTTGCTCGTGTTGCAGGTGCCAAGGGTGGCCGTATCTCTCGCCGTGGCCCAGCCAAAAAAGCTGCCTAAATTTCACATCTAGGGCAGTGAAATACGCCATCTGGCGTCTGAAATCGCGTTAGTCCACACTTCGGGCAACGCGATTTTTGATGCAACCAATCTCTGTAAGTATCGAGCTCGCCCTCTATTAGATCCTCATCAATCTCCACCCCATACAAGGGAGCTAACTCCTTAGCCTTTTCCCAGGCCATTACCTCCATTTTGAGGCGTTCTACCTCTGTTCTGAAATTTCGGTGCCCCAGAACTGCGTGCCCAATCTCATGGAGCAAGAATAGGGGATTAGTATCCCCATCCACCTCTAATACGATTGTCTTCGGAGGACGAAAAGCATACTTCTTACCAGGGATAAACCTGAATTCCTTAAAATCAGCCTTGATTCTTTCCAAAGATGTAACATCCATAGATCACTGACTCCAACGGTCGCCGTGGCCGACGATACCGCACTCCCTCGTGCTTGGGTAAATATTTTACGTACATGTTGAAAATTTTTCCAAGTGGACCACCCAAGACGATTGTATCAGGGTGATACTTGGCGATAATATCTGGAATCCCCAAATACACCCTTGCAGCTACCTCTAGAAGTTGCATCTTAGTTCTGAGATCAGTGGCGGCATCGATATGGAAATCTTTCTCGAGGGCAGAGGAAGCCGCGATGTCCTCCCACTCCTTAGTGACTTTACCAAACTTATAAACTTTGTGGCCAGGCTCGAAGCTCGCTGATTCCGGGAGGATGTGGCCTTGCTCAGCAATCCCGCCGCCAATGCCGGTAGAGAAGGTAAGAAACACGGTCTTGCCCGGAAGCCGGTAGGACTCATAAACTGCTGCGAGATTAGCATCGTTTTCAAAATAGACTGGACACTTGAACAAAGTTGCATCACTTTCACCAGGGAGAAATCACCCCAATCGCGGTTACCAAGTCGGACTGAACAATTTTTTTGTACAACGCCCGGCACTGCTACGACCACGGCATTTAAATCGAATTCAGCAAAGTGTCGCAGCACAATAACCAGATCGCGTACAAACTTTTCTTTCTGCCAGGAAGTCTTAAATTTGTAACGCCGAATTACGCGACCTCTCTTGGAAAAGAGCGCGATAAGAGTTTTTGTACCGCCGATATCTACTGCCAAATACATGGTTCCATTATACTACATCTGGACATTTTTAAAAAATTTTGCTATAATTAACCTATATTTGGGCTCATTCACAGATTCCGTTAGAAAGCGAAGTCTCTGAATGAGCCTAAAGGAAGGAAAATTTAATTATGGCAAATGCCAAGAAAACTGATTTTGAGGCACTTCTTGAGCAGAATCAAGATGCATGCAAAAAAGTCATTGCCGGAGATACCATCAATGGTAAGGTTATCTCCATCAAAAAACACGAGATTTTGATTGATCTCGGGAGCCAAGGGGTAGGTCTTGTACCACGCCGCGAAGCTTCTTATATTAGAGACTTGGAGCTCGGCGCCGAAGTCACCGCTTCTGTTATCGAAGCAGAGATGGACGACGGTTACGTACTTTTGTCTCTTAGAAAAGCCGTCAAAGACAAAGGCTGGGACGAAATCCAAAGCAAAATGGATAACGCCGAAACTGTGGAAGTTACTCCATATGATGCCAACAGAGGCGGTTTGCTAGTAGAATACGAAGGAATCAGAGGTTTCTTGCCAGTTTCTCAACTTTCAGCAGAGCACTATCCACGCGTTGGTAGCGCTGATAAAGATGAGATCTTGCAAAGACTCAACTCCCTTGTCGGTAAAGCAATCAAGGTTCGCATTCTCGACGCAATCAAGAAAGAAAACAAGCTTATCTTCTCTGAGAAGGAAGCTATCAAAGACGGTCTTGCCGAGCGCTTTGCTAGCCTTAAGGTTGGCGACGTGATTCACGGCGTAGTTACCGGTGTAGTAGACTTTGGCGTATTCGTCAATGTCGACGGCATTGAAGGCTTGGTTCACATTTCCGAGATTTCTTGGGAGCGTGTAAATAACCCATCCGACTACGTCAAAATCGGCGACGAAATCGATGCTAAAATCATTGCAATCGACAAAGAACGTTTGTCTCTCTCTATGAAGCAACTCATGGAAGATCCATGGCTACACGAAGTAGAGAAACTCAAGAAAGGTTCCAAAGTTGAAGGTACTGTTACTCGTATCACTCCATTTGGTGCCTTTGTCCAAATCAGTCCAGCTGTTGAAGCTTTGGTCCACGTGTCCGAGCTTGGCGAAGGTTCTGATGTAGACCCAGAGAAAGTCTTTACTTTGAACGAACGCAAGAGCTTTACCGTTCTTGATATCGACAAAGAAGGCCGCAAGATTTCCTTGTCAATCAACAAGTAAGACAACACAACAAAAAGAGGCCAAGCGCCTCTTTTTTGTGCTTGCAATTTTAACAATAAGCGATATAATAAAGGAAATAGCATTAGAAAGGTCATACAAAAATGCAAAACATCGATGATTTTATAGAAAGTCTTTTAAAGGATAAAGGTATCGATAATGTCGAACCGGAAATCCGCGAGGAGCTCAAAGCCGATATGAAGGCTAGACTCCTAGATCAAATTGATCGCGCCGCCGTGCAAGCTTTGCCAGAAGACAAGGCTACCGAGCTAGCTGGCCTAATCGATCAACCAGATTTCACTAACGAGAAAATGACTGAATTTATGCAAAATTCAGGTGTTAACCTCACTGAGGTCGCGCTTGATACTATGCTAAAATTCCGTAGCTATTATCTAAGCGCGGAGGAATAAAATGAGCGGCGAAAACCTAAGCCACAGTAACAATATTCAAAGCTCTGATAATAGCGAGTGGGATCTCACGCCCGAAGAGCAACAACAATTTGCTCTTAGTAAAAAAACATTATTAGACGAATGGAAAAAAGAGGCGGAACAAGAAAAAGAGTCCGAGCATAAAAGTGGCGAAAATCCAAACCATGATAACAGCAAGCAAAAGTTTGACGCTAGCGAGTGGAACCTCACGCCAGAAGAACTCGCTTTTCGTGAACAGATGCTGAAAGAATATAAAGACGGACTGGAAAAAGAAGCAGAGAAAGATGACTCCGAGGGTTTGTCAGAAATGTATAGAAACATCGAGGAACTTATAAAGACCAACGAACAGTTGGCAAAATTGGACGTCAGACTTACCCCAGAAGAAATCGCCGATCAAGAAGAAGCTGATTCTATAGCCAAAGTCCAAGAGACCGAAACTGAATTAGCCAAAGAACTTGAAACCGAGCAAGGCAAAGAAGCTGAGACTGCTCAGGCTCAAGAAGCTGAAATCGCTCAGGCCGAACAAGTTGAAAAAACTGAAGCCGAAGAAGTTGAAACAGCTCAAGCCGAAGAAGTTGAAGCAGCTCAAGCCGAAGAACAAGAAGAAGGACTTTCTAAGGAAGAAATTGAATCGATGCAGAAAGAGCTTGATGATATTAGTGCTAAGCTCGAAGAAACTGAACAGGCCCAAGAAATTGAATCGATGCAGAAAGAGCTCGCCGAAATCGACGAGAAGCTTGATCAACTTGGTAGCACTCCACTTGCCGCAATTAGCGCTGACTGGACTCACGACAAGCGCGAACTTGCACATGACCTTGCCGAACAGGCCCTTAATGCTGAAACCGCCAAAGGTAATATCATCAAGAAACTTTGGAAAGGTACTCTCTTTAAGAAATATTACGAACAAAAATACACCAGAGAATTTATGGACGGCGCTCGCAAAGACGAACAAGGCCGCAGTATCAATGATCTTATCAAAGAACAAAGTGAAGACGTCATGGCTCGCTTCGTCCTTGGTGCTACAGAAGACATGCGCTATATCCACGAAAAAATTGGTAAGAAAAATAAAGATGGTTCTTATGACGGCGAGAAACTTATTCCGGCCGACGAACAAACCAACCAAGAAATCCGGGAAGCAATTGAAGATTACGCTCGTCGTCGCCCACGTTATGGTGAAAAAGTTTCTGAACTCGACGACGAATTCAAAGACGAAATCAATCGTATTTTGCATTGCGCTATCGACGACGGCCGCATGCAAGCCGGTACTAAGA
>Ga0265298_10007046_pt1 | contig 13749 bp, 12 predicted proteins | sample AusTroGonzalo_MG_3_FD_193486 | JGI IMG/M metagenome (GOLD analysis project Ga0265298, IMG submission 193486) | Bovine rumen microbial communities from tropical cattle in Woodstock, Queensland, Australia - Gonzalo_01 | ecosystem: Host-associated > Mammals > Digestive system > Stomach > Rumen ...
CAACGAATAGAGGCGTTCAGGCTTGTCGTTGTTGTTCTTCGAGAACGTTTCCACATGATAGTAGCCGATATCACCACTCAGACTCCATTTGGGCGACACCTGCGCATATTGTCCCAAGCGATAGAATACAGCGCCAGAGAACTTCGAGTCTAATCCCATGAAATGCGTTCCCACGCCAAGGATATTATAGGTGCTGCGATTGCGATAGCGCACGGCAATGTTTCCCTTTGTTGACGAGCCGCCATACATCATAAGGTCGATATCGGTCGTGGGATTCACGTTCACCAAACCTATCTTGTGGCCGATGGTGTCATATGACAGGTTGATGAGTCCCACCTGCCATCCCTCTGGGCGCTTGCGAGCCACGTTGAACACACCCACCTGCACGCCGTCCAGCGAGTCGGCATAGTTAACGGCTCCCCATTGCCATCCACGCATCATCTCTGTCGATACGTTCAGAATGCCAGATAGTTGCAAGCCTCGTTCCATGCCCTGCGTGATGTTACTCACGCCACTGAGTTGCAAACCATTGAACTGATGGGCCGCCGTGTTCGAAACACCAGTCAGTTGCACCCCATGTCCACCGTCTGGAGCCACCGTTGAGATGATGCCAAACTGTATGCTCTTCACAGAGTCCTGCACACTTACTATTCCCACTGGACTGTTCTGTGCCCAGATGTCACTATGTATAGCAGTCATCAAAATAACTGCAACCAATGCCAATGCCTTTTTCATACGATGTCTAGAGCCAATTTGTAGTTAATAAATCAAGTCCTATAATGTCAGGTTAGTACTGTTTTTCTTTTAGGTTTCTTTTGCAAAGATAAATAAAAATTGTTAGATAACAAAAAAAAGCATTGAAATGTTTAGGATATAGTTGTACAATTCGAAAATAGTTCGTATTTTTGCAGACTAATAGAACGACTATCAAATAATTAATATTAATCCATTACACAATGAAACGACTTCTTTTCCTACTGACCCTTTTCCTGCCTATCGTTATGCAGGCTCAGGAACTGCAGGTGAAGATTAATATTAATCACCAGCAGATTCAGGGCACGGACAAGGCAGTTTTCGACAACCTGCAGCAGACCCTCCAACAGTTTATCAACGAGAAACAGTGGACAGCCCTGCAGTTTCAGGAGAACGAGCGTATTCAGTGTACGTTTAATATCTCTGTGACGAAATACGATGCCTCCAGCAACCGTTTCTCCTGCACGGCGCTCATTACGGCCAATCGTCCTGTATATAACTCAGCCTATACAACGACCTTGTATAGCACTCGCGACAAGAACTTCGACTTTGAATACGCACAGTTCGACCAACTGAACTTCAACGAAGAGGTTATCGACAACCAGTTGATGGCCCTTGTGGGCTATTATGCCTATCTCATCATTGGTCTCGACCTCGACAGCTTCTCGCCCATGGGAGGAACAGACGTCCTGCAGCGTTGCATGAACCTTGTGAACAACGCCCAGAACCTCGAGTTTGTAGGGTGGAAGTCGTTTGATGACTCACGCAATCGCTTTGCTATTATCAACGACTATCTGGACGAGGCCATGAAACCTTTCCGCCAGTTGCAGTACGACTATTATCGCAAGGGGCTCGACGAGATGGCACAGAATGCCGAGCGTGGACGAACCAATGTGACAACAACCATTGAGACCCTTCTCAAGCAGGCTCACGAGGACAAACCCTTGAGCATGCTTCCCCAGATATGGACCGACTATAAGAAAGATGAGTTGGCCAACATCTATAAAGGCAAGGGCACACAGAAAGAAAAAGAGTCTGTCTACGACGTCCTGTCAGGCATCAACGCCTCACAGAGCTCTTCGTGGGACAAGATTAAGCAATAAAACACTAAACAAGAAAGAAACAAAAAAGAGGAATGCTGAAGCAACTATATATCAAGAACTTCACGCTGATTGACGAGCTCGACATGGAATTCCATAGCGGTTTCTCTGTCATCACAGGCGAAACGGGCGCTGGTAAGAGCATTATCCTGGGTGCCATTGGCCTGTTGCTGGGCCAGCGTGCCGACTCGAAGAGTGTCAAGATGGGCACAGACCGTTGCATCATCGAGGCCCATTTCGACCTGTCGCGCTATCAGATGGAGGACTTCTTTGAGCAAAACGAGATTGACTTCGATGCCGACGACACCATCATCCGTCGTGAACTGACGGCAGCAGGCAAGAGTCGCGCCTTCATCAACGACACCCCTGTGGCACTCACCATGCTCAAGGAGTTGGGCGAGCGTTTGGTCGACGTCCACTCACAGCACCAGAACCTGCTGCTCAACAAGCAGGACTTCCAACTCAGTGTGGTCGACGTCATTGCCAACGATGCCAAGGAACAGGACGACTATACCAAGACCTATGCCCACTATCAGGAACTGAGGAAGGAAGAACAGCGCCTGCGCGAGGAGATAGAGCAAGGCCGCCAGTCAGTAGACTTCATGCAGTTTCAGTACGACGAACTGTCCAACGCCCGCTTGTCGGATGGCGAGCAGGAGGAACTCGAGCAGCGCAGCGAAACCATGTCGCACTCTGAGGATATCAAATCGGCTCTTTACGAGGCCGAAACAGCATTGTTAGGCGATGAAAATGGCTTGGTTAGCAACCTCAAACATGCCGTTTCCGCCTTGCAGGGCATAGAGCATGTCTATCCAGGCGTGACCGAGTTGGCCGAGCGCATGAACAGTTGCTATATAGAACTCAAGGACGCAGCCGACGAAGTGAGTGCCAAGCTTGAGGCTGTCGACTTCGATCCTGCCGAGCTCGATACTGTGAACGACCGTCTGGACCGTATCTACGCCTTGCAGAAGAAATATAAGGTCGACACCATAGCAGCTTTGCTCGCTATCCAAGGCGACTTGGAGCGCAAGTTGTCGAACATCGAGAATAGCGATGAGGCCCTGGCCGAGTTAGAGCGCCAGGTGGCTGCCGCCCAGAAAGAGGCACAGTCCAAGGCCGATGTGCTCACGAAGAAGCGCCAGAAGGCCGCTCAGGAAATTGAGAAGCAGATGCAGAGCCGCTTGGTGCCCTTAGGTATGCCCCATGTGCGCTTCCAGATTGTGATAGAAAAGGAGCCCCTTTCCCGTTCAGGTCAAGACAAGGTGTCGTTCCTCTTCAGCGCCAACACCTCTACGCCCCTGCAGCCTGTGGCTCAGGTAGCCTCTGGTGGCGAGATTGCACGTGTCATGCTGTCGCTCAAAGCCATGATTAGTGGCGCTGTGAAACTGCCCACCATCATCTTCGACGAGATCGATACAGGTGTCAGTGGTAAGATAGCCGAGCAGATGGCGCAGATCATGGCCGAGATGGGTCGCTGCGACCGTCAGGTCATCAGCATTACCCACCTGCCTCAGATTGCAGCCTTGGGCACCACCCATTACAAGGTCTATAAGGACGAGACACCTCAGGGCACCACCAGTCACATGCAGATGCTGACCCCTGACCAGCGTGTCACAGAGATTGCCCAGATGCTTAGCGGCAGCGACGTGTCGGCTGCTGCCATTCAAAATGCGAAAGAACTGTTGAAACTATGAAACGACTCTATATCTTGACCAGCCTGTTGATGCTGGCTATATCTGTGATGGCTCAGCCCGATTGGGCCAAGAAAGCCTCTAAGTCGGTCTTCACCCTGAAGACCTTTACAGCCGATGGAACGCTGATTGCCAGTACCAACGGCTTCTTTGTGGGAAACAATGGCGAGGCCGTCAGTTGCTTTTCGCCGTTCAAGGGCGCCTCGCGTGCCGTTGTCATCGACGCCTCTGGCAAGGAGATTCCTGTGTCGCTCATCCTGGGTGCCAACGAGACCTACGATGTGGTGAAGTTCCAGGTGGCCAAGGCCAAGGTCCAGCCCCTCGCTCTTGCTGCCAAACCATCTGCTAAGGACGAAGCCGTGTGGCTCCTGCCTTATCGCGAGACCAAGCGTGTGCCTCAGGGCACCGTTCAGAAGACGGAGACCTTTAATGGCGATTATGCCTATTACACCCTCGAGCTCACCATGCCAGAGAACAGCGTGGGCACACCCTTGCTGAATGCCAATGGCGAGGTTATAGGCCTGATGCAGCAGCCCAATAGCGCTGGCGATACCAAGAGCTTCGCTGTCAGTGCCCTGTTTGCTGATAGTCTGAAGGTGAACGGCCTGAGTATTAACGACCCTGTGTTGCGCTCTACGCAGATCAAAAAAGCCTTGCCCGATGACTTGGGACAGGCGCAACTCACCCTTTATATGGGTGGCTCGCTGCAGGATTCGCTCACTTATGCCACTCTTATTGAAGACTTCATCGCTAAGTTCCCCAAGGAGCCCGATGGCTATACCTATCGCGCCCAGATGCTGGCCGATGGACATCACTTTGATGAGGCCGATCGCGATATGCAGAAGGCACTGAAGGTGGCCGAGAAGCCTGACGAGGTGCACTACAGCTATTCGCGCCTCATCCTCCAGAAGATGGTCTATAGCACTGACACCCTTTACAAGGCTTGGACGTTCGACCGTGCTTTCGACGAGGCTGCCGAGGCCTATCGCCTCAATGCCCAGCCCACCTATCGTCAGCAGCAGGCCGTGGTGCGCTATGTGCAGCAGAACTATGCCGAGGCCTACGACCTCTACGAGAGTCTGTTCCAGTCGCCCCTGCGCTCTGCCGACCTCTTCTATTCAGCCTCATTGTGTAAGCAGCAGTTGAAGGACTCCACAGCCCAGCTGGCCCTGCTCGACAGTTGTGTGGCACAGTTCTCGCGTCCTTATCTCAAGGAGGTGGCTCCTTATCTGCTCTCGCGTGCCCAGTTGCTCATGGATATGGGCCGCAACCGTCAGGCCGTCACCGACCTCAACGACTATGAGGAGGTGATGAAAGCCCAGGTGAACTCCAACTTCTATTATATGCGCTTCCGTGTCGAGACGGAGGGACGCTTGTTCCAGCAGGCCCTGAACGATATCGAGAAGGCCATCACCATGACACCACAGTCGGATTTGTATTATGCCGAGAAGGCCTCTTTGCAGATTCGCGTGGGACTCTATGATGAGGCTGTCGAGACGGCCAAGACCTGCATCCAGTTGGCGCCAGAGCATAGCGACGGCTATCTGTTCCTGGGCTTGGCTCAGTGCTTGAAAGACCAGAAGAAAGAGGGCTTGAAGAACCTTCAGAAGGCCAAGGAACTGGGCGATGCGCAGGCCGACGAGCTGATTGAGAAATACTCGAAATGAGTAGTGATATAACGATTGTCAATTAATAAAAACGTAAAGTGATGGCTTGGGAGTATGTGTTGACTATTTTCGTTGGTGCCATCTTGGGTGGTGCCATCGGCTTCGAACGTGAGTATCGTTCCAAGGAAGCCGGCTTCCGTACCCATTTCCTTGTGGGACTGGGTTCGGCGTTGTTCATGGTGTTGTCATTGCATGGCTTCGACGACATCGAGACACAGGCTGGTGTCATCATCCAGCGTGACCCTGCCCGTATGGCAGCCCAGGTGGTCAGTGGCATCGGCTTTATTGGTGCTGGCACCATCATCTTCCGAAAGAACGTGGTGAAGGGACTCACCACGGCTGCTGGCCTGTGGGTCACCTCGGCCATTGGTATGGCGGCAGGCGTGGGTATGTATGGCGTGGCTGTCGCAGCCACAGTGATGGTCATCGTCTGTCTTGAGGGCATGAACTTCCTGCATCATCGCATCTTCAATCATACGCATTCAGAGTACGATGCCGACGAGAAGGTGAAATAAGATGACGAGAGAAAAACAAAAAAAAGAGGCTTGCGGGCCTCTTTTTTTATTGCTTTTCTGTTGGGTGATTACAGGATAACGCGCTGAGTCAGCATGATATAACCCACCTTGCGCTTCAGGTCCGACTGACCAGCAAAGCTGGTGTTGAAGAAGTTGTGCAAGGGCATTGAGAACTGCAACAGCAACTTGTTCTTCTCCTTCTTGTCAGTGGTCGAGAAGGCAAAGTCCAAACCCATACCGCCCTTCAGCATATCCTTGTCAGTGTTGGCAATGCTGCCGCCACAACCAGTTACGATGTCATAGAACACACCAGCCTCGAAAGCGTGTCTTTCGCCACCCACGATGAAACCAGCACGAGGCTGCACATAGAAGCCACGAATGTTGTCGTCAGTCTCCTTCGACACCACCTCCTGACTCTTGAAGTAGGTACCTGCATAGAAGCCCAGGGTCGACTCCTTCCAAGAAGCGTCCACACCAAAGGCGTAGTCGCCAATATACTTGAAGGGGTTGCTGAAAGCACGGTGATAGGGGCCGTAGATATCGCCATAAGCACCATTGTCGCTGAAACCACTCTTGCCCATGCCGATGGGGAACACCAGGTCAGGATCAGGGATGATATGATCAAAAGCCTTTTCTGCTTTACTGTTGTCTTCTGTTGCATATTCCTTCACCATTGATTCGGCTGCAGCAAAGATAAGGGTTGTGAAATAGTTGGTACACCATGCACGAGAGTTCAGTGTCCACGCCTTGTCGCTTTGTGCAGAAGCATTGAGAGAAATGGCCAAGGCTAATGCTAACGTTGTTAATGTTTTTTTCATGTTTTTGAGGTTTTAATTAATGATTTTTAATTTCTGGGGGCAAAGTTACGTTTTTTTTTATAAAAAACAAAGTTTTTCTTTTTTATTTCGTACTTTTGCAGACCAAAAGCATAGAATAAAGTATGAACGAACAGTCAGAGAAAAGAATAAATCCATTTTTTGAGTCATATAACACACCACACGATACGGTGCCTTTCGACCGTATCCGCCTTGAAGACTTCGAGGAGGCCTTTATGGAAGGCATCCGTCGCGACAACGAACAGATAGAGAAAACCATCAATAATCCAGCTAAGCCCACCTTCAACAACACCATCATCAATATCGATGAAGACAAAGAGGGCTATTACGATCTGCTCGACCGTGTGTCAACGGTCTTCTTCAATCTGCTGAGTGCTGAGACCAACGACGAGATGGACGCCCTGGCCCAGAAGATTCAGCCCATCCTCACACAGCATGCCAATGATGTGCGCCTCAACGAAAAACTCTTTGAGCGTGTGAAATACGTGCATCGCTATCATGGCATCCTCACCAAGGAGGAGAAGCGACTGCTCGACAACTGCTACGACGGCTTTGTGCGTAGTGGCGCCCTGCTCGACAAGGAAGGTAAGGACCGTCTGCGTCAACTCACTGAGGAGGCCAGCATGCTGAGTCTGCAGTTCTCGCAGAACCTGCTCAAGGAGAACAAGGCCTATACGCTGCATATCACTGACGAGGAACAGCTCAGCGGACTGCCCGATTCGGCTCGCGAGGCTGCTGCTGCCGAGGCCAAGGCGCAAGGCAAGGAGGGTTGGGTGTTCACGCTCGACTTCCCCTCATACTCGCCCTTCATGACCTATAGCACGCAGCGCGAACTACGTCGCCAGATGTATATGGCCAAGAACACAGAGTGTATTCACGATAACGACTGCAACAACCTCGAGATCTGTAAGCGACTTATCAACCTGCGTCGCGAGATTGCCCAACTGCTGGGCTTCAAGACCTATGCCGACTATGTGCTGAAAAATCGCATGGCAGGCAAGGTGCGCAGCGTCTATAAGTTGCTCAACGACCTGATCGATGCCTATAAACCCACAGCTCAGAAGGAGATGAAGCAGCTGGGCAGAAACCTCGAGCCCTGGGACATCTCGTTCTATTCGCATAAGCTCAAACTGAGAAAATATAACCTTGACGCAGAGATGCTTCGTCCTTACTTCCAGTTGGAGAAGGTCATCGATGGCGTGTTTGGCCTGGCCAACCGTCTTTATGGCATCACGTTCAAGGAAAACAAGGATATCCCCGTCTATCACCCTGATGTGAAGGCCTACGAGGTGTTCGATAAGGACGGCTCCTTCCTGGCCGTGTTCTATGCCGACTTCCATCCACGCAAAGGAAAGCAGGGTGGGGCATGGATGACCCAGTATCAGGGGCAGTACATTGACAAGCATGGCAAGAACGTGCGTCCCCACGTGTCTGTGGTGATGAACCTCACCAAGCCCACGCCTGAGAAGCCTGCACTGCTCACCCTGGGCGAGGTCGAGACCTTCCTCCACGAGTTTGGCCATTCGCTGCATGGCATGTTTGCCAACACGCGCTTCGAGAGTCTCAGTGGCACCAACGTGTGGTGGGACTTCGTCGAGTTGCCCTCGCAGTTCATGGAGAACTATGCCGTCGAGAAGCAGTTCCTGCGCACGTTCGCCTTCCATTATGAAACAGGCGAGCCCTTGCCCGAAAAGCTCATCCGTCGCATCACAAGCAGTCGCAACTTCATGGCTGCCACAGCCTGTCTGCGCCAGGTGTCGTTCGGTCTGCTCGACATGGCCTACTACACCCAGAAAGAAGAGTTTACTGACGATATCATCGCCTTCGAGAAGGAAGCCTGGCGAAAGGCCATCATCGGCAAGCAGTTGCCCGACACCTGTATGACCGTTCAGTTCTCGCATATTATGGCAGGAGGCTATGCCGCCGGCTATTACAGTTATAAGTGGGCCGAGGTGCTCGATGCCGATGCCTTCTCAGTGTTCAAGCGTCGTGGCATCTTCGATCAGGCCACAGCCCAGTCGTTCCGCGATAATGTGCTGTCGAAGGGTGGCACAGAGAACCCCATGATTCTCTACAAGCGCTTCAGGGGCAGTGAGCCCACCATTGATGCTCTGCTCAGGCGCAATGGCATCAAGACCCAGAACAAGTTGAAAGTATAATCCTAAAAAACGATAGTGATGGCAAACGAAAAACAACAAAAACTCGATTCGCGCTATCTGCGTATGGCTCGCATCTGGGCCGAGAACTCCTATTGCGTGCGTCGTCAGGTGGGTGCGCTGGTGGTCAAGGACAAGATGATCATCAGCGATGGCTATAACGGCACGCCCACAGGTTTTGAGAATGTGTGCGAGGACGAGAACAACGTCTCGAAGCCGTATGTGCTCCATGCCGAGGCGAACGCCATCACGAAGTTGGCCCGTAGCAGCAACAACAGCGATGGTGCCACTATCTATATAACAGCCTCGCCTTGCATTGAGTGCGCCAAACTCATCATCCAGGCAGGTATTAAGCGCGTGGTCTATGGCGAGAAATATCGTCTCACCGATGGCATCGAGTTGTTGGAGCGCGCAGGTATTGAAGTCGTATATTTAGAAGTATGAACACCAAGAATAGATTCTCACCCCTTTGGTTGGCGCTGGCCGTGGTGGTAGGTATTGCCATCGGCACGTTCTACGCCCATCATTTCTCAGGAAACCGCTTGAGCATCATCAACTCAGGCAGTAACAAACTGAGTAACCTGCTGTATATCATCGACGACCAGTATGTGGACACCGTCGATATGGCCGACCTCGTCGAGAAGGCCATGCCGCAGATTCTGTCAGAGCTCGATCCGCATTCCACCTATATCTCGGCCAAGGATGTGCAGGCTGCCAACGACGACCTGCGAGGCTCGTTCTCAGGTGTGGGCATTGAGTTCACCATCCGCCAGGACACGCTGCGTGTTCAGAACGTCATCAGCGAAGGTCCTGCCGAGCAGGCTGGCGTACTGGCAGGCGATAAGATCGTCACTGTCGACGACTCCGTCTTCACAGGCAAGAGTCTGACCAACGAGGAGGCCATGCATCGCCTCAAGGGTCCCACAGGCACCAAGGTGAAACTGGGCATCCTGCGCTATGGCGAGAAGACCCTGCGCCATGTCACAGTGACGCGTGGCGAGATTCCCATGAAGAGCATCACGGCCGCCTATATGCTCGACGACCAGACGGGCTATATCAAGATTAAGAACTTTGGCGAGAATACCTATCTGGAACTGCTGGTGGCATTGGCACAGTTGGCCGACGAGGGCTTCCAACAACTCACCATCGACCTGCGTGGCAACACAGGCGGCTATCTGCAGTCGGCTGTTAAGATTGCCAACGAGTTCCTGCCCAAGAACAAGCTGATTGTCTATACCCAGGGACGTCGTTCGCCTCGCGAGGAATATCGCAGCGACGGTCGTGGCAGTTACCAGGGCATGCCGCTGGTCATCCTCATCGACGAAGGCTCAGCCTCGGCCAGCGAGATTCTGGCAGGTGCCATTCAGGACAACGACCGTGGCACCATCATTGGTCGCCGTTCCTTTGGCAAGGGCTTGGTTCAGAAGCCAGTCGAGTTTGGCGACGGTTCGATGATGCGCCTCACCATTGCACGCTATTACACCCCCTCAGGCCGTTGCATCCAGAAGCCCTATACCAGTGGCATGGACAAGGACTACGAAGAGGATCTGCTCATGCGCTATCAGCATGGCGAGTTCTTCTCACAGGACAGCATCAAGCATGTGGGTCCAGAGTATCACACCAACAATGGCCGTGTGGTCTATGGTGGTGGTGGCATCACGCCCGATATCTTTGTGCCTGAGGATACTGTCGACTATACCTCTTACTATAAGGAGGCTGCCTATTCTGGCCTGATTCTTCAGTATGGCTACGACTATACCGACCAGAACCGTGGCAAGTTGCAGGAGTACGACGACGAGGCCTCGCTGCTGAAATATCTGAAGAAGCAGAACCTGGTGGAGCAGTTTGCGCAGTATGCCGAGAAGCACGGCCTGAAGCGTCGCAACCTGATGATCAAGAAGTCGCACCACCTCCTGGAGCAGTATATCTACAGTCGTGTGATTTACAACATGCTGAGCGAGGAGTCGTGGCTCATGTTCCTCAACGAGGACGATCCAGCCATCCAGGAGGCCCTACGCCTGTTTAAGGCAGGTGAAGCCTTCCCTAAGACTCCTAATCTGGTAGATAAGAAACAAAAGAAAGTGGCGATGACCTACGACTATCGGTCCGTTCACCGATCCTATTCAGTCATAGCTCGCGCTTAGCAGAATCTTATGTCGGCAATCACCTGGTTGCCGACATAATTGTTTAATTTCTGTACGAATTCCTGACGGCGCATGCTGAGGTCGGCACGCAGGGCAGGCACACGCAGGCGAACAAACAGCGTCTGGTTGTGAATGCTCACGTCGGTGGTATAGCGTGCAATGGCCTCGCCAGCCACCGTAGGCCATGCCTCCACCAGTCGCTTCTGCAGCAACGGTGTCTCCAGTCCCTGTGCGCGCAGGTTGCGCATAATCAGGTCGCGTATGGCCTGTTCTCTTCTCTTAAACATACGTTTTTGTCAATTATTTAATCTCGCCGTCCTTCACGTCATACAACTTATAGTCAAAGTCGCCATGACGCAGAATCTGGTCAATATGTTCGCGATTGGTGTCCGTAATAAAAATCTGTCCAAACTGGTTGCTGGCCACCAGCTTCACAATCTGCTCCACGCGCTGCGAGTCCAGTTTGTCGAAGATGTCGTCCAGCAGTAGGATGGGGCACGAGTCGTCGTTCTTCAGCAGGTGGTGCATGGCCAGTTTTAGGGCGATGACAAATGTCTTTTGCTGACCCTGACTGCCCTCGCGTCGCATGGCGTGCCCATCGATGGTAATCTCCAGGTCGTCGCGATGAATGCCATGCAGCGAATAGCCCACGGCACGGTCCTTGAAGCGGTCGCGCTGAATCACCTCCAGCAGAGGGCCTCGCTGACAGTGCGAGGTATAGTTGAGCGACACCTTTTCGTGGCCGCCAGATATGGTCTCGTAGAACTCCTGAAACAGGGGGATGATGCGCTCCACAAACTCGTTGCGCTTGGCATAGATCTTCTCGCCCTCGCGTGCCATCTGCTCCTCCCACAGTGTCAATAATTCTGGGTCAGTCTCGCTGTCTTCCATCTTCAACAGGGCATTGCGTTGCTGCAGGGCTTTGTTATAGCGGTTCAGGGTCTCAATATAGCTGCGGTCCAGCTGCGCAATCACCACGTCCATCAGTTTTCTGCGCTCCTCGCTGCTGCCCTCAATCAGATAGGCATCGGCAGGCGAAATCATCACGATGGGAATCAGTCCGATGTGCTCCGACAGTCGCTGATAGGCCTTCTTATCGCGCTTAAACACCTTCTTGGCGCCACGCTTCATGGCACAGTGGATGGCCATGGGCTGAGGGGTGGGGGAAAGCGTTGACAGATACGCTCCTTCCAGCATGAAAAAAGTCTCGTCGTGGTTAATCACCAGCGAGTCCTGGGTGGTCTGTGCCGAATGGCAGAACGACAGGAAGTAGACGGCATCCAGCACGTTGGTCTTGCCTGCTCCGTTGTGACCAATGAAACAGTTGATTTTTGGCGACAGATCCAGTGTTGCCTCCTTAATGTTCTTATAATTTATGATGGAAAGACGCTCTAATATCATCCTTGGCTCTTGAAATTTACTGCAAAATTACTGCTTTTGGCCCTTAAAAACAAAAAAAGTCGGAAATAAATTTCATCATGTGCAATATTTTCTGTAATTTTGCGCCGCAATTAATATACGAATCTAAAAACAAAAAAAATAATGGCAGACATTAAAAACAACAATGCAGCTCCCGCTTTTGGCGAGCAGAACAAGCACGAGGCTTTGATCCTCAAGTACAAGAACGTGATTATCGGTGGTCTCATCGCCATCATCGCTGGCGTAGGTATCGGTTTCTTCGTAAAGAACTGCACCACTGAGAGCTTCAACGCAGCCAGCACTGATATGGCTAAGGCTCAGGAGTACTTTGCCGAGGCTGTGATGACCAACGATTCTGTGGCTTTCCAGAAGGCTCTGAAGGGCGATAGCATCAACGCCGGTTTCCTCACTGTGATCGAGAACGACGGTTCTGGCAAGGTGTCAAACCTCGCTAAGCTCTATGCTGGTATCTGCTACGCTCGCCTGGGCAACATGCAGGAGGCTGCTAACTACCTCGAGCAGTTCGACTCTAAGGACGACGCTATGGTTTCACCTGCTGCCCTTGGTGCCCTGGGCAATGTGCAGGCTTCTCTGGGTCAGCTCGACGAGGCTGCTGCTACACTGATCAAGGCTGCTCAGCAGGCCGACAACAACACCCTGTCACCCCAGTTCCTCATTCAGGCTGGCGAGATTCTCGAGAGCCAGGGTAAGAAGGACGAGGCTCTGAAGCTCTACGAGCAGATCAAGGAGAAGTACGTTGACTGGCAGCGCTATAACACCATCGACAACTACATTGAGCGCGTGAAGGAGTAATTCACAGTTCATAGTTTATAGTTCATAGTTCATAGTTTATTATGGCTACTGCTCTTCATAATCTGAGTGACTACGACTTCAATGCTGTGCCCGATGCGTCGAACATGATCTTCGGCATCGTGGTGGCTGAGTGGAACCCAGATATTACAGGTGCCCTGCTTGAGGGTTGCGTAAGCACCCTCGAGAAGCACGGTGCACTGCCCGAGAATATTCATGTGAAAACGGTGCCTGGCTCGTTCGAGCTGATTTATGGCGCCCATCAGATGACTCTCAACGACGGCTACGATGCCGTGATTATCTTAGGTAGCGTTATTCGCGGCGAGACACCTCACTTCGACTATATCTGTCAGGGTGTCACCGCTGGCATCGCTCGCCTCAATGCCACCAGCAATATTCCCGTTGTCTATGGTCTCCTGACCACCAACGACCTGCAGCAGGCGCTCGACCGTGCAGGCGGCAAGTTGGGCAACAAGGGCGATGAGTGCGCTGTGGTGGCCATCAAGATGGCAAAGTTTTAACACCTAACAGTATGAAACTCGTTAGTTGGAACGTTAATGGACTCCGTGCATGCGAGTCTAAAGGATTCAGCGACATCTTCAAGGAGATGGGCGCTGATTTCTTTTGTTTACAGGAGACGAAGATGCAGCCAGGACAG
>Ga0265298_10007047_pt1 | contig 13748 bp, 6 predicted proteins | sample AusTroGonzalo_MG_3_FD_193486 | JGI IMG/M metagenome (GOLD analysis project Ga0265298, IMG submission 193486) | Bovine rumen microbial communities from tropical cattle in Woodstock, Queensland, Australia - Gonzalo_01 | ecosystem: Host-associated > Mammals > Digestive system > Stomach > Rumen ...
GTTCGGGTTTGTCAACGGTCAGGATAGAAGCGCCGTCGATGATTTTGGCTTTCGGGTTGATGCGAGCCAAGTTAGCTCTAACCTTGTTGATGTTCTCCAATGAAGCGGAGTCGATCTTGTTGATGACGATAACATCGGCCATACGGGCAACTACTTCGCCAGGATAGTAGCTAACCTCTGCACCGGGACGCAATGGGTCAGCAACGCCGATGAACAGGTCGGGTTCGTAGAAGGGGAAGTCGTTGTTACCACCATCCCACAGTACGATGTCGCAACCATCGGGATCGTTTTCAGCACCAGCCATTTTAACCCACTTGCCAGTCTGAGGATCTTTGGTCATACCACCCTTGAGGATAGCTTCGTAGTCAACACCGGCGTAGATCACATTTCTCTTGGTCACTACATGGGGTTCGTATTCTTCCATCTCTTCGATGGTGCAGTTCTGCTTTTTCAAGTCAGCAACTTCTGCGAAACGCTGGATAGCCTGTTTGTTCAAATCAGGATCGTAAGGCATGGGGTGACGAACGGCAACAACCTTGAGGCCCATTCCTACCAAATATTCAATGATACGACGTGAAGTCTGTGATTTACCGCAACCTGTACGGGTAGCACCAACAGCGATAACGGGTTTTGATGATTTCACCATGGTGTCCTTGGGTCCCATGAGAACGAAGTTGGCACCAGCAGCATTAACGATGGCGCTAACACCCATCACATAGTTGTAAGGCTTGTCGCTGTAAGCGAAAACGCATTCGTCAACTTTGAACTTCTTAATCAGTTCAGGAAGTTTTGATTCGGGATAAATGCGGATTCCGTTCGGATAGAGATCCTTACCTGCCAATTCCTTCGGATACAAACGGTCGTCGATACCGGGGATTTGTTCTGCCGTGAAAGCTACAACATTGTAATCTTTGTTACCACGGAAATAGGTGTTGAAGTTGTGGAAGTCTCTACCTGCAGCACCAATAATAATGACATTCTTTTTCATAAAAAATTGTGTTTTAGGTTATTATGTAAAAAAGATATTGTTTTTCAGAAAAAGCGGTGCAAAGATAGTAATTTTTTCTGTACAAAAAAAGAATTATTTTTGTTTTGAAGAAAAAAAATATCAGACTTTTACTTTTATTCGGATCTAATCAGAAATGATGGTATTATAGAGCGACAAAATAATACACATCGTTTATGATGGTGAAATAGTTATATCTTGCTACAGACACACCCAAAAACTCATTTTTCCTGTTTTCCGAAAGCGTAAAGTATCTATTACCGATTTTGATGCTTTTGATTTTGCTTCGGGTATTTTCACAAACTTCCACAGTTCCCTTGGCATCCGACCATGTCTGACCAAAGCCTTTTCCTATCTTCACCACTGGGAAATACCCTTTGCTGACTTCCGTGGAGGCTGTTTGTGACGACACTTCGGATTTTGTCTGGGCAGGTGTACCGTTCAACACCTGTGAGGAGTTAGCGTAATGCTGTGAGTAGGTCGGCACATTCACCGTCATGGCCTGACTTGCGACATTGGCCACCCCTGCGATAATCTCCATAGCCATTGCCCATTTGCGAATACGTTCCTGCCGGGCATTCTCCTTCTCCGCATTGATTTTTTCAATCTGTGCCAACACTGAATTCTGCCCTTCAACGGCACGTTTATAGCCCTGGTTTACGGCAGCTGTCACCCACTCTCCCGCCTTTTCCAAATCCTGCTTGACACCATAGCCTTTCAGGTAACATATTCCCGTGGCATATTGCCCTGGAGCATACCCCGCTTCCGCGGAACGCTTATAATATTCAAACATGGTTTTAGCCCTTTTATCCCCAGCAGAAGTCAACTGGCACTCCTGCAGAAAACCATACTGGTACATTGCCGGCACATAACCTGCCTTGACGGCCTGCTGTAATACACGGTCAGCCTGATCAATTATTTCTTGCCGGTCAGAGATAATTTTTCCATTCATATAAAAAATGGACAAGTCCAGCATTGCCGGAGGATAACCCGCTTCCGCCGCCGCCTTCAAAAGAGGCAAAGCAGATGACCAGTTCCTATTCAGATTATTCTCTACGAAATACCTGCGGTAATTGTCGTAGGCCTCTGTATTCAAAATGCCATTTGTTCGGGCACGAAGAGTATATTCCGTAGCGTAGAAATCAGCGAAACAGTCGCTTCCGCCAGCAATAGCGACCGCATAATTGGCTAATGCGGACTTTTCATCTTGCTCTACTCCAAAACCATATTGTAACAATGTGGCCACTCCCACCAAATACAAGTCCTCATAACGTGCCGCCTGATTGAAATAGTAATAGGCGGAATCAAAGTCTTGTGGAAAATCCTGACGGTTATAATAATACAACAAGCCCTGACAATACAGAGCTTTGGAACGAGTAAAGTGGTCATCGGGGACTGATGTGGCATATGCCCTGCGGTAATACTTTTGGGAAAGACGGCTGTCACAAAGTTCCTCATTGGCGGCATCTTTGTATAATTCTCCCACTAGGAGCAACGCACGGGGACCCTCACTCGGATGTGTGCGGACAATTTCCTCACAAGAACGAACCACTGCATCCAAATCAGCCCGCACAGCCTCGGCATCCTTCTTGCATTTGACCATGTTCTGCTCAAATGTATAAAAATCGCTATATTCCTGCGCCGTCATAAAGTTGCACAGCAGCATAAACAATCCTATCAGTACGGATTTCCTCAGAAAAAAACAATATGATGTCATAGTACTTAACTGAGAACCAATCGGTTCCATTCCACTAATTCAAATCAAAACACAGCGAAAGAATATCCTTCCACATCATGTCCAATTGCTCGGCAATAACACGGTTGCAAAGGATGCCCTTATAGCAGAAAACACTTTGCAGCAAAGCGGGATTGGTCTGCACCACCACCCTGAAATTCTTGGAAAACAAGATAGCTTCCACCAAAGGCAAAATAAACATGCCCAGACGCTTGTTCATAATATCGGCATCCGCCGACGACATCAGGATATTATCTAACTCGCTCCAATTATCCTTGCCCGTAATCAGATTGATGGCTATCGCATACGCCTGTTTCTGCTGAAGCAATTGGATATACCTTTGTGTCAGTTCATTGAATATCACTCTTGAAATCACAATCTGCCCATCTCTCAACAATTCCAGCTCTTGTTCGGTAAAAGGGGAAAACTTCACCAGCACCTTTGACACTTCCACCAAAGGAAAAAAATCATCGATAATTTCGGCGCCCGCATCGGCATAATCCATATTGCTGAAACGAGTATGGGAGGCATAGTCCCGCTGCACGTAAACCTTGATTCCCTGCTCTGTCATTTTTCCCACCACCTCCGGTGTAAATAGCACCACATCGGGAATCGGCCGGTCGCCCCGCACCAAACCCAAGGTCACAGGCTGCTCTATCTCTTCAAGATAAAACGTCTGTTCCTGCGTTTTCGCCTCCGGCAAATAGTGCATCGCCAAATCCATATCCCTAGTATTTAAATTCTCTTTTTCCGTTTTCCAAGACATCAATCTGTACCCTCACATAATCGTCGGGCAACATCTCCTCCACCTTTTCCGTCCATTCGATAAAACAATAATTTCCGCTGTACAAATAATCGTCAAAACCGATTTTCACTGCCTCGTCAATCGAATCTATTCTGTAAAAGTCAAAATGATAAACAGGCTCCCCTTCTTCCGTGAAATACTCGTTCACAATGGCAAAAGTGGGACTGGAAGTGGTAGCGGTAACGCCCAGCTGACGGCAGATTTCTTTGATCAGCGTGGTCTTGCCTGCCCCCATTTCACCATAGAAACCGAAGACACGCTCATCCGCATGTTTCCGCAGCAGATCTTCCGCCACTGCTGATAATTCGTTCTGACTATTGATTACCATGGTATTTTTGTTGTATTGTTGAAGTTTTAATTCTCCTTCTTTTAGATTTGACGAATGAGCGAGTGCAGATTCATAGTTTACTTTGAGTATGCCGAGCGAAGAGGAAAAGAAGACGAAGTCTTCAACGGGTGCCCGAAGGGCGGGGTAGTTTTATCCGCGCTTCTCAATAAAATTAAACGCACAAACCATTAAACATATTGTGTATGATATTCCATCAATTTCGGCATTGGAGAACCGATAATGGTACCCAATACAACCTCCTTCTCCGCTGCCACTTCAGAGATGATATCTTTGAAATGGAAAGCCACTGACCCCATCAACGACACCGAAGTGTAAGTGTTTTTATCATAATAGCCAATCTGGTTGTCGAAGAATTCTGCAAAAGCCTCCTTGCACAAAGTCCTGATAACCGGATCTTCGGCATACTTCTGGATAAAAGGCGAAAATGAAGCAAAAAACTTATTCGGACTGGCCTTGCGATAGATGCGCTGAATCACTTTCGAAGGATTGATATCAAAAGTTTTCTCAATCTCATCCAGCATGTACATTGGCAGTTTCTCCATCATGTAGGCGGACACCAGCTTCTTGCCCAGATGCGTACCGCTGCCCTCATCTCCTATCAAATAACCCAACGAAGGGGCGCGTTTCACAATTTTCTCGCCATCGTACAGGCAGGAACTTGAGCCTGTGCCCAAAATGGCCACCAATCCCGACTGCATGCCGCACAACGCATGGCAGGCTTCCATCAAATCGGAATAGATTTTGAACGACGCGGAAGTGAAATATTTGGCGATGACTGCCGCAATACGCATGGCGTTCTGCTCACCGGCACAGCCCGCCCCGTAGTAGGTAATTTGCGCCGGTTGGGAATATTCCTTCGGAAGCGACTGCACAAAATGCACGAATACCTTATCGATTTGCTCATCGGTGGAATAATTGGCATTGATGCCTGTAGCGAAAAACTGATGCACCAGCTCCTTCCCTTGCATCACCGCGAATTCGGTTTTGGTAGCCCCCGCGTCAATAATAATATGTAATTCAGAATTTTTCTCTTTCATCACCTGTAAATTGCTTCGAGGAATTAAATCAGATATTAAAAGTGCAAAGATAATAAAAATGTGCCAAAGTTAGTTACTTCGTGTTAATGAGCTTTGCTGTTAATAATTTCATGTTAATGACTTCGTGTTGGTTACTCCGTGTTATAGAGTTTTTTTTGGGATTTTGGATTTTGAATTCTGTATTCTATTCACTAACCCCTAATCACTAGTCACTGACACCTGACACCTGTCCACTGTTACCTGTCTCCTCGTATTTCGGCATCTGGCGGATATACACATCACGTTGTGGGAAGGGGATTTCAATATTGTTCTTGTTCAATGTATTATAAATCACCTCTTTGATTCTGGCCACTACTCCCGCTTTCTCTTCCACCAGCACCCAGCAGGTCACGAACAAATCCACACTGCTGTCGCCAAAATCGTTGAATATCACCTTGAAGCCCTGCTTGGGATCCACCATATTCTTGCCCGCGTCATTCTTGATGGACATGGCATCCAAGCTCTTTATCATCACATTACGCACCTTCTCCACATTTACACCATAGGCCACACCCACCGGTATTTTCACCATCACATAGCCATGGTTACGGGTCAGGTTTTTGAAATTCTTGCTGAACAGAGCCGAATTCTGGAAAGCCATAATACTACCGTCGAGGGTCACAATCTGCGTACTCTGGTAATTGATGCTGTCCACCCTGCCCTGTATGCCATCACACTCGATGTAGTCGCCCACCCGCAGACGTCCGGTCATCAGGGAAATGCCATAGACAAAGTTCTCCAGCAAGTCCTTCATGGCAAAACCAAGACCGGTAGCCAAACCTGCCATCACGATAGAGATACCGCTGCTCGGCACCTGCAGAATCATCAGTGTGGCCACCGCATACAAACCCCATACCAGTATGGCAATGATATTGTTGGCCAGCGTGAAGTTGCTTTGTGTTTTGCCGTCTTTGTTGTTGCGTTTTTTCAACATTTTATAGAACGACTTGATGGCATAACTCAAGTAGCGGAAAATGAAAAACAGCTCCGTTACCAAACATATCTTATATAATGAAAGTTGGATAATGCCGGGTTTGTTCAGGAACACATAGAAGAAAATCTTGCGGCATACGGAAGTCATTTCGAAAATAGTGGAAGCCCAATAAATGCCAATTGGCAACGACAGCACCGCCATTACCGGCAACAAAGCCTTGAGAATAAAATCATAAAACCAAGTCTGTCCGATATACTCTCCCTTGGCCATCTTGGGCTGGATTTTTTTGAAGTATTTTTGCAGTTCGGCATCATTTCTGATTTTATCACCCTTTGCCTCGGCAATCTTGCAAACCAGACGGTTAGATTCGTACATCTTGGCCAAATCATACAAACAGGTGATGGTCTGGATAGCCGCCAACTGTATCATCCACCATAACATAATCTGAACTGCCATTAAGACATAACCCAGCCATGAGGCCACACACGACACGATCATCACAATGAACGACACCACTGTGTAAATCAAATCGCTGTCGGGCAGTTTGGCCACTTTTCTTTTCATCACCCAGAACTGCCAGATGGTGAACAGCAGCAGAATAGGCGGATAAATTAGGTTAACCAGATTATTGGGAATCAATATCATACGGAAAACAATCACCACAAAAGCCATAATCACGAAGGGAGTGTACGAGCGCACACCGGCACGTATCTGTTTGTCGTCCAACCTTATCAGCAGTGAGATCAGAATGACCTCCACCAACCATGAGAAGAAGATCATGAGGTTGATGGCCATTCTCACGAAATTCTGTTTCACAAAGAACATGGCGATGGTGATGGAGATGGCGAAAATCGCGAATCCAAATGCCAGCATCACGAAAGGACGCTTGTTGTTTTCCTTGAAATAATTGCGCCATTTTTTGGGCAGCAGCCAGCGCACGATGACATAGCTGAGCAAACTGGCCACCAAGATATAAAACAGCATGAATATGCTGATACCCAAGACCACGGGGCCTCTCCATTCCGAGTGGGTACCGAAAGGCTTGTATTTGCCGTCCACATCCTGCTTGGCTATCGCCATGTTGATTTTCAGTCTTTTCAGGGTTTGGAAATAATTCTGGCCGCCATTCGTGAAAATGTTTTTCTGGATATTCTCGTATTTCGACTGAGCATAATTATACAACGTCTTCACCCTGTTGCTCACCCTTTCGTAATGTTCCTGGTCGCGTTCCAGATTTTCAAGCATCTTCACGTAGTTGTCACGCAAAGAGGTGGCATAATCCACGCAAGCCTGGCGGTCTTCCAGTCCCTGCTGGTCCAGAATATACAGCAGGTTTTTGGCAGTGTCAAGTAACATCTTGGGCATAGAGTTTCTGATTGAATCGGGCAAGCCTGCCAGCTGTCCGTTGGGCAACAAGCGCGGGGGCAGGCTCTGCAGAGTCTGTATCAAGGCATCGTAGCGTTCTATCTCGGACTGAAGGCGCTCAATCATCTTGTTGTAAGGCATATTGCGCTGTTTCAGTTGGTGATACTGCTCGGTAGCCGCCTGGCAGGCGTAAGCCATATCGAAGGTGAAATCGGCATTCTGCGAATACAGCATCAGGGCAATCTGGTTGCTGCTCTGCATCATCCTGATCAAGTTGGCATGCTGTTCCACATTGCGTTTCTCGATCATACCCATCAATATCTGCTGCTGGTTATAAGCATGTTCCAGCTCGGCGCGCAGCACTCCCAGCGTCTGGGGCAAATCCTTCTCCTTCAGCACCGCATGGGCCTGAAACACCGTCAACACACACAGCAGCGCGAATAACAATATCTTTTTCATACCTTTTGACTTTTATCTCTGTTAAATGAGCTGGCAAAAATACGAAATTTTAGCAAAATTTAACGCCCGCTATATATAAAAATAATGTATATTTGCATTTTAATTATTGACGCTAAAAAAAACATATACATTAACCAAATTCTTTTATTACACATTAAATTAAACTATTATGAAAAAACTTCTAACTATGTTCTTTGCGTTGTTTGCGATGACTTTTCTCGCAAAAGCGCAAATTATAGAAGACTTTGAGAGCTATACAGCTTTCACTGTGGATCCTGCCGGCATCTGGACCTACTATGATGGGGACAGTGCTTCCACCTTCGGTATAAACGGTTGTACCTTTACCAATGCCAATTATGTAGGTAGCTGTATTGTCTTTAATCCAAGTCAAACTTCCCCAAGTTGTGAATCGAATCATCCTGCCCATTCCGGCTCACAATATTTAGTCATGTTCAACGCTGTACCAAGCACCATTGTACATGGAAGCACCACCAACGACTGGCTGATTTCACCGGCAATTTCAAGTACCACAGGTAACATCCTGACTCTTTATGCCCGTGAGATAACAACCAATTATGGTGCTGAGACCATGAACATCCTGTACTCAACCACCGGCAATAACCCGGAAGACTTCACACTGTTGCAAACAGAAGCTGTTAACAGCACAAGTTGGACCTCATACTCTTATAACATTCCTGCCAACGCTACCTACATAGCCATCAACTGTACTTCCTACGACATATTTGGCTTGTGTATTGATGATATTTCCATCACGCCTGTGCCTGGCGATCCCTCTATCGCTTCGGTTTCCTCCCTCAATTTAGGCAATGTAATACTTCCCAACAATAACGTGGCTACCGTTCCTGTACAAGTATGGAACCTCACCTCGGCACTTACCGCCAGCTCCTCCGACGCTGTATTCGAACTTTCTTTTGATGGCACTAATTTCGCCTCAACAGCCACCATCAGCAATCCTGTTGACTCTACTTACACCCTGTACGTGCGGTTTACTCCCACAACAGGCGGAACGGCTACGGGTATCATCACGCTTTCGAGCACAGGTGCCACCAGCGTGAACGTAGCGCTCACTGGCAACGGTGTTAACTGTAGCAACAATCCACTGCCATACTCTTTTGCTTTTGACAATGTGGAACAAGCCCAATGCTGGACTACCGTGGATGTGAACAATGATGCCAATGGCAGCTACGGTGCCATCTTGATCAGCACTTCCAATGGATATGCGTTTTACCAGTATCTGTCAAATGCTGCCGCCAACGACTGGCTGATTTCCCCCACATTTTACATTCCAGAAAATGGCGCTATAGCGTCATTTGACTATAAAGTCGCGGGCAGTGAATATCCTGAAAAATATTCGGTATATGTGATTCCCGCAGGCTCCACTTATACCAATGCAAATACGATTGTAGCTACTCAAACAGTGGACAACGAAGCATACGAGACCCAATATCTTGACTTGGATGCTTTCGCTGGACAAAGCATCCAAATTGCCATTAAGGTTGAGTCTGACGCAGACCAGTATGCCATTTTGTTCTCCAACTTCTTTATAGGCGATAACATATGCCTCCCTGCCATTAACTTGACTGCCAGCAATATTACCCCCCACGGAGCCACACTGACCTGGTCGGGTGATGCCAACAGTTACACCATCTATGACATGTCTGACACTTCATTTGTGGCCACTGTGAACGACACCATCTGCAACCTCTCCAACCTTACCTCAGACTCTCAATACAGCTTCGGTGTGGTTGCTAACTGCACCAGTGGCAACAGCAACATGGTTATCGTAAACTTCCACACCCAGATTTCCTGTCCAGTTCCCACGGGACTTAATGTGACGTATAATCCCAATGTGCCCACAGAGGTTACCCTCAGCTGGACCGAAAACGGTACCGCTACACAATGGCAGCTCGTTCTCAACAATGATGAGGCTAATATCATTGATGTAAATCAGAATCCTTATACCCTTACCGACCTTATCATCGACTCCACCTATACCGTCAAGGTGCGTGCCAACTGTGATGTTGATGAACAGAGTGCCTGGAGTGCCACAACAAGTTTTGAGCCCACTACCAAGACTGTTATCGGCTCAGGCAACAGCACTTCCTCCTACCTGCCCACATACTCATTATACAATTATTCATTGTCTCAGCAGATATACACCGTCGCCGAATTGGGTGATGCCGGTCTCATCGAGAGCATTGACTTATATAACAATGGCAATTCCGCTCTCACCCGCGACCTGTCCATTTATATGGTCAGCACAGCAAAAGACACTTTTGCAAATGCTAGCGACTGGATTAGCGTCTCTGCCGCCGATCTCCAGTATAGCGGCAATGTAACCTTCGCTCCTGGGGCTTGGACCACCATTACTCTTGATGGTTTCTCATACGATGGATTGAACAATGTCGCCATCATCGTTGACGACAACACTGGCTCATGGGTATCCGGTGCTATTTTCAAGGTGTTCGGAGCTAACAAACAAGCACTCCGCATATACAGCGACGGCACCAACTATGATGTTACCGCTCCTGCTTATAACGGTACTGTAATGAATGTCAAGAACCAAGTTCGTTTGACTAAGGGTGAGCTTGCCAGTTGCTTGAAACCTGCTGGCGTTACCATCAACTATACGGGTGGATTGACCGCCGAAGTAAGTTGGACTTCTGATGCTCCCTCTTTCAATATCAGTGTGAACGACGTCGTGACCAACAACGTCACTAGTCCCTACACCCTGACAGGTCTTTCTTTGGGTACAACTTATTCAATAAGCCTGCAGGCCATATGCGATACTAACTCTACCAGCGACTGGACCCACCCTGTCAGCTTCATTACTGATGCTTGTATGCCCGAAGACAAATGTGCCATCACTATCGTGGGTACAGACTCATACGGTGACGGATGGGGTAGTGCCTCCATTACAGTGATGCAGAATGGCACTAGTGTTGGCAGCTTTACCGTCTCAGGATCAAGCACTACTACAAGTTACAACGTCTGCCACAACGCTCCCGTAAGTTTCGTATGGAATACCGGCGGTTATTTTGATAATGAATGCAACTTCACTATTCTATTCAGTGACAGCATAGCAGCATTCTCTGGCAATGGTGATGACGTAACTGGCACCTTCTACACCCTTGAGAACGCTTGTCCAAGCTGTGCGCCCACTGCCAACCTGGCCGTTGACACCACCACCGAAAACAGCATCACTATCAGTTGGACCGGTACTGCTGCCAGTTATAATGTATACAACGGCGAGAACTTTGTAGCCAATGTCACAACTACCTCCTACACTTTCTCTGGCCTTACCGCCTCTACCCTTTATATGCTCGGTGTACAAGCCGTTTGCTCAGCTGATGACAGTTCTATGGTAGTCACCATTTCCGCTATGACCGAATGTGCAGAGATCACACCTCTGCCCTACCATGAAAGCTTTGACCACAGTCTCGGTTGTTGGAGCACTGTTAACGCTAGCATTGATGGTGAGCCTTGGGATTACATGGACAACATCTCCTATGCCCATACTGGTACTGGTGCAGCCGCTTCCTCCAGCTTCACTTATCATGCTGTGCACGCTGATGCTTGGCTGATTTCGCCTAAGTTTATCCTGCCCGCCGTAACCGACGACAGCCTCACCCTCAGTTGGTGGCACAAAGTATATGCAAATTATCCCCATGAATTCTACGATGTGATGATTTCTACAACTACCAATGATATCGCCAGCTTCACCACAACATTACTTTCTGTTTCTCCGGACAGTGTCAATGACTATGTTCAAAAAATGGTTAACATCACGGCATACGCTGGACAAGAAATCTATATCGCTTTCCACCACCACGACAGTTACGACCAGGCATACCTAATCATCGATGATATTGAACTGTTCGAGGGTGGTTATGTACCCCCAGCAACTGACTCGATGATCATCCATCTCTCCATCAACAATCCTGCCCTTGGCAGCATCTCTCCTGATCCGGGCACTTTCGTTGTAGCCCTGAATGAAACTTTGATACTCTCTGCCACACCTAATGCAGATGCCAACTTCGATGGCTGGAGAATGATTGCCAACGGTGAGATTCTTGGCACTATCCCGTTAAACCCCTTTACTATCGTTGTTAACTCAAATATGATAGCTCAGGGCGAAATGACCATCTTGGCCGTATTCAGCGACAGTACCAGCGTTCCCGACAGTCTGACTATCGTCGTCAACACCGCCGATGCTACTATGGGTACTACCAACCCTACTCCTGGCACCTATAGCTATGCAGTGGGTGAACAATCTATTCTTGCCGCTATTCCTAACGAGGGTTACCACAACCTCTACTGGGTCGAATCCATAACAGCAAGCGGTATGACAGTTTATGATACTCTTTACGCCGATACTATTAGCATGATTATTACTCCGATGATGGCCGGCATAGTTTTACACGTCACGGCCTACTTCGAAGCTGACACTCCCGGAACTGAATCACTGACTTTCCATCTCTCCATCAACAATCCTGCCCTTGGCAGCATCTCTCCTGATCCAGGCACTTACGTTGTAGCCCTGAATGACTCTTTGGTACTCTCCGCCACACCTAATACAGGTATCAACTTCGATGGTTGGAGAATAAGTGTCGGTGATCAGACTTTAGGTACTATTCCGATAAACCCCTTCACCATCCCTGTCACCCCGAATAATATTACGTTCGGCGAAATGACTATCGTAGCCATGTTCAACGATGGCACCAGCGGTCCCGACAGTATGACCGTCATCATCAACACAGCCGATGCTACCATGGGTACTACCAGTCCAGCACCTGGCACCTATAACTTTGCAGTGGGTTCCGAATCTCATATTGCCGCCATTCCCAACGAGGGTTACCACAACCTCTACTGGATTGAATACATTGAAGTCGGCGAAATGTCAGTGTCTGACACTCTTTACGCCGATACTATTATCTTGACTGTCCATCCGATAATGGCCGGTTTAGTTACATCCCTCACGGCCTACTTTGAAGCCGATGAACCAGGTGTGAACTACTACAGCGTGAACGTCACCAGTGCTAACCCAGCAATGGGTACTGTAAGCAGCAGCACACCTTTCACTCATCTGGCTGAAAACACTGTAGTGACCGTTGACGCTTATCCTAACCCCAACTATATGTTTGTAAACTGGACAGATGCAACAGGTGCCGAAGTGAGCACTTCCGCTTCCTACACCTTTACCGTAACCGCTGATATCACCCTTATCGCTAACTTCGCTCCTGAAGTGGGTATCAACGATATCGATGCTTCCAATGTCCTCATCTACGCTCATAACAGCACAATCTGCGTTCGCGGTGCTGAAGGCCACGACGTATTCGTGTACGACATGAACGGCCGTTGCATCTATCAGCATGTCGATGCCAAAGAGACTGAAAATATCAGCATGTCAAGCGCAGGTATCTACTTGGTAAGAATCGATAATGCCATCTTCAAGAAAGTGGTTATCGTGAAGTAATTCCAACAAAACCTTATAACAAAAGAGGGTGGCTATTTTTAGTCACCCTCTTTTTTAGTCGTCTCCCCCAGGTTCAAGTTCTATCAAATCCTGCATGTCTGAAGAATTGCATATTGCCCTGCCGCTGCGTGCGAGGGCAATGCCGACGGTTGAGGGGAACAGGCTTGTGCGGCTGCACTTACCGTCGGCTTGATCTTTTGCACACTTTTCCATCATAGGGAAAAAGTGTGAGAAAAAAATTTGTATCTTTGCCAATTCAAAAACAAAAAAACATGTCGAAAAAAATATTGATCGCTACGGGCGGAGGCGACTGTCCGGGACTGAACGCCGTAATCAGAGGCGTCGTGAAAAGCGCGGCTCGTGAAGAGGGCTGGCAGGTGTTTGGAAGCATCGAATCGTTTAACGGAATACTGAAAGACACCGTGGAGATTGTGGAACTGACTGAGAAAGGCATGAACTACATGCATGTGTTAGGCGGCACCATTCTTAAAACCACCAACAAGGGCGGCCCATTTTATTTTC
>Ga0265298_10007048_pt1 | contig 13748 bp, 11 predicted proteins | sample AusTroGonzalo_MG_3_FD_193486 | JGI IMG/M metagenome (GOLD analysis project Ga0265298, IMG submission 193486) | Bovine rumen microbial communities from tropical cattle in Woodstock, Queensland, Australia - Gonzalo_01 | ecosystem: Host-associated > Mammals > Digestive system > Stomach > Rumen ...
CTGAAAGACCGTGGTTTGAGCACTGCTGTCGGCGATGAAGGCGGCTTCGCTCCCACCCTTAACGGCACCGAAGATGCCATCGAGAGCATCCTGACAGCCATCAAAGCTGCTGGTTACGAGCCAGGTAAGGATATCACCATCGGCATGGACTGCGCTGCCTCCGAGTTCTGCAAGGATGGTATCTACGACTACACCATCTTTGAAGGCCCCAAGGGCAAGAAACGCACCTCCGACGAGCAAGTGGCTTACCTTGAGGAATTGATCAACAAGTATCCCATCGACTCCATCGAGGACGGTATGGGCGAAAACGACTGGGACGGCTGGAAGAAACTCACCGATCGCATCGGCAACCGCTGCCAGCTCGTGGGCGACGACCTCTTCGTCACCAACGTGGAGTTCCTCTCCAAAGGCATCAAGTTGGGCTGCGCCAACTCCATATTAATTAAGGTGAACCAAATCGGCTCGTTGAGCGAGACCTTGGATGCCATCGAGATGGCCCACCGTCATGGCTACACCACCGTCACGAGCCACCGCTCAGGCGAGACTGAGGATTCCACAATCGCCGACATCGCCGTGGCTACCAACAGCGGCCAAATCAAGACTGGATCGTTGAGCCGCTCTGACCGCATGGCCAAGTACAACCAACTCCTCCGCATTGAGGAAGAACTGGGTGACCTCGCTGTGTATGGTTACAAGAAACTGAAATAACCCCAAGGTTATGCAATGAAAAGCCGAGGTTCTGCCTCGGCTTTTTTGTTTATCCAAACACGGATTTAAGCCGCCTCATCGCCTCCTCCACCGTCGACCTGGGACAGGCCAGATTAATGCGGAAGAAACCACTGCCTGCTTCGCCGAATTCCTTGCCTCGGTTGAGACCCAGTTGCGCCTCCTGAGTCATTTTTTGCCACAACTCTTTTTCCGATAAACCATAGCCGTTGAAGTCAAGCCACATCATATAAGTGGCCTGTGGTTTGTGGAACTTTACCTTTGGCAGGTTGGCTGTCAGGAAGTCGGAGACATAGGCGATATTACCCTGCACATAGTCAAGCAGTTGTTCGAGCCACTCGTCGCCACATGTCATAGCGGCCTGAGTGGAGACCTTACCAAAGATGTTGCCGAGGTGCGCCTCCATATTGTTGACATAATCGGTGTAAGTTTTCCTAATCTCAGGGTTAGGGATGATGGCTGTAGAAGTGGCCAAGCCTGCGAGGTTGAAGGTCTTGGAAGCCGCATGGAAGGTAATGCTGTTAAGGGCATATTGGTGACCCAGCGTGGCAAATGGCGTATGCTTGTAACCTGGCAGCACGAGGTCACAATGGATTTCATCGGAGATGACCATCACCTTGTTCATGAGGCACATCTCGCCCAAGAGCAGCAACTCATCGGGGCGCCAGCTGCGTCCCACTGGATTGTGAGGATTACAGAGAATCAGCATTTTAGCCGTCTTGACCTGTTCGGCCAATTGGTCGAAATTGATTCCGTAGCCGTCATCTCTATTAATTAAGGTATTGTAGACCAATTTGCGTCCATGGCTGGCCACTGCGTGATGGAAAGGCGGATACACCGGCGGTTGAATGATGATCTCGTCGCCAGGCTCGGTGAATGCCAGCACCGCCATGTTGAAACCGCACACCACGCCTGGCACAAACGACAGCCATTCTTGTTTCACGTTCCAGTGGTGACGGCGTTTCAGCCAGCCCATAATCGACTGGTAATAAGCATCATCCTTAAAATGATAGCCGTAGACGGGATGCTCGGCCCGATCGATAACGGCCTTGCGGACGAAATCGGGCGTCTCGAAATCCATGTCGGCCACCCACATCGGCAGCACGTCAGGATTGCCGAACACCTGTTGCCGCAAATCATACTTAACGCAGTTAGTATCAGCGCGATTGATTACTTTGTCGAAATCGTATTTCATCATTGATAGGTTTTGATGCTGCAAAAGTGCGAAAAATTTCACTGTTGTTGGCTTGGATAAAGAAAAAAGATGTACTTTTGCACCGTTTTAGGAACTGTGTTCTTTAACATCTTGGGGGAGTCGCATAGTGGCAATTGCAACAGACTGTAAATCTGTCCGGGAATCCGTTCGGTGGTTCGAGTCCACCCTCCCCCACAAAAAATCAAGACCGCCACAGCGGTCTTTTTTGTTTTTTCAATAATTTTACTATTTTTCCAATATTCAACAAAATTTTAATACTTTTGCAGCGGATTAATCCTAGTATCATTATGAAAATTTTTGTCGCCAAATTAGCATTTAAAACTACATCAGAAGACCTACGCGCCTTATTCGAGCAGTTCGGAGAGGTGGAGTCATGCAAGGTCATCATGGATCATGAGACGGGCCGCTCGAAGTGTTATGGATTCGTGGAAATGCCCAACGATGCCGAGGCTTACAAAGCCATCGTAGAGACCGACGAGACCGTGTTCATGGGCAACGAGTTGCAAGTCAAGAAGTCACGCCCGCAGGAGGGTACGGCCAAACCCAAAACGGAGAAGCCGATGCGCCCGAAACGCCCACATATCCCCTACGTGCCCAAGAAAGAAGAATAAGTCTTTTTGCATTTTTTTCTCGGGATGCAACCTACACATTGAAAAAAAGTCGTACCTTTGCAGCCGCAAAACGATGGTCTGGTAGCTCAGCTGGATAGAGCAACAGCCTTCTAAGCTGTGGGTCTTGGGTTCGAATCCCAACCGGATCACACAATAATCAAAACCCTATCTCTGAAAATCAACGAGATAGGGTTTTTTCATACCCTTTACACCCTCTACCGTGTCAACCACGTGTCAACCGATTTTGAGATACGTTTTTTCTCGTTCACCAAAACCCTATTAATTACGTACCCAAAAGACCTGTTTTTCTCACTGCGTTGACACGCCGTTGACACGCTTTCCTACCCACCCCCTGCTTAGGAGTGACCAAAATGATTACACCTAATTTTGGCTGATAAATCAAAAATTTATCACCATGATCTATTCAAGAAAACTTTTTCACCAGAGAAGATCCATCGACGACTTCTTGGCCGAAAACCTCCCCAACTGCATTCTCTATGAATGCCTCAGAAAGAACACCCTTCTTTCTGATGAGACCATCCTGACCGCCTTCAATGAGGCATATCAGACCTGCATCGGCGTGCTGGCCGAACCAGAGCAACAGTCATCGCTCAGCGACAGCCTCGGCAGCTATGCCTTGAATGCGCCACAATCCTCATTGCTTCGGCTCTGCTTTACCTATTATTTGCTCTCCTTCCACAAAGAGGCTCCCAACCTCACCCATTATCTCACCAACCTGAAGAAACTCCTCGAAGCGCATTTGCCCGAAGTCTTCGCTCTGGTGATGTCGACAACATCCTCGGTGGCACCATTGTTCCCCGACTCCGTCACCTTTGATGACAATGTCTGCGAACCGCTTTTTGATAGAAGCCGCGATTGCGTCAAAGTCGCCAGTCTTATCAAAAAGGCAAAAGAGTTGTCAAAGTCTGATGCCGACATCTTCCTAAAGTCCCTCCAAACCGTCTTCGCTGAAGAAGATGGCGACTGGAAGGAACTCATAAGGATTGCCATCAAGCAGAATAATGCCCGCGTCGAACGGGCTTTCCTGAGCAGCCCATACCGCATCGGCGACAGGCACATCACCGATTTCGTCAAAATCATGAGGGCCTGCTGTGAGTTGCGTATTTTTGAAGAGGATAACGGTCTTTATATCCGTAACTTTGAGAAATTCGTCGTCGCTTTCGGAAGGTTTTTCAACACCGATGTCAAGAATCCAAGCAACCTTCTTTCCGATGCAAAAACCAAAAGTTTCTTAAAGGTTTTCGACAGGCTGAAAGCCGCGGCAGAACATGTGCTTACCAAGGGCGATTCCCTTGATGAGCAGAAGCAGAAAGACACTATTCACTACAGACCACGAACTGACGAAACCGAACTTTTTTAGCTGTACCTACAGCTGTAGTACAGTGTTTTACTGCTCACAACCTCTCATCTTTGCCCATGATTTAACCGCCGTGGGTTATCCCCTTTCAATAGGGAGTGCCCGTCAGGGCGGGGGATTCTGTCCCCCGTCCTCTCGTGGCTCCCACGCCTAAAACTAAAGTACAATGTTAGATTCAATCACCTTTGACCAACTCCCAAAAGCCGTCGGCGACATCCTTGACGGCATCGCAGAAATCAAGGACATCTGCAACGAACTCCGCAACAAAGACACCAAGAAAGACATTTACATGACCGTTGAGGAACTTTGTGCCTACCATCCAGACCATCCGTCTCAACCAACAGTGCGACGCTGGAAACGCCTCGGCTATCTTCCCTTTTATAAAGATGAAGTAACACGCCGTATCAAGTTCAAAAAGTCCGAAATTGACGCTTGGATTGCTTCAAGCCGCCACATGTCCCGCCAGGAACAAAACGAGCTACACGACGCTCAAATCCTCGCCAAACGCAAACAAATGATAATTGGAGGCCTTGAAGATGATGACGAATGAAGATCCTAATGCCTATCCGGTCCTGTTCGACTGGATTGAAATGTCTGACCTGCTGCTTATGCTCCACCTTACAAAGAACACCCTAAGAGAATGGTGCTCCGAAGGTGGTCTGAAGTGCAGCCGCATCAAAAACAAGACCTATTTCCTGCGTCAAGACATTGAACGCTTCATGTATTCCCACTATCAAACCTACAACCCATGAACATCGATAAGACTAACACCCCAGCCATGTACTTCTGGGGTACTCCTAACAACTATGCTGTCAAACCGTCGCCCAAATGCGACCTGAAAAACATGCCTGGCTTTTCCATCTTCAGGCGCCCCATCACCAACAAATACCCTTACCAGATCGTCAACCTGATAGATGTGTACAACTACATCATCTGCAACTACGCCAAAGACCGCACCAGCGAGTACCGCACCATCAAGGATGAGCGGTACCGTCGCCAGTACAAAGCTGACATGTTTGACTATTGCACCTTCTCCGGCATCTTCTCGGTACGCAACGACGAGGCAATCATCCAACACTCGGGCTACATCTGCCTCGACTTCGACCACCTGAAAGATGTCGAAGCCATCTTTGAAGCCTTGAAATCAGACCCATATTTTGAGACCTTGCTACTCTTCCGCAGTCCGTCAGGCGACGGCCTCAAATGGGTCATATCCTTCCATGACTCTTATTTCCGCTACGGCAAGGATGGCGAATCATACGGCGACTACCAGGTCCGTTTCTTCGCCAGCCTCTACAACTACATCTTCAACCATTATGGTGTTGAAATCGACCGCCATTGCCGCAACCTCTCCCGTGCCTGTTTCCTGCCGCACGACCCATCCGCTTACCTTAATCCGTCGTTGCTATGAGTGACCAGGTGTTCAACCCCGATGATTGGAACGCTGCCGCCTCGGAGAAGGTGCTTGCCGCACCTTCTCCAGCGGTCGGCGCGTCGTCCAATCTCCCAGCCATCCTCGCCTTGGTGGGTGCTGTCGAAGCCTCCGCCATCGACATCACACCCACCTACTCGGATTGGCTTTCCATCGCCTTCGCCCTGGTCTCTGAACTCGGCGAAGATGGCCGTGCCATCTTCCACCGCCTCAGCCGCTTCAATCCTCACTATGAGTACGAAGAAACCGACCGTCAGTATTCCCACTGCCTCAATGACGGCAGTCGTGAAATTACCATCGCTTCGCTGTTCCACATCGCACACCTTCACGGTGTGCGCTGGGAACAGCCCCACGCCTCTCTGAAGCCATCTCCAAAATCCTCGTCCTCAAAATTTGAAATTGAGGACGGTGAGGATTTAAGGATGTCAAAATCGGTCAAACTTGATACTTTTTCACAGTCCATCCGTGAGCAGCTGCCCGACATACTGAAACGAGTCGTGGCCGACTCCGTTTCAGATGTCGATGCAGATCTGCTCATCCTCGGCTCTTTGACCGTCTTCTCGGCCTGCCTCCCCAAGGTGTACGGCGTATATGATCGCCGAGAGGTCTTCTCCAATCTCTTTCTGTACGTCACAGCTCGCGCATCAGCCGGAAAAGGCCGTTTGTCCCTTTGCCGCCATCTCGTCGCTCCGCTCCATCGTGAGCTGCGCGAGCAGTACCGCAAATCCATGGAGCAGTACAAGCAGGCACAGCTGCAGTACGTCCTGAACAAGAAGAAAGGCGAAGCCTCGGAACCCGAGGAACCACCCTTCTTAACCTTGTTCATCCCTGCCAACAGCACGGCCACCGTGGTCTATCAGACCCTTTCCCAAAACGACGGTGTCGGCCTTCTGTTCGAGACAGAAGGCGACACCTTGGCCAACGCCTTCAACTCGGACCTGGGCAACTACTCCGATGGATTCCGGAAAGCGTTTCACCATGAAACGATTTCCTATCTCCGAAAGAAAGATCGTGAGTACGTCGAAATCACCAAGCCAAAGTTCTCGGCCATCCTGTCCGGCACCCCGCAGCAGGTCTTCAACCTCATCCCATCCGCTGAAAATGGCTTGTTCAGCCGTTTCATCTTCTACGTCATGCCCACGGAAATCGTCTGGCACGACATGTTTTCCGCCGACAACGACACCACCGCCGATGACCTCTTCAAGGAAATCGGCAAGGACTTCTATGAGTTCCACAAGCTATTGTCGGCGCAGTCCATCCGTTTCACGCTCACCCTCGACCAGCAACGCCAGTTCAACGAGTTCTTTTCCTCCACCCAGGCCGATTATGCGGTCATGTATGGTGATGATATCATCGCTTCAGTGCGTCGTCTCGGTCTCATCCTCTTTCGCTTCGCGATGATTCTGACCGTCCTTCGCCAGATGGACGCTGGCGCCTTCCCCTTGCCTGTCGGCAACGAGGATGGCCAACGTCAAGAAGCCGTCCTATCGTGTGCAGACGCGGACTTTGACACCGCTCTCGCGATGGTCAAAGTCCTTCTGCAGCACTCGGCAGCGGTCTTTCAGACCCTGCCTCGCCACGACTTCTACAAACCCCGTGGCCATCGCGTCACCAGCGACCGCCGCCAGGCCTTCTTCGAAGCCCTTTCTGATGCCTTCGACCGCGCAGCCTACCTCAAAGCCGCCGCTTCGCTCGGCATCACGGAAAAGACTGCTGAGCGGTACATCTCCGAGCTGTGCAAGTCTGGTCACCTCTCTCATCCCGCCATTGATAGTTACACCAAATCCAGCCCCGAAGGGGCGAAACTACTTTAACCCGATGCAAGCGCAGCGCAGCTTCGGGCCACTCCAAACACCATGAAATCCACAGTACTCATAGAAACAAAGACGATGGCTGCCTACCGCGCCATCCGTCCCGCCATCGTAGCCGCCAAAGTCGGCTACATCGGCGTTTCCGGCCTCACCATTTCGGCCTCCATCTTCATAAAAGATTTCGCTTACCTCGTCGATGTGGTCAACACCGCCGCACGAAGCGCAGACGTTCATCACGAAGAATACACAATCAAAACAATGCAAAACATTTCAACACCCACTAAAAATGAATAGAATCATCGACGAAAACACCGTCAAATCTTCCCTCTAGGGTGTCTGCCGCTTCGCGCCAGTCCCCAAGGGAAAGAACGAAGCGTGGGCTTGCTCCCACTGCATACTACACCGCTCACAGTCTTTTGAAGAGTGTGAGCTAATCCCTTGCCGTACCTTCCAGCGCACCGATGGCGTGAATGGCTACTTCACCATCCGCCAAATCCCCGTCGAGCCACTTTTTCCGCCAAACGCTTTTAGATAACAACAAAGCACAACACAAAAGCCCCGAGCATCTACAAAGATGTCCGGGGTTTTGTCTACATGGAATTGGCCATCTCTCGTCCTCAAATCCTCACGTCCTCAAATCCTCAAATCGAAGATTCAACGTAGTTAAAATTCACTTTCGGCAAATTAGCTCTGTAATACCCGATTCCAAGCCATTAGTCCTATCCGTCCTATAAGTCACCTTCGTAAGCACGTCAGCACGTTAGTACAAATAACGAAATCTCATTTTTTCATTATCCGCACCGCATGGCTTTTCCCCTCCACATCCCTAATCCTCACCAAATACACCCCTTCCACCAATCCACACAAATCAATCTCATTCGTCCCCCGCACCGTCTTCACCATCTGCCCAAGGGCATTGTAAACCTGCACCTCAGAAGCTTCAACTCCGTCTATCGTCACCTTTTCCCTCGTTGGGTTAGGATAGATTTCAACTTGGGTATTGAGTTCGGTAACGGTCAGAAGGTTTTCATCAATTAAGACTGAAACCACAAAGTCTCCGACACTGGATTCTATAATTACAAACGTTTCCACCACCCCTTTGCCTCCGATTTGGGTGTTGGGCGACAAGACGAAAACAAATTGCTCTTCAGCTTCTAATGTATAAGGAAGCTCGTGTTGTGGCTCGATTATAAGATAGGGAATTCCCGTTTCGTTTTCAGTCTCTGTGATTGAGAAGATTTCAATTGGAGTAAGTGTACCAAAGTTGCCATTTAACACATAAAGTTCGGCTTGGCTTTGGTTTGCTGTTAATTCGACATGATGCATACCTATTAATCCCTGATCAAGGAATGTTTTGGAATACATGACTACCATGTTTCTTTCACCAATGGAAGTAGTGATGATGACATTCGCCGAGAAATAGTCCTTTGTGAATGGCACTGGTGGTGGACCAATATAACTAACTTCTACCACAAGTATGCTATCTGCATTTAAGATATACGGATAGAACTCGTATGGGTTTGGATCAACGCCAAGAAGCCAATTGTTGGGCTCAATATTGTTGATGACAACATCCTGAAGCGTTTCATTTCTGATGATAAACGATGCAGCAGGTGAGGTTTCTGTCAACCACAGCGTATCAGGGGTAATGATGAGTTCTCCGCTTGGCTGATATGCCTTCGTGTTGAATTCTTGCGCTTGCATTCTCCACCCACCCATCAATAACAAGGCTGCAAGCAGGGAGTAAATTCTTGTTGTTTTCATTATTCAATTTGTTTTTTATTAGTCTTATCAGTCCTATAAATCCTATTCGTAAGCACTTTACAACCTATTACTATCCTCATTGCTCCCCTGATGGTTGTTGAAACGCTTCAGGTGCTTGCGATTGAAACTGTAACGCACTGAGAGGCGGATGTAGCGCGCATCAATGGTATTATCGCTCTTTGAGGTGACACCATTCAGCTGGCTTTCCATGTTGTTAACATCACCATTAAACACATCGTTGACGCTAAGTGTGGTTTGAAGGTTCCCCTCAAGAAATCTTGCTGAGACATTCAAACCCATTTTTGGAAAGCCTTGCCCTACCGCATAGCCTTCCAAGAATGAAGAATAATAGGAAGCATAACCACCAAAAGTCAAGTTGTATTTTTTGATGATTACATAAGAGAATCGAAGATTGCAATAGTAATGCCATAACGCATTGCGATAATCAAGAGCGTCTCCACTATTATAAATCATGTATTCTGCATCGCCATGTAAATTTAGGTTCAATCGCTTTTCAAACAACCGTTTTGACATATCCAATGTGAACACCAAATCATCACTCTTTCCAAAATTTCCATACGTATAGCCAATGATGACACCGTCGGCATCCAATTGCGGCACTTGTAGCACCGTATTTATGGCACGGTTATATGAAACGCCCAGATTTAACCAATAACGAAAGCGATAGTTGAGTCCCAAGTTATGAGAAGTGGAATGTTCTAAATAGGGATTGCCTTCAACATAATAGACCGGGCTTTCGTATTTGCGGAAGGGATTAAGGTAGGTGAAGTTGGGCTTCTCGTAATTTCTTCCGAAGGTAAAGGAGAGGAAATGATCCTCGTGTGGCTTGTAGCGCAAAGTAAGATAAGGACGGATGACATTGTAATTGTAAGGTGTCGTGGTTCCGGTGGTTTCCGAAACGCCCAATGTCCGCACATACGAGTCGTTGAGCGTGGCTGAATAACTGAACTTCTCGCTCACTTGATGGCCAAAAATAAAATAAGCCACATAGTTGCTCTCTGTATAGTTGAAATCGTTGGTTACCAAGGGGTCGGACTGCCAAGTGCCATCAATGAGGTTATCGTAACTAAAGTCATTTTGTATGTCAGAATGTCTGAAAATGAGGCCCGATTGGATTTGGAATTTGTCCCATTCGTGGTAATAGTCTGCCCGAGTCGAGAAAAGCCAAGCCGAATAGGGTGAGGCGTCGCAGTTATAAACCACGGAATCAGGCAAATAGGTATATTGGCGCATATTGCCCGATTCATTGAGATTGCGGCTCAAATTGGCATCGACCGTGAAATAATGCTTGGGGTTGTTGAAGTTGTGCTTGTAGTATATGTCACCCCAATAGGAGCGCGAGTCGTTCCGCACCGTATCGGTGGAATGGATTGCCGTTTCGCGGTCGAGGATGTACTCGTTAATGTTTTCGTGATCAAGGCTGAGATTTCCCGAGAAGTTGATATCCAAGGAGTTGTTGTCATCCATTTGGATGCCTGTTCCCGTCCGCAGGAAGTATCTGTTCATGTCGTTGTAGTGATTCGATTCGCGTCGCATCAGCGTGTCGCCACCCTCGCGGTACTGCCAATAGCGGTACGAATATTCCCTTGGGTTGTAGTCTTGCGACAGATACAAATAGGTGTTGGTTTTCAAGGTTCTGAAATTGAGATTGAGCGATGACCTCGCGCCGAGGCGTTTACGCAGCTGAAGGTCACCAGATACAGTGCCGTAGAAACCTGTGGCCAGGTTCTTTTTCGTGATGATATTCACCACAGGACCATCCCACTCACCTTTGAAGCGCGGTGGCGTTTCGTACATAATTTCCACTTCAGCAATATCCTCAGCTCGCTCGCCTTGTAGCATATTGGTGAGTTGGTCGAACGACATGCGGATAGGTCTTCCGTTAAGCAATACAAGCACAGCTTTGTTTAAGACTGTCAGAGTGTTTTCGCTCATGTTATAGAACGAGCCTGGTATTTCCTGCAAGGCGTCAATGTAAGTTGCAGTAGGAGGTAGTTTCAGCTCATTGACATTCATGTATATCTTATCGAGCTTGTCCTCAAAGACCTTGGAGGCTGTCACTTGCACCTCATTGAGCATTTTCACGTCGGGTGTAAGGCGCAGCGTGTCCAAGCGTAGGTCCTTGTCGAGATTGGCCGAGAAAGGCAGATGAGCAAAGCCAGTGAATTTCACCAAGCCGTTGTATTGGCCTTCCTTTAGGCCGTGTAGGGCAAAGTCGCCCTTTTTGTCGGTGATGCCATAGGTGGCGTTCAACGTGTCGTTGCCCTGCCATACCATGACAGTGGCGTAAGGTAAAGCTCCTTGTTCGTCACAAACCGTGCCACTCAAAGTGAAAGTTTGCGCCTTTACACCCAGCACCGCCATGCAAACAAACAGAGTAGTCAAAAATGTTTTTTTAGTCATAATGCTATGATTTATAGATTTCATTTGAATGATTTCATTTGAACAAGTTGAAAAAAAAGGAAGATCCTCTCCGCTTTTTCAAGCCCAAAGATTTCCACCAACTTTTTAAAAAAACGATATTTGAGGGTCTCCTTACTCTGCATTTTGCGTTTTTTTTGAACGCCCCCAAAAATATATCAAAATTCCGCCGAAAAAACCAGTCTCACGGCAGATTATAGGTTTTTATACCTTGCCAAAACAACAATGCACTGGAAAACAAAAAATTGCAAAAATGCAATATATAGGTTTTTCTTATCCGATGAGGTCGGAAACGGGGTCGGAACCCATCTTTTTCTTGATGTTGGAGCGGTATTGCAGCACCGTGTTTTCGCTCAATCCAAGCAGCTCTGCAATCTCCTTCGCCCGAAAATGCAGAAACGACAACACAATGATATTTCGCTCCTGCTCCTTCAAGTTGGGCGTTGCCATTAGCCTTTCTGAAGCCTGCGGATAGGCAGTTGCAAATTCATTGAGGATGCGTTGTAACTTGTCCTTTTCCTTGCCATAGTAGAGCGACATTGCCCGTTGCTGCAGCAACTCCTTCGTGTGCAGAATTGCCTGTTCCACCTTCGTCTGAAGCTTTCGCTCCGTTTCGTCGTGCCGCTGCGAGGCCTCGGTTAATTGCAGGGAAGCCTCGCTCAACCGTTGTGAAGCCTCGTCTAACCGCCGCTGCGCCTCCGCCTCCTGCGCTGCCAGACGTTTTTTGTGGCTGCGCCGTGTCACGATGGCAACCACCAAACCAATGACAACCAATAGTGGCAATAATACCATAAGCGTTAGTCTCACCATTTTCCTCCGTTCACGGAGCGAAGCGGCCTCCTGCTTTTCTTGCAAGTAGCTTTGGAATATGTCGTTCAGTTTCGAGACCTGTGCTTGGCTCTCGGCAGCCGAAGCACCTTCATTCGCAAGGATAAGGGCATATTTGTTGGCCTTCACCGTATCGCCTTCTTTCAGGGCAATGTCTTTCAAGTATTTTGCTGTTAGCATGGCTCCATTGGGGTCTTTTTCCAGCACAGGCATCAAATAGAATTTTGCGGAATCATATTGCTCAAAACTAAAATAGACGCTGCCAATGGTTCTGTATCTATTCAATCTTTCCGTTTCATTCTCTGCTTGTGCCGTCATGCTTTTCAAACTATCCAAGGCGGTTATGGCATCACCATAAAAGGCAATTTCAGACAATGCCCGCGATGAAACAATATCCCTATAAACCATATTATTTCTATCTGGCAAGAGTTCCATTGCCATCTCATAATAATAAGCCGCGCTATCCGCTACTTTCAATTTGTCAAATTGCTTTCCTATTCTATAAAGAATGTTGGAACTGCCGTAAGGCGAAGTCGGTGCTATTCTATTATAAGCCAATGCCTGCTTGTAGCAATAGATGGCAGGCTCTTGCATGAATTGTTTGGAGAACAAATCCCCAAGGCGGTTATAGGTCAACGCCATAAACCGCGCTTTATGTCCCACCATTTCACCCTCGGCAAAATGGCTCTCCATAATCCGCAAGGCATTGAGGTATTCCCCGCAAGCCTCAATGAGGCTGTCCTGCTCATAAAATCCCACACCATTAATATAATGCGCCCGCGCATCCAGGAATGGCAGGGACGCACCGCGTGCGTCCGCTCCACGCAAATCCACCAGCGAATCAAAATAATGAACCGCCTTCAGCAATTCCGTTCGGTTGCTTTGTTTGTAGTCATTCTTAAACAGCAATTCCGCCGCCAGCAGCTGTGCATAATGCCCGTTAAACCCCTCCATGTCGCCTTCATATTCCATCAGCACGGTCAAAGCACTATCCGGCTTTTCCCACATGAGGCTGTCGATGTTCTCCAGCGTCCGTGAGGTCGTCCCCCTCTGAGAGGGGGTGGCCGCAGGCCGGGGGAGTCTTTCACAACTCGCCACCATCATCGCCAACCCAATCAGCAAGCACCCTATGGAAAACCACCATTTCATGCCCGCAAAATTAGTCAAAATCAATCAAACTCAATCAAAAATCTTAACCACCTTTCGGGAACAAGCCAAGTCGTAAGCACGATAGTACGATAGTACGAATTACGATTAGTACGCATCCCATCAAGGTGTACCACTTATCCCAAATCCCCGCCAAGGTGTTCCGCCCCCAGCGAAGCGTTTGTCTTGTGGCCGTCAGTGCTACGGGCTACCATTCCGCTATGGCCACGATTCGTGCCTCATTGTGGCCTCCGCTCCATTAACGCCTCTCCGCGCTGCCGTCCCCTTCGCCTGCTCGCATCGCTTAGGTGGCTCCACATCGTGTTCATCCCGCCAGCCGCACAAGGCCTGCTGCTGCCATTCGCCGCTTCGGTCGCTCCATGGGCGTTTTCAC
>Ga0265298_10007049_pt1 | contig 13747 bp, 23 predicted proteins | sample AusTroGonzalo_MG_3_FD_193486 | JGI IMG/M metagenome (GOLD analysis project Ga0265298, IMG submission 193486) | Bovine rumen microbial communities from tropical cattle in Woodstock, Queensland, Australia - Gonzalo_01 | ecosystem: Host-associated > Mammals > Digestive system > Stomach > Rumen ...
GAGGGTCGAGGAAGAGCTGCTCGTAAGCAGAGACGGTGGAATACATCTGGCTGACAGGCATGCTATTCGCTGTCCGCCCGCTGACCACACGGATGGTCTTGAGCGTATCACGGGAGAGCTTGGTGTATTCCGAGCTGTTCATGATGCCCTGCTGGTAAAGGCGGTGCAGGCGATTGGCGATAATACTGATGTAATCGCCGCTAAGGCCTGGGATGCCCTGTCCATAGTCGCGCATGAACTGCCGCACCTGTGAGGACTCGACAGTAGAATTCAGGGTATAATAAGGTTCAAACAGACGCAGCACACTGTCGCGTTCGGCTGCCACAGCAGCGTCGCTCTTATAGATGGGGAAGTCGAAGGGCGCCGTCAGGTCGGCATAACGCCACGGACGCCCTGGTTCATACTGCTGCAGGCTGCTCTGGCTGTCGTTTGGCATCAGCCAGACGATGACGGCCACCGTGCCGGCAATGATGGCAGTGCGGGTAAAGAACTGCTTCCATGATATGAGGTCGGAAAGACTTTGTGTGCTCATTGTCTGTCAGGTTTTCGGGTGAATGCAAACAGTGGCGCGGGCCACCGTTTCTGCTGTTACGACACTGCCTGCACCAATAGTGTTGATGCAGGCAGTATCTATAGTGAGATACGTGCGTCTGTCTATGGCAGACACCGTGTTATTCAGCCTTTGCCTCTTCGGCAGCAGGAGCCTCGGCGGCCTCAGCGGCAGGAGCCTCGGCAGCGGGAGCCTCTGTAGCAGGAGCTTCCGCTGTAGCCTCAGCCTTTGCGCCAGAAGAGCGGCGCGAGCGGCGCGTCTTCTTCTTCACCTCGCCCTTAGCCATTTCGGGATCGAAGTCGACCAGCTCGATAAAGCAAATGTCGGCTGCATCGCCCTGACGATGACCAAGCTTGATGATACGCGTGTAGCCACCAGGACGGTCGCCTACCTTTTCAGCCACAGCTCCGAAGAGCTCCTTGATGGCTTCTTTGTTCTGCAGGTAGCTGAACACTACACGGCGAGAGTTGGTAGAGTCTTCCTTAGCCTTGGTGATAAGGGGCTCTACATATACCTTAAGTGCCTTTGCCTTGGCAACAGTCGTAGTGATTCTTTTGTGCATGATCAGCGAAATGGCCATGTTGGCAAGCATGGCACGGCGGTGGTCAGCAGTACGACTGAGATGGTTGAATTTCTTATTGTGTCTCATTGTTTGTTTTACTACTTTACTCCTTGTCTAATTTATACTTTGAAATGTCGGTTCCAAACGACAGATTCAGACTCTCGAGCAAATCATCAAGCTCCGTGAGCGATTTCTTACCGAAGTTGCGGAACTTCAAGAGGTCGGTCTTGTTGTACTGTACGAGATCACCGAGTGTCTCCACGTCGGCTGCCTTCAAGCAGTTCAGCGCACGGACAGAAAGGTTCATGTCGGTGAGCTTGGTCTTAAGCAGCTGGCGCATGTGCAACACTTCCTCATCAAACTCCTGGTTGCCCTCAGTCTCAGTATTCTCGAGGGTTATCTTCTCGTCGGAGAAGAGCATGAAGTGATAGATGAGAATCTTAGCAGCCTCTTTCAGAGCGTCCTTCGGGGGAATGGAACCGTCCGTGGTGACTTCCAGCACAAGCTTGTCGTAGTCGGTCTTCTGCTCAACACGATAAGGCTCGACGCTGTATTTCACGTTACGGATGGGGGTGTAAATGGAGTCGATTGCAATGACATTAACATCGGTACAGAACTCACGGTTCTCATCAGCAGGCACGTAGCCACGGCCTTTGTTAATGGTCAGGTCAATCTGCATCGATGCTTTGGAATCCAAATGACAAATCACCAAATCGGGATTCAGCACCTCAAATCCAGTCAGAAAATTGCCAATATCACCGGCTTTAAACTCGGTAGAATTCTCGACGGTGATAGAGACTTTTTCGTTCTCGAATTCTTCCACTACTTGCTTGAACCTGACTTGCTTCAGGTTCAAGATAATGTTGGTGACATCTTCTTTTACACCAGGTACGGAAGAGAACTCATGCTCAACACCGCTGATGCGGATGGTGTTGATGGCATAGCCCTCAAGCGATGAAAGAAGAATGCGGCGCAGGGCATTGCCTATGGTAACACCAAAGCCTGGCTCCAACGGACGGAATTCGAACTTGCCGAACCTGTCCGTGGCTTCCAACATTACGACTTTATCAGGTTTTTGAAATGCTAATATCGCCATTAATTTAATGATTTTTAGTTTTTAGAGTACAACTCAACGATTAACTGCTCCTTAATGTTCTCAGGGATGTCGGCGCGCTCGGGCTTGTGCAAGAACTTGCCACCCTTGACGGCCTCGTCCCACTCGATCCAGGGGTACTTGCTGTGGTTGAAACCGGCAAGTGCAGCCTCAATAACCTCAAGCGACTTCGACTTCTCGCGGACGGCAACAATCATTCCAGGCTTAACAGCGAAGGAGGGGATGTTTACCACCTTTCCGTCGACAGTGATATGCTTGTGGCCCACAAGCTGGCGGGCTGCTGCACGGGTGGGCGCAATGCCCAGACGGAACACTACATTGTCGAGTCGGCTCTCAAGGTTCTGCAGCAGCACCTCACCGGTGATGCCGTCGGCCTTGGCTGCCTTCTCAAACATATTACGGAACTGGCGCTCAAGCACACCATAGGTGTACTTGGCCTTCTGCTTCTCTGCCAGCATGACAGCATACTCCGACTGCTTACGGCGACGGTTATTGCCATGCTGTCCCGGAGGGAAGTTCCTGCGGGACAAAACTTTGTCCGGGCCGTAGATGGCTTCACCAAAACGGCGGGCAATTTTTGATTTCGGTCCAATATATCTTGCCATAATCTATAAAAAAACTTTCGTTACTACGTTAATAATTACGCCAATAAAATTACACACGACGACGCTTCGGAGGACGGCAGCCGTTGTGCGGCAGCGGCGTAACGTCGATGATTTCGGTAACCTCGATGCCAGCACCATGAATGGCACGGATGGCGGACTCACGACCGTTACCGGGACCTTTCACGTAGGCCTTCACCTTGCGGAGACCCAGGTCGAAAGCAATCTTTGCGCAGTCTTCGGCAGCCATCTGGGCTGCGTACGGCGTGTTCTTCTTCGAACCGCGGAAGCCCATCTTACCAGCCGATGACCAGGAGATGGCCTGACCCTCGTCGTTGCAGAGCGTAACAATGATATTATTGAATGAACTGTGAACGTGCAGCTGACCCATGGCCGTTACACGGACGTTCCTTTTCTTTGAAGTGACTGTTTTCTTTGCCATAACTAATTTTCAATTTCAATGTTCAATCTTCAATCTTCAATTACTTAGTAGCCTTCTTCTTATTGGCAACAGTCTTCTTCTTTCCCTTACGAGTACGGGCATTGTTCTTCGTACTCTGACCGCGAACGGGAAGACCGTTACGATGACGGACACCACGATAGCAACCAATATCCATCAGTCGCTTGATATTCAACTGGATCTCACTGCGGAGATCACCTTCTACTTTGAATTCAGCGCTGATAATTTCACGGATCTTGGCTGCCTGCTCGTCACTCCATTCGTTGACCTTCAGGTCGCGGCTTACGCCTGCCTTGTCCAATATCTTTGCTGAACTACTTCGACCTATACCAAAGATATAAGTCAATGCGATTTCGCCACGCTTGTTCTGGGGCAAATCTACTCCAACAATTCTTATTGCCATTGTAAAAAACTAATAAAAATAAACTGTTAAATTCCGAATTTTGCTAAAAAGCATGCAAAGGTAAGAAGAAAAAATGAGAATCCCGCCTTTTTATGCTTATTTAACTTAACCCTGACGCATTTTGTACTTCGGGTTCTTCTTGTTAATAACAAACAGGCGTCCCTTACGACGTACAATCTTGCAGTCGGGAGTACGCTTCTTCAATGATGCTCTTGTCTTCATATTCTCTATTCTCTTGGTTTATTTGTATCTGAATACAATTCTTCCCTTAGTCAGGTCATAAGGACTCATCTCGACCTTCACCTTGTCGCCGGGAAGTATGCGGATGTAGTGCATACGCATCTTACCGGAAATGTGGGCGATAATCTGTACGCCGTTCTCAAGTTCCACACGGAACATGGCGTTAGATAGACTCTCTACGATTGTTCCGTCCTGCTCAATAGCGGATTGTTTTGCCATACGTTACTCTTAATACTTGGTTCCTTCTATTTGTTCTACTTCTTCGAATGAAGATAAAATCTCTGCCTTTCCGCGGCGAACGCAGATAGTGTGCTCGAAATGGGCGGCGGGCTTGCCGTCACGCGTGCGAACAGACCATCGGTCCTTGTCGAGCCACACATCGCGCTTTCCCATGGTTATCATCGGCTCGATGGCGATACACATGCTCGCCTTGAGGGTTACGCCGTTGCCCCGCCTGCCATAGTTTGGAACGGGAGGGTCTTCGTGCATCTCGCGGCCTATTCCATGTCCCGTCAGCTCGCGCACTATACCGTAGTGTTGCTTCTCGCAATAGTCTTGCACGGCAGCGCTGATATCGCCGAGATGGCGGCCAGCCTGCGCGGCGTCTATGCCGAGGTAGAGCGACTCTTTTGTCGTGCGCAACAGCTGCCTGACCTCTTCGCTTACCTCGCCCACGCAGAACGTATAGGCTGAGTCGCCGTTAAAGCCGTTAAGCAGCGTACCACAGTCGATGGAGATGATGTCGCCGTCGCGAAGTACCGTTTCATTGGGCACGCCGTGTACCACGACATCGTTCACCGAGGTGCAGATGCTGGCGGGAAACGGCCCTCCATACGGATTGGGGAAACCCTTGAAAGTGGGGACGGCACCGTGGTCGCGGATGAACTCGTCGGCAATCCTGTCCAGATGGAGGGTCGTTACACCAGGTTTGATATGTTTTGCCAATTCGCCAAGCGTGCGGCCAACAAGTTGGTTCGCTTGGCGCATCAGCTCAATTTCATCTTCAGTCTTCAGGAAGATCTTCATAGAAGACTTAGTAAGCTTGCATGCCGCGTCCGTGGATACGGCCAGAGCTGAGCAGACCGTCGTAATGGCGCATGAGCAGATGACTCTCTATCTGTGCAAGGGTGTCGAGCACCACACCGACGAGAATCAGCAACGACGTACCGCCGAAGAACTGAGAAAAAGCGTCTTGCACGTTGAGCAGGCCTGCAAAGGCCGGCATGACAGCGATGAAGGCAATGAAGAGCGAACCTGGCAACGTAATGCGCGACATCACGGTGTCGATATACTCAGCGGTGTCCTTGCCAGGCTTCACGCCGGGAATGAAACCGTTGTTACGCTTCATGTCTTCTGCCATCTGCGTGGGGTTGAGTGTGATGGCGGTATAGAAGTACGTGAATGCAATGATCAGCAGGGCGAATATAACATTATATGTCCAGCTATGGTGATCGAGCATGGAACGTACGAACCAGCTTGCATTCTCGGGAGCCGAATACTGCACGACAGCTAAGGGGATGAACATGATAGCCTGAGCAAAGATAATAGGCATCACATTGGCTGCGAACAACTTCAGCGGAATGTACTGGCGGGCACCACCAAGGGTCTTATTACCCACAACGCGCTTTGCATACTGTACAGGAATCTTGCGGACACCCTGTACCAGAACGATAGATGCACAAACAACTGCATAAAGGATGATGATCTCGACCAGGAACATGACCAGTCCACCACTGGTGATGGCAGTGAAGCGCGAGCTGACCTCCTGGAAGAATGCCTGAGGCAGACGGGCGATGATACCAATCATAATGATGAGCGAGATGCCATTTCCTATACCTTTATCCGTGATGCGCTCACCAAGCCACAGAATGAACATGCTGCCTGCGGCAAGGATGATAGTAGCAGAGATCATGAACCAGCTCCAGCTGATGCCTGATGCCAAGGCTGCGCCCGACGTCATCTTCAGGTTGAACAGGTAGCTCGGGGCCTGGAACAGCAGAATGGCTACTGTGAGGTACCGGGTGTACATCATGATCTTCTTGCGACCGCTCTCGCCCTCACGCTGCATCTTCTGGAAATAAGGCACAGCGACGGCAAGAAGCTGCATCACGATGGAAGCAGAGATGTAAGGCATGATTCCAAGTGCGAAAATCGACGCATTGGAAAATGCTCCACCGGAGAACATATCCAGCAGTGACATCAAGCCACCAGCAGTCTGCGACTGCAGCTTATCCAACTTGGCAGGGTCGATGCCGGGAAGCACCACGAACGAGCCGAAACGGTAAATTGCCGTGAACAGAATAGTGATGAGGATACGCTGGCGCAAGTCCTCAATCTTCCAAATGTTCTTCAGTGTCTCTATTAACTTCTTCATCTTTCAGTTAAATTATTGTTGCGTTACCACCTACTGCCTTGATAGCCTCTTCAGCAGTCTTTGAGAAAGCATTAGCTTCTACTTCGAGCTTGGCCTTGAGTTCGCCATTACCCAGTATCTTCACCAGCTCCTTGCCATTAGTCAGACCAGCATTCACCAGCTCGGCAATACCAATCTTGGTGTACTGATTCTCCTCGGCCAGACGCTGAAGGGTAGACAGGTTGACTGCGAAATACTCCTTGTGGTTGATGTTCTTGAAGCCAGACTTCGGCAAACGGCGCTGCAGCGGCATCTGACCACCTTCAAAACCAATCTTTCTCTTATAGCCCGAACGAGCCTTGGCACCCTTATGACCGCGGGTTGACGTACCGCCGAGTCCGGAACCGGGACCACGGCCGATGCGACGACGCGAATGGGTAGCGCCAGCAGCAGGCTTCAAATTATTCAGTTTCATAATCGTATCTACTTTTAAACGTTTTAATTACTCTACAACGGTCACCAGATGACGAACCTTACGAATCATTCCGCGGATAGAAGGATTGTCTTCAACCTCGACAACCTGAGAAATCTTACGCAGGCCGAGAGCCTCGAGCGTGCGCTTCTGATCGATAGGGAAACCGATCTTACTCTTTATCTGCTTTATCTTTATTGTTGCCATAATCTTATCTCCTAATTATCCGTTGAACACTTTCTGCATACTGATACCGCGGGTACCTGCCACCATATAGGCGTCGCGCATCTGGCTCAGCGCCACGATAGTGGCCTTCACCAGGTTGTGCGGGTTTGAAGAACCCTTCGACTTGGCCAGCACATCTTTCACACCAGCGCTCTCGAGCACGGCGCGCATAGCACCACCAGCCACCAGACCGGTACCGGCAGCAGCCGGCTTGAGGAACACCTGAGCGCCACCGTAATGAGCTTCCATTTCGTGGGGAATCGTTCCGTTAAGCACGGGAACTTTCACCAGGTTCTTCTTAGCGGCTTCGACACCCTTGGCGATGGCTGCGGTTACTTCGCCAGCCTTACCCAGTCCCCAGCCGATGACGCCATTGCCGTCGCCGACAACAACGATAGCAGCAAAGGTGAAGGTGCGACCACCCTTGGTTACCTTCGTAACACGGTTGATGGCAACCAGTCTGTCTTTCAACTCTACGTCACTATTTATCTTAACATTTTTCATTGCCATAATCGTTTAGAATTTAAGTCCACCTTTACGAGCTGCATCGGCAAGCGACTTCACGCGACCGTGATAGAGATAGCCATTACGGTCGAAAACAACCGTAGTCACACCAGCCTCCTTGGCTTTCTGAGCAATCAGCTCGCCAACCTTCTCGGCCTGCTGGATCTTAGGCATTGTTTCCAATCCCAGCGACGAAGCAGCTGCTAACGTCTTACCTTCCTGGTCGTTGATGACCTGCACATAAATCTGCTTGTTAGAGCGGAACACACTCATGCGGGGGCGCTCGCTGGTACCAAACACTTTCTTGCGAATTCTATATTTAATCTTAATTCGTCTTTCTATTTTCTTTGTCGTCATAATTCTTTAATTTTTTATTCCTTTAATCTAAATTGTAGAATTACTTAGCCGATGCCGACTTACCCGACTTACGACGGATAACCTCACCCTTGAACAAAATACCCTTTCCTTTATAAGGCTCAGGCATACGGAAAGAACGAATCTTGGCACAAATCATGCCCAGCAGCTGCTTGTCGCACGACTCCAGGATAATCTGCGGATTCTGGTTACGCTCCATCTTCGTCTCAACCTTCACCTCCTTGGGAAGCTGAATGAAAATGGGGTGCGTGTAACCGAGCGAGAACTCGATGATGTTGCCCTGATTCGACACGCGGTAACCCACGCCGATGAGCTCCATCTCCTTTTTATAACCCTCGCTGACACCAACAACCATGTTGTTCACCAGAGCGCGGTACAGGCCGTGGAAAGCTTGCTTCTGCTTGATGTTCACAGGGCTGTTCTCATCAATCTCGAAAGTGACATGACCATCTTCGACCTTCATCTTGATAGAGGGATCAACTTTCTGGGAAAGCTCACCCTTCGGTCCCTTCACGGTAACCACGCCGTCGGCACTCTGAGAGATTTCAACCTTGGCGGGAAGAACAATTGGCAATTTACCTATTCTTGACATAATCGGGACCTCCTATTAATACACATAGCAAAGCACCTCACCGCCAATCTTCAGCTGCGAAGCCTCTTTGTCTGTCATTACACCTTTAGACGTGGATAAAATGGCTATACCCAGTCCGTTAATTACTCGCGGCATGTCTTTGTAGCCAGTGTACTGGCGAAGACCCGGGGTGGAGACGCGCTTGAGATACTTGATGGCGTTCTCCTTGGTTTGAGGATCATACTTCAAGGCAACCTTGATAGTACCCTGAGGACCGTCATCGATGAACTTGTAGTTCAGGATGTAGCCCTTCTCGAAGAGGATCTTGGTGATTTCCTTCTTCAAGTTAGACGCAGGAACCTCGACAACACGGTGATGAGCCATGATGGCGTTTCTGAGTCTGGTCAGATAATCTGCTATTGGATCTGTCATAAAAATAATTGTTTTAATTAATCGGGACTCCCCCGACAATATTAATACTATTCAGTTTTCATCTGTCAACTGTCATTACCAGCTTGCCTTCTTCACGCCAGGGATGAGACCTGCCGAAGCCATCTCACGGAACTGGATACGCGACAGGCCAAACTGGCGGATGTATCCCTTGGGACGGCCAGTGAGCTTGCAGCGATTATGCAGGCGGATGGGGTTGGCATTCTTGGGAATGCTCTGCAACTTGCGGGCAGCCTCGTAAGCGGCCATGGCACCCTCTTCGGTACTCACGTCGGCAGTGGCGATGATTTTCTTCAGAGCCTGACGCTTCTCAGCATAGCGGGCAACAAGCTTGGCGCGTTTCACCTCGCGGGCTTTCATTGATTCTTTTGCCATATCATTAGTCGTTTTTAGCGTTCTTGAACGGGAGACCGAAAGCCTTGAGCAGTGCAAAGCCCTCCTCGTCGGTCTTGGCCGACGTGACGAAGGTGATGTTCATGCCCTGAATACGGTCTACGGAATCGATATTAATCTCGGGGAAGATAATCTGCTCCTGAATACCAAGCGTATAGTTGCCACGGCCGTCGAACTTGCTCTCGATACCCTTGAAGTCGCGGATACGAGGCAGGGCGATACGCACGAGCTTCTCGAGGAACTCATACATACGCTCGCGGCGCAGGGTTACCATCACGCCGATAGGCATCTTCTTACGCAGCTTGAAGTTGGCGATGTCCTTCTTCGAGTAGGTAGCCACTGCCTTCTGGCCGCAGATGGCCGACACCTCGTTGATGGCGACGTCGATAATCTTCTTGTCCTGCGTAGCGTCTCCCAGACCCTGGTTAACAACAATTTTCTTCAGGACAGGAGTCTGCATCTTGGAACTATAGTTGAACTGCTTCTGCAGGGCCGGAGCAATCTGCTCAAGATACACCTGCTTTAACTGTGCTGTATTTGCCATTATTTAATCTCCTCTCCTGACTTTTTAGCGATGCGGGTCACCTTCTTGCCTTCGCGCTTGATGGCGATGCGGGTAGGCTTGCCACTCTTGGGGTCAATCAAACTTAAATTCGAGATGTGGATGGGAGCTTCAACCTTCTCGAAGCCTCCCTGAGGATTCTTGGCACTGGGCTTGGCGCTCTTGTTGATGAAGTTCACTCCCTCAACGATAGCGCGCTGCTTCTCTACCAAGACCTTCAGCACCTTGCCGGTCTTGCCCTTGTCTTCACCAGACAAGACGATGACCGTGTCGTTTTTCTTGATATGTAACTTAGTCATTACTTCTTGAATAGTTAAATTGTTAAAGAACCTCAGGTGCCAAAGAAACAACCTTCATATTCACAGCACGCAGCTCACGGGCAACAGGACCGAAGATACGGCTGCCACGGAGCTCACCGGCATTGTTCAGCAGTACACAAGCGTTGTCGTCGAAGCGGATGTAAGAACCATCAGCACGACGGATTTCCTTCTTGGTACGCACAATCAGAGCCTTTGATACTGCACCCTTTTTCACATCACTCGTAGGGATGGCGTTCTTGATGGCTACCACAATCACGTCACCTACACTTGCATAGCGGCGGCGGGTACCACCCAGCACACGGATGCACAGACACTCACGTGCACCGCTATTGTCAGCTACTGTAAGTCTTGATTCTGCTTGTATCATAATTACTTAGCTTTTTCTACGATTTGTACTAAACGCCATCTCTTTGTCTTCGAGAGGGGGCGGGTCTCCATAATGAGCACGGTATCACCGATCTGGCACTCATTCTTCTCATCGTGTGCATGGTACTTCTTCGTCTTCTGCACGAACTTACCATACATAGGGTGCTTCTCCTTGAACTTTGCGGCAATAACAATGGTTTTATCCATTTTGTTGCTGATTACGACACCCTGTCTTGTCTTTCTTAAATTTCTCGTTTCCATCTGGACCATTGTTATTTGTTAAGTTGTCTCTGACGGAGCTCCGTCTTCAGGCGTGCAATGTTACGACGAGCAGCCTTAATCCGAGAGGGATTCTCTAACGGGGCGATTGCGTGGTTCAGCTTCATCTGGTTGTACTTTCCAACCTCTTCCTCCACGAGCTCGGCCAAATCCTTGGTCTCAAGCTCTCTGATTTCCTTGTTCTTCATACTCTCTCGTTAAGCGTTTTTATCGTAATCACGTCTGACAATAAACTTAGTCTTGACCGGCAGCTTCTGAGCGCCGAGGCGAAGTGCCTCCTTGGCCACATCGAAAGGCACGCCTTCCACTTCAAAGAGGATACGTCCGGGAGTGACGGGAGCCACCCATCCGGCGGGGTCACCTTTACCTTTACCCATTCGCACGTCGGCAGGCTTGCGAGTGATGGGCTTATCGGGGAAGATGCGAATCCATACCTGACCTTCACGGTTCATATAACGGTTGATGGCCACACGGGCAGCCTCAATCTGACGGCTGTCAATCCACTTGGCGTCCAGCGTCTTGATGCCGAACGAGCCAAAGGCCAACGTCGTTCCTCTGTGGGCGTTGCCCTTATTGCCGCGCCCGTCCTGAGGTCTTCTATATCTTACTCTCTTAGGTTGTAACATAATAACTTCTTCTTTTAACGGTTACTACTCTTCCTATTGCGGAACTTACGGTCACGACCATTTCCTGCATTGCCACGGCCTGCGCTCTTGTCCTGGGTGAAGTTAGGCGCCAGGTCTACGTCGCCATAAATCTCACCACGGCAAATCCACACCTTGATGCCCAACAGGCCAACCTTTGTCAAGGCCTCGGTATGGCAGTAGTCAATGTCAGCGCGGAAGGTATGCAGCGGTGTGCGGCCTTCCTTGATCATTTCGCTGCGAGCGATTTCAGCTCCGTTCAGACGTCCGGAGATAAGCACCTTGATACCTTCGGCACCTGCGCGCATCGTGTTCTGAACAGCCATCTTGATGGCACGGCGGTAAGCAATCTTACCCTCCACCTGGCGAGCGATGTTGTTAGCAACGATGGTGGCGTCGAGCTCAGGACGCTTTACCTCATAAATGTTAATCTGAATTTCCTTATCATAGAGTTTCTTCAGCTCTTCCTTGAGCTTGTCTACATCTGCTCCACCCTTACCGATGACGATGCCCGGGCGTGCCGTGCAAATAGTGATGGTGACGAGCTTCAGCGTGCGCTCGATGACAATCTTCGAAACGCTTGCCTTGGCCAGACGCTCATTGAGATACTTGCGGATTTTCTGATCCTCTACCAGGTTCTCTCCGAAGCTCTTGCCTCCATACCAATTCGAATCCCAACCTCTTACAATACCCAGACGGTTGCTTATTGGATTAACTTTCTGTCCCATACTTATTCTTTTACGTCATTAGTTTTAGCGTCTACATACAGAGTCACATGGTTTGAACGCTTGCGGATGCGATAGCCACGGCCCTGCGGTGCGGGTCTCATTCTCTTCAGGGTTACGCCTTCGTCAACGAACACACGACTGACGAACAGCTCGCCGTCTTCAGCCTTGCGGTCGTTCTTGGCTTCCCAGTTAGCGATGGCCGAACGGAGAAGCTTCTCCACGTCGGCAGCGGCAGCCTTCTTCGAGAAACGCAGTACACCAAGGGCACGGTTCACTTCCATGCCGCGGATCATGTCGACCACATAGCGCATCTTGCGGGGTGAAGAGGGACAGCCTTTCAGCTTTGCGAAATACTGTGTCTTATTGGCTGCTTTTCTCTTTTCAGCCACTAATCTTTTTCTTGCTCCCATTGTTAATTTTCAATTTTCAATGTTCAATGTTCAATTACCCTGGAGTTACTTCTTGTTGCCAGCGTGACCGCCGAAACGGCGTGTCGGCGAAAACTCGCCCAGCTTGTGGCCTACCATATTCTCAGTAATGTAGACAGGGATGAATTTGTTTCCGTTATGAACTGCAACAGTGTGTCCCACGAAGTCCGGGGAAATCATTGATGCTCTGGCCCACGTCTTCACAACATTCTTCTTACCGCTCTCATTCATGGCGAGAATCTTCTTCTCAAGCGATACATTGATGTATGGACCTTTCTTTAATGAACGACTCATAATTTCTTCTTGTTAACTGTTACTTCTTGTTAGCTCTTTCAATAATGTACTTGTTTGAAAGCTTCTTCGGTGCGCGAGTCTTCAGGCCCTTAGCATACAAGCCCTTGCGTGAACGCGGATGACCACCAGACTGACGTCCTTCACCACCACCCATCGGGTGATCGTGCGGGTTCATCACCACACCACGGTTGTGGGGACGACGGCCTAACCAGCGCGAACGGCCAGCCTTACCCGACTGTTCCAGCGCATGGTCGGAGTTACCGACGCTGCCTACCGTAGCCTTACAAGCAGAGAGGATTTTGCGAGTCTCGCCAGAAGGAAGCTTGATTACACAATAGCTACCTTCGCGCGAAGTCAACTGAGCGAAATTACCGGCCGAACGAACGAGCTTGGCACCCTGTCCCGGACGCATCTCAATGTTGTGGATGACCGTACCGACAGGGATGTTGGCCAACGGCAGCGCATTACCCACCTCGGGCACTGCGTCTGCTCCTGACATCAGCGTTGTGCCAACCTGCAGTCCATTAGGAGCAATAATATAACGTTTTTCACCATCAGCGTAGAACAGCAATGCGATACGAGCCGAACGGTTCGGATCGTACTCGATTGTCTTCACTACAGCTGGAACACCATCTTTCTCCCGTTTGAAGTCGATCAGACGATACTTCTTCTTGTGACCGCCACCCATGTAGCGGACAGTCATCTTACCGGTGTTGTTTCGACCGCCGGTAGAACGCTTACCGTAAACGAGAGACTTCTCTGGCACGGATGCAGTAATATCCTCGAACGTGCCAATAATCTTGTGTCTTTGACCCGGAGTTACGGGCTTTAATTTACGTACTGCCATTTCTT
>Ga0265298_10007050_pt1 | contig 13747 bp, 13 predicted proteins | sample AusTroGonzalo_MG_3_FD_193486 | JGI IMG/M metagenome (GOLD analysis project Ga0265298, IMG submission 193486) | Bovine rumen microbial communities from tropical cattle in Woodstock, Queensland, Australia - Gonzalo_01 | ecosystem: Host-associated > Mammals > Digestive system > Stomach > Rumen ...
TCAGCCCAGTACAGCTTAGGCCACAATACCGAAACAATCGACGTTCAGTTTATCGACGAAGACGAAAACGGCGAAAAAACAACGTTCATGGCGCGCATGAACACCCGCACGGGTGAATTCACGATGTTACCGAACTACGATGCCAAGGGGCGTAAAGTAGCGGCGCCCAAGGTTCGTGGAGCTTATTACGGCAAAAAAGTTTTAAAAAATAAGGATGTAAAATGAATAACGAAATCGAATTAAAAAAAGTGTATGTTAAACCACAGATGTCTGTGCTCGAATTTGATCAAGAAGAAACTTTGCTATGCTGTTCCGCTAATGAAGATGAAGTTGGAGTCACGTTTGAAGACTAAAATCCATAAAGCATATACAGCTCCAAAAATGAATCTGATTGTTTTAAAGCAACAATCTATATTGCTGTATAGTAGCGACTCAACACCCCAAATTAATCATGGAATAGGAATGCTTCCGGTCGAGAAACCGTATTGCGGATAACCATTCTAAAACAAATAAAAAACAGGGCGAACATTGTTCGTCCTGTTTTTAAATACGCAATTGTAATTACTACTTCACAATTTTGTAGGTCTTGTCGCCAACGATGACGAGGAAGTTGCCTCTGTTGGCAAGGCGAATTTCCTGCATTGCAGAAGTCGTCTTCGAAGCCTTGAGCACACGGCCATTGAGGTCTGTGACGGCGAACTTGCTGCCCACCGGAGCGTTTTCGATAACGACGGCGTTGTTCGTGGACCAAACTCTTACAGCGTTGCTATAACGGACCTTGTTGCCGATTGCAGATAAGGAGTCCGGATCCGGATCGGTTTTGTTTCCGTTGCCAAGCTTTGCGTTAACCTTGTAGAGCTTGCAAGATTCAAATGCGTAGAACGTGGTATCCTTTTCGATTTTCACGCCGAGATATTCATCTGCTTCAACAGACTTTTCTTCAACCTTCGGCTGCGGCTTCCAAATCTTAAAGCTACCAGTCAAGTGAAGCATGGCGAGGTAGTGCACCAAGCCGTCATAGTAGCGGTACTGACCCGTCATGAATTTTTCGTTCCAAGCCATTTCCAAGTTCTTCTTGATCTTGTTTTCATAGCCATCTTCGTTCATCAAAGCGTAAGTAGCAACAGCGTTTGCGCCCTTTTCGCCCTGCGTGTAGCCATCATTACCGATAGGATTGCCTTCCCAAGTGAAACGGGCATGCTTATAGCCGTCCTTTTCGAAGAAGTCGATGATGCGCTTTGCCATTTCGGTTTGACGCTTGGCATCAACACCGAACAGGTAGTAGTCCATACCAAAGTTCATAGCGCAACGCATGGCGTCGTACATGTAATTGGTAGCATCGTTGTTGAAGTTAACGGCATGCGGAGTGCCATCGAAGTTGTTGTAATCGGAGAACAAACCAGACTTCGTGTTGGAAGACTTGTACAAGTGATCGCGAGTGGCGGACGTTGCCTTTGTCCACTTGTCATTGTTTGTTTCGGACCAGCGAGAGAACAAGTCGACGAATGCCGGCAAGCTATAAGACGGGTCAGACCAAGAGTTGTTGCCGTTAGACGGCTGGAATGTCACGATGTAGGACTGTTCGTTGAACAAAGAGTTTCCATTGCCCTTCCAGCAGCTCTTCAAAATGGATTGAGCATCCTTCAGGTAACCTTCGTCGTTCCAGCGGTTTGCTGCAAACAAAAGCGACATCATGAAGTACATTTCGCCGTCAGGAGCGTTACCCTGGTCCTTCACGCTTCCGTTCGTATTGACAGACCAAGAGAAATAGCCATCACCCGGATTGTGCCACATGTGGGCCTTGGTCCACTTCCAAAGCTTGTCGAATTCTTCCTTGTGGTTGGTCTGCACGGCAATCATCATACCGTAAGACATACCTTCGGAACGGGCGTCTCTGTTGTTGATGTCTTCGATATAGGCACCATCATTAGTTTCGTAATAGACCTTGCTATTGTTGTCGCCCTTGAAGTAATGGTTCCAAAGATCATCCAGTTTCTTCTGGATTTCTTCGTCGGTTTTGCCCAAGTATTTTTTGAATGGGCTTTCGTAGTTACCGGTGTAGTAAGCACCTGTAGATTGGGTTCCGTCTTTTTCGCAATCCGGGCCGTAATATGCGCCGTTTTCGTCAAAAAAGTTGCCTGAGAAATCTGCTGCATTGGTCACAGAAGGGCCAAACAGCAAAGCGAGAGAGAGAGAGAAGATAGTTTTTTTCATATTCATGCCCTAAAATTACCCTTTTCACAGAAATTGTTAATACATCGAACGAAAATACTAGTGTAAGCCCTTACAACAACAAAAAAAGGCTTGCCTCATGGCAAACCTTTTTCAAGACCGCAATTATTAATTACGCCATCGTCGTAATTAATGGAATATTTTCATTTTTCCCAATAAATGCTTGCTTAGAGCAACCTCCATCAAACGGAAGCCACACCGTCCCTTCAGTTTGTGCCGCATTATTATTCAGAACGTATTCACATATAACTCGAGGACGTTCGCCTTTTGTAGGAATTACTGTAAAAATAACCGAGGCCTGTGTATAGAACATGTCTTCATCAGAGCCATGAACCAATTCAATATCTTGATCGTTTACACTTGCATATCTACAAATCGACCATACCGTCTTACCATAATAAGAATCACGAAGCAAATCGCCAATACCAGTATTGTCATCCCGTTTCATGAGGAGATTTTCAGCCCTCTGTAGACGAAGATAAGTGCTATGGTTTTGGCTATATGGGGCAGCATCATAAAACATTCGGCAATGGTTTGTAGAAACAAAATGTCCATTTGTTCGCTTAACAATACGAACTTCACCATTTAAAGTTTCTATGAAATACGATTCATCCTTATCCGCAATAAGCAAGATATCGGTTAATTCGTCTGCGTAATGCACTTCTCGATAAAAATCACTCGCCATTTTGACAGCTTCTTTAGCGCTTTTGAAACTCGTTATGATTTTCAAGTACATATCAAATACGCTGATGTCATTTTTGGGAGCTTCGACAAGTTTATCATTATTCTTCTTCAAATAAGAATCTGCAGCGACAAAACTAACTCCGAATTCATTGACTCCAGCCCATGCCGGCGTCATGTCGCCTTTACGCCTTGTAAAAGCCACATATCTAATTCTCTCATTTGATGATAACGCATTTTCATCCACAACAGGATCAATAAATTCAGTTTTATCAACTAAATCACACTGTTTGAATACAACATTTGAATTGAAGCCATAAGGCGAGCAAAAAGAATTACCTATTGTGCACATAGTTTTTCCCTTTTTAAAGTTAGTGTGTTTTTACAAATACAGCCGCTTGGCGAATTGTATCGCAGAACCACGGAACCTCATATTCCGGGGTTGATGAATAGTGTTCCAAGATTTCTTCGTCACTCATTGTTGCCGCACTATCAAGTCCTGCTTTTTTTGCAGCAGCGACAAGAGCCTGGATTTCAGACTTGGAAAAATCGTCATATTGATTACGAATCGAATTGGGGTCACCGTATATACAGAACAAAGTCTGCAAGCCACCCGTCGGGTCTCGTTGCTCGTCCGTCAGATAAACACGCGTATTCGATACTAAAGCCATCCTCGACGAATCAAATGATATTGAATAGCAATCCAGATTGTTATTGTAAATAGCAGGATTCCCTTGCCCTAGCTTTAAACTAACTTGTTCGATAGTCTGAGCCTGCGCTTTCGACGAAAGCCAAGCAATTACTTGACTAGCATTTCTCAACGCAGTCGTATCGACGTCGCCAGTTTTTTTGATATACCTTTCAGGAGGATTTGCTCCGGATGCATAAATTTTTACCGGATTATCGCCAAAATTTTTACTTACACATTCAAAGTAAGCATTAAATCGGCCTGGTCTGCTTAAGTGACTGATAAGGGTCTCTTCTTTTTTTGTTATTACACTAATCCCTGTTGTAATCAAGATTATGCACGACGTTGCACTGTCGCAATAATAGATTGTATTTTCATCAGGACATTGCACAAGGCAATAGTTATCCTGACTGACATAAACAATTTTTTTCCCATTTTGAAATATGTCCATGATGAATAATTCCTTATTTTATCGATGATATATTTTTCTTACAATGTTTACGATTTTAAGATATCATCTTATGAGGAACATAACATAATGAATATTTTTATTAACGTTTTTTGAGCAGTCTTTAAAAACTTCTTTCGGCTTAAACCCTTTATTCATCAGAATCCACTGTCATCATTAAAAAAATTTTCAACAAAAATTGCTTTTTTGTGCAGTTGTTATTATATTTAGTGAACAAAAAGGCAAGTAAACAAGTGTGTCGTACCCCAAAAGCGCGGCATTCCTGTTTTCGCAATCGTGAAAAGGCAACAACATGGATTTACGCGAAAAGCTGGACATTCTGGGCGATGCCGCCAAATACGATGTTTCGTGTTCATCGAGCGGTTCCAAGCGCAACTCGCCTCAAGGCGGGATGGGATGCGGGCACAGTTCTGGCATTTGCCACACATGGAGCGCCGACGGACGCTGCATTTCTCTTTTGAAAGTGCTGTTCAGCAATGCGTGCAAATACGATTGCGCCTATTGTGTCAACCGACGGAGCAACGATGTTCCGCGAGCGACTTTTACCCCCAAGGAACTCATCAACCTGACGCTGGAATTTTACCGTCGCAATTACATCGAAGGTCTTTTTTTGAGTTCGGCAGTCATCGGTACACCCGATTACACTATGGAACTTTTGATTAAAGTGGCAAAAGAATTGCGCTTGGTGCACCATTTTGGTGGTTACATTCACTTGAAAGCGATTCCCGGCGCAAGTTCAAGGCTGTTATTCGAGGCAGGTCTTTATGCCGACCGCAGCAGCGTAAATATCGAAATTCCCTCCGACAAGCAATTGCAATACCTCGCGCCCGAGAAAAATTTCGCATCCATTTATCGACCAATGAACTTCTTGGCGGAACGCAAGCTAGAATACAAAGCCGATAAATCCAAGTATTCGCCAAAGTTTTTGCCCGCTGGACAGAGCACGCAAATGATTGTCGGAGCATCGGGGGAGACCGATTTTCAAATTCTCACGCTATCGGCAGGCTTTTACAAGCAACAGCAAATGAAACGTGTTTATTTCTCGGGCTATGTTCCAATCAATGCCGACAAACGCTTGCCGGTCATAACGACAAAGCCTCCGCTCTTGCGCGAACACAGGCTTTACCAAGCAGACTGGCTCATGCGCTTTTACAAGTTCGAATACAATGAAATCCTGGATGAAAAAAATCCATTCCTGGACCCAGATCTAGACCCGAAAGTGATGTGGGCGCTCCGACATCCGGAATGTTTCCCGATCGATTTGCAAACAGCTGACTACGAAATGATTTTGCGTGTGCCGGGAATCGGTGTAAAATCGGCGCAGCTCATTGTAAGCGGAAGGCGTTACAATAAAATCAGGCTAGAACATTTAAAGAAAATGGGGGTGGTGTTAAAACGTGCGAAGTACTTCATTTACAACAACGAGGTTCCTCGTGAACTCCATAAGCTTTACCCGGAAATGATTCGGCCACTGCTTATCGCAGGCAAACCCAAATCCGATCAGCTGGATCTGTTCGATACCATGCCCGCGGCACTCCCCGCACCCTCGGCTATCATCCAGCACACAAACCGCACACCCTCGACAATCCCTCAGATTGCCGTTCTCCCCGCACCAACAAGCACCACACTCTCGGCAGCCCCGCAGACAACAGCGTAACACCCCTTATATCGTCATCCTGAACGCGAATGCGTGAAGGATCCAGTTATATTCCAGATATACACCCATGTCCATAGCCATTCATTACGATTCTACATTCGACGGTTTCTTGAGTGCCGTCTTCGAGATTTACCGCCAGCATCTCGATGTTTCCTGCTTTGTCGCCGAGCGCACCTACGAGGCCGAACACCAAGCAGCCACCGACCTTTTTGCGCAACCGTTCCATATCGAAACATCCGAAGAATCAGCTAGGCGACTCCGGCGTGCAATCACAAATGCCGCCAGCAAGGACGTTCTGAACTTGCTCGAAACATGCTTCCGTTCCGAAGACGCGGGCATCGAGATGAACATTCTCGCGTACTTGCGCAAGCTCTTTGCAGGCATCGACCCGAATTATGGCAAGAATCCATCGAGTCTCGAAATGATTCCGCTCATTACAATCGCGCGCTCCGTCCGCCGCGAAATGGACAACATGTACGGAATGGTGCGTTTCAACAAAGCTCCCGACGGGATGTACATCGCAGAAATCGAGCCCAAGTACGACATTCTCGAAATGATTATCGGACATTTCCGATGCCGCTATCCAAACGGCACATGGGCAATTATCGATGTCAAACGTGGATTTGGCGTGTACTACGAGAACTATAAAACACATTTTGTAACAGTTCCTGACCCAAGTTACATTTCCGCGCACGCACCACCAGACGAATTCACACGCATGTGGAAGTCTTATTACGACACAATGGCCATCAAGGAACGCATTAACCCGCGCCTCCTTCGGCGTTGCCTGCCCATCCGCTACTGGAAACATCTCCCGGAGCGTTCTTTAACAAGTTATTCAAACGAACGAGTAGGGGAGACTAGAGCCCGGCTTCCATCCGCAGTCGCAAAGTCTAACGCAGTTGCTTCATTAATGCTTAAACAATCCAATTAATGCTGTTATGGCATAAAAATTGCTTATACCCTACAGATTCAAGCGCTGAATTTTTTATATATGCGAAAAAAATTTGGCTCTTAAAAAACATTTAGTAGTATATTTATATTGGATTAATGACTTTATGGAGAAAATAAAAGATATGAACGGCTCTTCTGTTAAACCGGGCTTTTTCGTTCAAGATTCTTTTCTGTATAGCAAGGACAACGAAAAGGTTGTTCTCCGTGGTGTAAACCACATGTTTATTTGGACCGATCGCGAAGGTAAGACGATTCCTGAAATTGCAAAAACTGGTGCAAACTGCGTAAGAATTGTTTGGAATACCCGCGGCCGAATCAGCGACCTAGACAACATCATCTCGCTCTGCATTGCAAATGGCATGATTCCTATCCCAGAAATCCATGATACAACCGGCAACTGGGATCGTTTGAGTGATGCTCTTGAATTTTGGCTTCGCGAAGAAGCTCTCCAGATGATTTACAATCATCAGGAATACTTGATTTTGAACATCGGTAATGAACCTGGCGATAAAGCACAGAATCCCGATGAATTCTTCAACGCGTATAATATCATCGTGACCAAGCTCCGCGCTTCGGGCGTGCGTGTACCTATTATGATAGACGCCGACGAATGGGGCCAAAATGAAAAGAACCTTTTGAACGTTGGCCCGAAGCTTTTGCAGGCAGACCCGGAACACAACTTGATTTTCTCGATTCACATGTGGTGGCCGACCGAACGCCACAATCCGGTGGCAACAGGCTACGAAACCGTCAAGGATCGCATCAAGGGAACGCTCGAAGAATCCCTCAGGCGCAAAATTCCGCTGATTGTCGGCGAATTTGCTCCGGTTGCAGCAGGCGGCGTGAGAGAAATTCCGTACAAATTCATCATGTCGGAATGCGAACGTTTGAACATCGGCTGGCTCGCTTGGAGCTGGGGTCCAGGCAATTTCGACAGTCCCGAAATGGACATGACCGTCCATGGTTCCTACAACACGCTTGTCGGCTGGGGCAAGGAAATTGCCGTTGACAGCTCTCTCGGCATCCAGAACACGAGCGTCATCCCGAATTTCATCCAGAGCAAGGACTTTACCACAGGCTCCCAAGGCACCGGCACCAACATCATTGAAAATGGCGATTTTAGCGCCGAAGATGCCCTCAGTGGTTGGACAACCGACTTCTGGGGAGGCAAGGGCGAAGTCACCGTCAAGGATGGAGTCGTTCATTTCGATATCAAGAAAGGCGGCAAGGATTCCTGGAATCTCCAGTTCAAGCAGCACTTTGCACTCCACAAGGGCGTCACGTACATTTTCAGCATGCGCGCCAAGGCCGACAAGCCGCGTACGCTCAACGTGAACATCAAGAAGGACTGCGAAACATACACGCCGTATGCTAACGGCCGTATCTTGGACTTGAGCACGAGCTGGCAGAACTTCAGCTGGAAATTCACGATGAAAGAAGAAACCGACGTGGATGCAGTGCTTATCTTCGATATGGGCGGCGTGCCTATTTCTTGGAATCTCGCCGATGTTTCGCTTGTTCATGCCCGCAGTGTCGCAGACCGCCTCAACAGAACGTTCCAGCGCAACGTGCAAAAGAACTCAGGCTACTTCAACGCTCCGAACGGTCCGTGGGAACTGCACCTCTACTCGACCAACGGCACATTGCTCGATATTCTCGACAAGGGCAAGGGCGGGGAAGGCATGCGCCAATATCCGAAAATTGAACGCAGCGGTATCATGGTCATCAAGGACCTCGGCTAAACACAAGAGGTTGCGCCGAAACGCAATCCCGCAATTTAGGCCTCAATTTAAGCGGCTGCTTACTCCGCAACAGCCGCACCTGGCATAAATAAAAAAGTCGCGCAATCTTCTGGACTTGCGCGACTATTTTTATTTTAAAAACCAGAATTAATCGTCTTCCGGAATTACACCCGTTTCCTTAATTTTGTCGCATTCAAAAACCATCGATGGAACGACTAACGGGAGAGCATTAACAGTAGACACGGTAGAATAACTTTCCGTAATCATATTTCCATTACAAGTCACAACAGATTGATCGCCATCTTGGGCTGCTTCAGCCTTCGTTTTAGCGCATTCTTGATCAATTATGCCTTGTGGAACTTTTGGGTCAAATTCAGCAACAGCCAACAAGGTGAACAAATTGTTTTGGTACGTTGCATCAAAAGTCATTTTGACGGAATCCGGAGCTACAACAACCATGTTAAAGGCTTCATCCGTATCTTTCGTAATTTCGCACGTAGCCTTGCCTTTTTCTGTTTTTATCGGCGTCGAAGCGGAACTCGAACTTACCGGAGGAACGATTGCGGAACTAGAGGATAACTGCATAGAACTGGAAGACATCATGTCCGCAGCCATTTTCATCATTTCGCAGAGCTTATTTCCTGATTCCATGACATCATCTATTGTTTGACCATTTGCAGAATCCTTATACTTGACAGAAATGATATTGCCTTCACAAGATACGGTAGCTTTTAAAGTTAACGCACTTCCCTTGCTTTCTTCGCACATTTCGTCAACTACAGATTTCGGTGTAGATGGAGGGTAGGTGGTGATGCTTTCTATTTCGACATCCGGCCCAACGAGAGTCATCTTCATTTTCATGCTTTCCGCGAGAGCGTTGGAAAAATCCAGAATGGCTACATTGTCCGAAACTTTTTGAATAGAACATGTAACACTTGCCGTTGGATTCGTGTCTCCGCTTCTGATGGACGATGAACTAAAGACGTTAACTTGGGACGACGAACTGTTTCCTAGAACGTTTTCAGCGCTAGAGAGACCTTGAATTGAAGAGGAGGACTCTGTAATTGGATTATTGAAAGGGGTGGTTGAATTGTCCGTTGTGCAGGCCCAGAATGCCAAAGAGGCGACCGCAGAAATCGATAAAACTTTTTTATTCATGAGAGTACCTTTTTTGAAATCTGATTATCCTTTTGCAATTTTGAGGCCATCGCTAAACGCCTTGCCAACAATATCCCCGACAACGCGGTAGGCATGCGCAGCAGAGTCATAAGAAATCGGTTCGACCTTCCCAAGGTCCACCTTGCCATCATCGCCAAGAACACTTTCGTCAGCGCTGGTGTTTACGACTTTTCCTACGATGTAGGTGCTACCATCAAAATCCGGGCTGCATTCGAGCAGTTCGCATTCAAGAGTGAGCGGAAATTCCTCGAACATCGGAGCATCTACATGGGTGCTTTTGACAACATGCACGCCTGATTTTTCGACCTTGTTCGGCATTTTCTTGCCACTCACCACACCAAAGAAATCCGAAATCGTAGCCGTTTGACGTGTGCCAAAACTGACCGTGAACGCCTTGCGAGCCTTGATATTAGCCGTCGTTTTATGGTCTGTTCCGAGACAAATTGCAATTTCATCTTCTTCGCGCTGGCCACCCCAAGCCGCATTCATGGCATTAGGGGAGCCGTCTTCATTATAAGTGGCAATGATAAGAACCGGCAGGGGAGTGATAATTGCTTTTTTTCCAAAATCTTTACGCATATACAACCTTCAAGGAATATTAACGAATCATTTCTCGACAAGAATTTTTCGCGCTTTTCAACGCATCTTCAAAACTGATATCGGCAGGAGCAACTTCTTTAATGTTTATAGAATGATCACCGCAAATAATTTGGGCATTTTTTTCTTGATATTCTTGCTTGTTTTCTTTACAAACCTGTTGAACGTATGCCGCAGACACTTCAGGTGCATAAGAGATATCGTATTCGATATTTACTAAATTACCAGCTATTGTAGTAGTCGTTGTCAACGTAACGTCTTCAGTCACAACTTCCATAATAAACGTATCATTCGAAATCGCATTGGCAGAGCAACTAAGCACATTCGAACCCGAAGCCGACGTGGAATTATCAGAACCACAACCAGATAAAACAAAAGCCGCCATCGCGGAAACCCAAAAAGCCTTTTTGTGCATAAAACACCTTCTAAAAATATAATCCACCATAAAATATAAAACTTGGCAATAAACAGGATCCACAATCCAAACTTATATTGCAATAATTTACAACAGGTATAAACTCAGAATATCATATAAAAACAATTTTTTGAACATGTCCTTAAAAATGTTTGAAAATCCTTAAAATTCAACACATAATCGCCATTGCGCTCCTCGCAGCATGCAAAATCGACCGTGCCGCAGTCCGAAAATTTGCTTGAAGAACGTTGCGTATGCAATTTAAAATAAAAAATTTTAGAATAAAAGCATGAAAAAAGAAACTGAGGAAAAGGAAAAAAAACTTGATTTTTTTTTAAATGTAGCATGAGAATACACTTCGGGGAAAAAATGATTTTTTTTATAAATTTTTTTTAAGCAAATTATTGTTTTTTTTTACAAGAGAACCTATAATTAAAGTAAAAAAATATAGCCTAATTTGGGAGACATTATGAAGTACCTTGGCATTATTCCTTTATCTGTCGCTGTTTTTCTTAGCGCTTGCGATACTGAAAGTTCTTCTTCTACGGATCCATTTGCCACATCGCCAAAGGGTGATTTGCGTTACGAGCGCCATTTTGAAAAAGACAAGTTTTCGTTCAAATGCAACGTCTATGCGACAAATAACGACGTCACTGTGGATATTACTGTTAACGTGCTTGATGAACAACAACCTGCGCTACATTACAGAGTGAATGCAAATTACAATACAGCTGTGTACAGCGGAGCAATTAAGTCTTCGGGATTGTTCAATAAAGGGGCAGGATCTTTATGCGAAACGGCTAAAGAAGATTGCAAATCAATGAACAATGTTTCAGTCAATTGTTCAGATAATAAAGTTGTTTTTTCAGCCAACATTCCTAAAGTTGACCCGACATATAGCGAGATGTATGTCGCAAGAGCGCTTCCTCATATAAATGAGGTTTGTGATGAAATGTATGAGAAATATCTGAACGAACCGATTATCTCTGGAATTGGGGATGCAACAAAGAAAGCTCAAACTTGCGATGTTCAAGTTACGGGTTCTACACTCACGATGGTAGTTACTTATCCTGACAGAAGTTTGTATTCGACCACATCGCTTGTCAATGGTGTTTATTCGGTGCGTGAAGAATACTCTGGCGTGGACGCGGCTACCTTGGCTCAAGTTTGTGCAGCTTACCAAAAAGATAAAGTTTTAACGAATGTCACCTGTTCGGGCAACGTGATTACATATAATCCACTTTTGGTGCCTGATTTTAACTCATTTGTTGAAGTTGAAAGGGACATGGAATGCCCAGCGTTCTTGAACGGTTCTTATACACTTGAAGACATGTGGTTTGATGAAGATTAATTTCTAACAAAAACACTATAAGAAGACGATGCCTAGCGTGTCGTCTTTTTTTGTATATTCCTAAAAGCCTTATGAATATTGCCAAATTAATCCCCGTAATCTCCATTGCAATCCTCGCATCATGCCAGTCCACGGATTCTTCGGCAAAAAAATTAATAGACATTTGTTTTGACGATTCTCAAAAAACATTTGATGACAGCAGCTGCTTTGACTCGAAAATTTCATCTTGCACTGTCGAATTTCAAGAAAAATTGGTTCGATTGATCAAAAAGACTGCCTATGAGCATAGCAGAACACTCTCCACTTGGGTTACAATTACAAATGGGGGAGTTGCCGTAAACGAAGAGTTTATGTTCTTCGGAAACGCCAAGTTGACCGAACTATGCTCCAATTACAAAAATGATTCCACCAAAAGAAATGTTGAATGCATAAGTAATATTATATCATACTCAATAGACGGACTATTCTCCGATCATGATTTGAAAAATATTGCCGACCAGCTCTATGTTTATTGCAAAGAATTCATATTTTCACCCCAAAAACAGTGCCGCTATATTCAAAACAGGCAGAACAAAACTGAGGACGATGGAATTCCTGACTTAAATTTAGAAAATGATTTTTTTGAATAATTAGAATATGAAAATCCTTAAAATTTTGCCAATAATCATCATTGCGCTCCTCGCGGCCTGCAAATCGACTGTGCCGCAGTCCGAAAGTTTGATCGAAGAACACGTTTCGTCGGCGGGGGAGATCAGTTCGAGTTCAGTAACGGAGCTTATTCCAGAAAGTAGTTCGAGTTTCAGCTCTAGTTCTAGCGCAATAGTACTTCCTATAGCATGGGATACTTTAACTTTAGACGATGATATCGATTTCGGCGATACTTGTATTATGTCGGGGCGTCTTTTCTGTTGGAATTATGATGAACTTCTAAAAGATTCACTATTGAATCTCAGAATAGCGGAACATTCGTTATTATCTCACTTAAATCATGCACTGTATCAAGGTGCTTATGTCTATTTTCAAGAAAGTTGCGGTGGCACATTTTTGATTTCAGCGTGCGAAGTTTTATATAAAGACAATAAGCTCCAATTAAACGCGTCATCTGCTGGAAGTGTGGTGACAATTTCTGTGACAATAACGAAAGGTCTCGCAACAATACAAGAAAAAATCAACTATTCACAAAAAGAGCTTTTTGATAGAATCTGTAGTTATCACAAAGAAGACCCCAAAATAGAGCATGTTGAATGCATTGAAAATACAATAACGTTTACCATAAAAAATAATTTTAGCGATAACGATTTAAAAATCCTTGCTAATGAACTCGACAAAGAAGCTTGCGACACCTGGCATATGGATATAACACGTTCACAATGTTATTTCGGTAACGGTGAAAATTAAAAAAATGGGAAAAACATGAAACTCGTTAAAATTTTACCCATAATCGCCATTACGCTCCTCGCTGCCTGCAAATCGACTGTACCGCAGACTGAAAGTTTGCTCGAAGAACACGTTTCGATAACAACCGAGAGCAGTTCAAGTGTTGCTGTGGAGGTAGATTTTTCGAAACCGAGATTTTTAAGCCCGGAAGATTCTGCGGCGATTTTTAAAGATTTAAGTAAATACGTTTTTGATTCAATTATACTTGATATGTCGGCAAATTTTTTTGATTATAGGCTTGTCGGTTGCGGCGATGAAGGCCCAGCTTTAGCATTATGCGATATCGACTATGACAAACAGAAAATCCATTTAAACATACTAAGTCGAGATAAAAAATATCAGTTT
>Ga0265298_10007051_pt1 | contig 13745 bp, 7 predicted proteins | sample AusTroGonzalo_MG_3_FD_193486 | JGI IMG/M metagenome (GOLD analysis project Ga0265298, IMG submission 193486) | Bovine rumen microbial communities from tropical cattle in Woodstock, Queensland, Australia - Gonzalo_01 | ecosystem: Host-associated > Mammals > Digestive system > Stomach > Rumen ...
CGGATATGGGGCCGTCCGGGTATTGGGGTGAGTAGAACTGGACAGGCCTATTGAAACCTTTTACCGTAGTTGTACGGCGTCCCAGATTCTGTTTCTCCCAGTCAAACAACAGTTCATTGTCATTTTTCATATGAACGTCAACCAGATTATATTTATATTTCATGCTTGTGTATAGGGTATCGAACCATGCATAATCCTGACGGTCACGGCGGAATGATACTTCCAAGAATATCAAGTCTTCAATTTCCCAAAGCCTCATAGGCTTGTCATAGATCAATACGCTCTTGACATCGGACATATCAATGTCCAGAATCGTAGCAGTGTCCAGAGCACTATAATTTAAAAACCTTGTGTCGTTATGAATATAGAAATATGGTTTCACATAGGTATATGGACTCTTCACATCTTCACCTTTGACTGTTGAAATAATAACATCAACAAGGCTCTTGTCACCATATTCGGTGCCAAAAATTATACCACGATCCCTGAAGTAATCCCTTAAGGTGGGTGAGTAATCACCTTCATCCATCTCCAATTCTGTTTCCTCTTGTGTATCAAAAGATGTAAAGGTGTCATAATCAATGAAACGTACCTTTCCTTCCTTATCTTCTATATCCACGTCATCAATCATCATTCCCAGCTTTTTACGTTGCTCGGGAGTAAGGCCAATATCAGAAAAATCTACCTTGTATTCGGCCAGTTGGAAAGTGTTGTGGTTAAGGTCTGTCTCCTGCTTGAGGTAAGGTCTGGGCTGCGGTCTGTCAGCGCGCTTAAGCTTGAGGCGCAGGCCTGTCTCATACTTATTCTTGCCATTTGGCTTGGTAGACATCAGATGGATGGAGAAATCACTTTTGCCGTAAAAATCAGACAGGTTAAAACCAAAGTAGCCGGATGAGTCTGTCTCATATTCAAAGGTCTCAAACAGTGTTCGGTCTTCTTTGGGCATAAGCGCCGCATATACTTTTATGTCTGATACGGGAGCCCTTTTGCGGTATGACTGGACAAAGCCGTTAAGGGTTAGAGACTCCTCAATGCGGTGTGTTGCTTCATATTCTCTCTTTCCGGTCATTGTCTGCCAGTCATAGCGTTCCCAACCCTGAACAATGGTGAGCAGGTCAAGAGCCTCACGGTGCTCCTGGTCATTGCTTTCAAGATACCATGCCGGATCATGTATGTAGCCTCTAAGGTCTGATGAGAGCAGCAGATTGGTCTGCAGGTTCTCACTGCGTCCGGTTCCGTAGTCACCGCCGTCACGTACCGCAAGGCAGAAACTGTCTTGCAACGGGTTGCCGTTCTTACTGGTCAGCTTGAGTTTCAGGACCTCCTTACCGAAAGAGTCATGTGACAGGCTGTCCGTGTTGAGTGTAATTACGGGATGCTCATTATCTTCTTTGTTGTGGAAGATACTGCGTGAGGAGAGTATTCTACCTTCATTGTTGAACAGGGTGAGCCGGCATACTCCGGCGGGCCAATCAGAGCAGTCAATATTAAAGAGGGATTCATCAAGGTCCTTTATCTCCTTGAAATAGATTACCTCACCGCGGCATATGGCAGCCAGCGCAGTCTTCTCGGCATAATGATCCCTGGAACGCCAGATGCTCACCTGTAACAATGAGTCCGATAATATATCGGTCATCATGGAATAACCGTCGTACAAGGCATTGGGAAGCTTGAGTTTTACGCTGTTGCCTTTTTTAGGAATGAACCTTAAGTTTGTCTCCTGTGCGCGCGGATCAGGTGTTATGATGAATGAACCCATTCCGTCATGAACGGTCAAGACCGAGTCTTTGTAACCGGGAACGATAAGCGCTCCGTCTATGCTGAATGCGTCACTGCCGGTGGCTTTGAAGGCTACGCGGCAGGGCAGGCCGTAGATAAGGTTACCTCCCTCGGGGTAGAATGTAACGTTGACGTCTTTCAGTTTCTGGGGCTTGTCTTGCGGGTCAGTGCGCATGTCCTTCATGAGCGGGTTGTCATTGCCTGATTCAACATGTGACCTGTTATATTCACCAACATATTTGGGCTGGGTATAAACAGGTATCACGCGTGAGAATATGGCTTCGGGACTGAAATCAAGCATGTTCTGCGTGTAGGCCCTGACCTCATAGAATCCGCTGGGATATGCAGTGATACCGCGTTTGTCGCGCGACTGTTCTGTACCGGCGTCAATCAACGGTATCTTACCGTCGGCCTGACCGTTTACCACCTTCAATTTCTGCTGTTGGATTACCTTTCCGGTAGGTGTCAGAAAATCCACATAGAGGACCTGGCTGGGAGCCTGTTCCAGTGATGTGGCATCTCTTACAAAAGCTTTATACCAGATGTCCTCTCCCTGAAAATATGCGGTGTTGTCAAACTCCAGATAGATCTTCTCCTGGGGGAACATTTTGTTGAATATGTTGACGTTATCAACAAACCTCATCATCTCGCTGGTATAATCGGCATTGTCCGATACGGTTATCCTGGTGCTGTCAACGGGCGGGAAGTAATCAGCGGGCAGGCAGCATCCGACTCTCTTCTTGGAGATATCGCCGGTAAAGCGTATGTTGTTGTCAAACAGGGTGCCGTACTTAAGGAACGAGCAGGTGTCTTGTAACATGTTCATACCGGATTCTGCATACAGATGTAAACCGTACTGGTTGTATCGCCTGGGTGAGCCGTCCTGCTCATGGTAATACCTTATCCTTAGAATCCTGTCCTGCAGACCATGGATAAGCATCATGCTATCCTGTGTCAGGGTAGTGTAACTCTCAACGTCTAAAGGTATATACTTTGTAATGGCTTTACCGTGTTTCTCAAATCTCTGCCATACACTGAATGAGAATCCGTTTTCTGACAGGCGGTTGTCATACAAGGACCTTAGGAAATGCTGGCTCGAGCCCCAATATGCGCGTTTGCGGTTCTCTTCTATTCGCTTTGATTTTCTCTTACCGGTTTTCTCATAGGGCTTGTAATAGAAGTATCCAAGAATATCACATGTTGTTACTGTACCCTGTTTACGGATCGTGAATTTTACCAGATCCACATTGAGGGTATAGCCCAATAACGGCAAGTCAATGATCAACGGCTCATAAGCCCAGGCCGTAAAGACCTCTGTACTAACCTCTACGGTGTCATCCTGCTCTAACAGTTGAACAATCAGATTGTTGGTTATATACTCGTTACCGTATCTGGTCTTGCTTATGTGCCTTACGTAATTCGAAACCTGAACCTCATTGTCAAACATGAGCACCTTCTCATTCTTTATTGTGGCAGATTGGCCCCATCGGTCATTACCCAGGAACATGGTCTTGAAATAATCCAGGTCATTCTTATCGACCGTCTTTGATATCACCACCTCGGGCAGTTCATTGGTCTTGAGCTTGATAATAAGCTCACCGGGATAGCGTATAAAATCAAGCGCCTGCGGCGTATACCCTACATAGCTGAACACAACGGTTGATGGGTAAGGCACATCCGTCAATTCAAAACGTCCGTTGTCATCGGTTGTGGTTCCTTTTGTGGTACCGTTTATGTAGACCGTTGCAAAGGGTAGGGGTTCACCGTTTTCACAGTCAAGGACTACTCCTTTGATGGTGCTCTGTCCGTATGATGCGGCACTGAAAAATGACATAGCAGTCAGTAACAGGATCTTAATGATTCTCATAATATGGAAGAAGGATAATTTCAATTAATTGGTTATTGCAAAGTAATACAAAAAAATCTTAACGAGCAAAATTAATTTGTTGAAATAATTGCATTAAGTGCAGACTGTTCCTTAATACCTATTTTTCACTATCTTTGCACACGTTTTAGGATAACGCATATTATGACGAAATCATACGAGGATATTAATGAGAAGATCCGTAAGGGTAAAGCGGTGGTTCTCACGGCCGAAGAGGTGTCTGAGATGGCCCGTACAATGAAACCCAAGGAGATTCTTGACAAGGTTGATGTGGTAACTACCGCTACGTTCGGCGCCATGTGCTCAAGCGGTGCGTTCCTGAATTTTGGTCACGCCAATCCGCCTATCCGCATGGAGAGGATTGAGATTAACGGTGTGCCGGTAAGCGGCGGCCTGGCAGCTGTGGATACATATGTGGGTGCAACTGACTGCGACCCGCAGAATCCCACATACGGCGGCGCTCACATTATCCAGGAGCTTATTGACGGTAAGGAACTGACTCTTGAGGCTTGGGGTAAGGGTACTGACTGCTACCCGCGCAAGCACATCAAGACGATGATAAGCCTTAAGACCATCAACGAGGCAATCCTGATGAATCCCCGTAACGCATATCAGAACTATAATGTGGCTGTGAACTCCACAGACCGCACATTATATACATATATGGGTACACTGCTGCCCAGGATGAAGAACGCCTCTTACAGCTCGGCAGGTGAGCTTTCGCCGCTGCTGAATGACCCCGAGTGCCGTACCATCGGCCTTGGAACACGCATATTCCTTTGCGGAACACAGGGTTACGTGGTTTGGAACGGCACTCAGTTCAACTGCTCAAAGCCGCTTAACGAGTATGGAGTGCCCATGGGCAACGCACGTACGCTGGCCCTGATGGGTGAGATGCGTGAGATGTCAAGTGAGTTCCTGCGCGGCGCTTATTTTGAGAAGTATGGCGTTACCATGTATGTAGGCGTGGGTGTGCCCATTCCGCTGCTGGATGAGGACCTGGCTCACCGCGTTAGTATCCGTAACAGCCAGATAGACACCTTTATTGAGGATTACGGCTGCAAGGGTGACCTGATAGGTAAGGTAAACTATGAGCAGCTGCGCTCCGGTGAGATAGAGTTCATGGGTAAGAAGATACACACCGCACCCTTGTCAAGCCTCTACAAGGCACGCAAGATTGCCGCCATACTTAAGGATTGGATAGAGAAGGGCCAGTTTGAACTGACCGCTCCGGTACGTCCCATGCCTACGGGCACATCACTCCAGGGACTTAAGGATTTGAACCTGTAAATGAGCTGATTATGATAAAGAAAGTAGTTATATCTTTCCCCGATGGCGAGGCCAGCCGCCCGCTCATCTATGAACTGATCAAGAAGTTTGACATCATGGTCAGCATCATTAAGGCCGATATTGACGGCGGCCGCAGCGGAAAGCTTGTGCTGGAGCTTGATTCTGACTCAGATCATATTCGTCAGGCTATTGATTTCATGCAGCAGAGCGGCGTAAACGTAAGCCCGCTGGAGAAAAAGATCAGTTATGATGACTCCAAGTGCGTAAGTTGCGGTGCATGCACATCGGCTTGTCCGTCTGGGGCACTCTCCATAAGCGCTCCGGATTGGAAACTGCGTTTCCAGCCTGATAAATGCGTGGTCTGCAAGCTCTGCATCACCGCATGCCCGCTCAAGCTCTTCCACATAGAGTTTGCCGATTAAGTTATGGAATACAAGGAACGCAGCTACCGCAGCCGTTTCTCAGGTGATGAGAGACACTGGTTCTGCGTAAAGTTCCTTGAATCAGATTTATGGATAGGGGTCGACAGCGGCTCCTATCTTGCGTCTATGGAGCAGGATGTGTATGCCATGCTGGTGGATCTGCGCCGCACAATGGATGCCTATCTGCTTATGGATCCCGGTTATAAGGCCGCTCTTGTGCCTTATGATGCAGGCCTGGAGGCTCCGACCATACTTAAGGATATGTCTCGTGTAAGCCACAAGACCGGAATTGGCCCCATGAGTGCCGTTGCGGGTGCCGTTGCCTTGCGTGTGGCCGATTTCATAAAGGGCAAATTCAACGTTAAAGAGGTAATAGTTGAGAACGGAGGAGACATCTACGCCGATGCAAACTCTGATATGGATATCAGCGTATTTGCCGGACAGTCACCGCTGTCCGAGAAAGTAGGTTTGCACATCCCTGCAGCCGCATTCCCGTGCGGAATATGCACATCAAGCGGAACCGTAGGTCCCTCGCTGAGCCTGGGCCGTGCCGATGCCATGATGATTGTGTGCCGTGATGTCCTACTGGCCGACAGCTACGCCACCGCCATGGCCAACCGAATCCAAACTGTCAACGATCTGCAACCCGTAATTGACCGCATACAAACCATCCCCGACATACTGGGAGCCCTGGCCGTCAAGGACGACCGTCTGGCTGTTTGCGGGCTCTATGAACTACGCATATTCAAGGGAAATTGAGGGCTTACCAGTTCTGTCTAAGGACGTAGGGCTCTCCGCTCGTGGTTATTCCGGCTCCGCTTATGGTAAATCTCTTGGTGAAGCTGTTGTTGTAGAACTCCACGCGGGCGTTACCGTCATAGTCCGTTACCACATTGGGATTCCAGTAGAGAGTTCGGCGTGAATCAATCTCACCGGGGATGGGACCGTCGGGGTACTGGGGCGAGTAGAACTGGACAGGCCTGCTGAACCCTTTGACTTTGGTTACTCGGCTGCTCAGATTGGTTTTCTCCCAGTCAAACAGACGTTGTTCCGGTTCCTTGTATTGAATATCTATCAGAGTATATTTATTGTTGTCAAAAATTAACTGAATTGGATCTATTGACTTTTTCATAAGTGGTATCAGATCCACGAAATCTCTCAGATATTTAGGCTCGTCATAGATGATGATACTCTTGATATCTCTCATGTCCATAGGTTCATCTCCATTTTTTCGAGCCCCTGTAGAGTTGGTATGCGCATAAATGTATGGATTGATATAAGTATCACTACTAAAATTCCAGTTACCGGTAATAAGACCTTTTGCATATTCAACAAGGCTCATATCAGAGTATTTATCACTAAGAATAAGACCTTTATCTCTAAGGTATTCATCTAAAGTTTGTGCGTATTCACCTTCATCCAGTTCCAACTCAGTCTCCTCCTCAGCCTCAAATGTGGTGAATGTGTCATAATCAATAAAACGAACCTTTCCTACATAATCTTCTATATCAACATCATCAATCATCTTTCCCAGTTTACGTCGTTGCTCCGGAGTAAGGCCGTTGTCTGTGTAATCCACTACATAGTCATCAAGTCGTAAAGTGTTGTGCTCAAGGTCAGTCTCCTGCTTATAGAAATGTCTTGGCTCAGGCCTGTCTGCACGATCCAACCTGATACGCTTATTGGTTATATATTTATTATTTCCATTCCGGCGTGGCATCATAAGGTGAATGGAGAAGTGCGCCCTACCATAGAAATCTGCCAGATCAAATCCGAAATATCCAGTAGAGTCAGTTTGGTAGTCATAGGTTTCAAACAGATGTTTGCCGTCAAAAGGCATAAGAGCTGCATATACGCTGGTATTGGCAACCGGTTCACGTTTCACGTATGACAGGACCTGTCCGTTCAGTGTAAGGTTCTCCTCTATACGGTGTTTCTTGTTAAACTCCTGGAGCCCGGTCATATACTGCCACTCATAACGCTCCCATCCCTGGATAAGTGTGAGCAGGTTAAGCGCTTCACGATGCTCATCATCATATGTTTCAAGATACCATGCAGGGTCATGGATATAACCTCTCAATTCCGATGACAGCAACAGGTTTGTCTTAAGGTTGTCACTCTGTCCGCCGCCATAGTCGGATGCATCACGGACAGACAGGCAGAAATGGTCTTGGATAGGGTTGCCTGCTTTACCTGTAAGCTTTAGTTCAAGCACCTGCTTGCTGAAAGCATCATGTGAGAGGCTGTCCGTATTGACTGTAATGATAGGTCCATCCATAAGCTCATTGTTATGGAAAATACTGCGGGATGACAATATCATTCCATCTTTATTGAACAGAGTGAGGCGGCACACACCGGCCGGCCATTCAGAGCAGTCAATCATAAGCTGTGCGTTGTCAAGAGACTTTATCTCCTTAAAGTAAATGACATCGCCTCGGCAGGTTACAGCCATTGCAATGGGCTCACCGATAAGGTCACCGGTACGCCAGATATTGACCTTCAGCAATGAGTCAGACAACATATCGGCTATCATGGAGTATCCGCTTGAGAGTGTATTTTCTATTCTATGGCGTTTTGCTTTATTGCCGGGAGTAATACAAACTACATCAAAATCCATATAATGATCTGTAATGAATGACCCCATACCGTCATGAACGGTATATACGGTATCCTGAATGCCCTGTACAATCAGGCATGCATCCATGCCGAATCCGTCACGGCCTGTTACCTTGAATCCAACCCGGTTGGGGACGTTACAAATATAATTGCCTCCCTCGGGGTAGAATTCAATAGTGTAGTCAGCGCGCTTGTCCTGTTTCTTTTCAGGTTCAGAGCGCAGGTTCTTGATAAGTGGATTGTCATAATCTGTCACCACGTATGAACGGTCATACTCTCCTACATACTTGGGCTGCGTGTATACCGGGATAACGCGTGAGAATATGGCCTCAGGGCTGAAATCAAGCATATTCTGCGTGTAGGCACGTATCTCATAGAACCCGCTGGGGTATGCCAGGATGCCCCGTTTCTCACGTGCCTGTGTAGTTCCGCCATCCAACAACGAAATCCTTCCGTCGGCCTGTCCGCCAACAACCTTTAGTTTCTGCTGTCTAAGCAGTTGTCCTGTAGGTGCCATGAAATCCACATACAGCACCTGGCTGGGTGCCTGGTCAAGTGATGTGGCATCTGTTACAAACGCCTTGAACCAGATATCCTCACCCTGAAAGTAGGCTGTATTGTCAAATTCCAGCCATACTTTCTCCTGCGGGAACATGTTGTTGAAGTTGTGTATGTTATCCACATACTTGAGCATATCCTGGGTGTAGTTCTCAGTCTCCTTCAGATAGTTCTTGGTGGTGTCGATCACGAGGGCGTAATCATCGGGCAGGTATGAGGCCACTTTTTTCTTGGAGATATCTCCGTTAAAACGAATGTTGTTATCGGCAAATGTACCATCCGTAAAGAAAGTGCATGTATCCTTGAGAAATGTAATTTCTGATTCAGCGTACATGTGGAATCCCCGGCCCTTATAAGACAGTGGAGCCCCGTCCTGCTCATGATAGTATCTTATCCTTACAGTCTGGTCCTTGAGGCCGTGAATCTGTATCTTATTGTCTGCAACCCGGGTAAGGTTAGTGTCAACCTCTATAGGGATATATTCATGGATCTTTCTCCTGCCTTTGGTTCTGGTCTGCGGAACGGAAATTACATATCCGTTCTCTGACAGACTGTTCTGATAGACAGACCTTAGGAAATGCTGGCTTGAACCGTAATAGGCGCGTCTGCGGTTCTCTTCTATGCGCTGCTGACGGCGTTTACCCTGATTCTCATAAGGCTTGTAATAAAAGTAACCCAGGATGTCACATGATGTTGCGTTACCGGTAGTCCGGACACTGAACTTAACCAGATCGACATAAAGGATATATCCCAGCAAGGGTAGGTCAATCACCAGAGGTTCCGTGGCCCAGGCAGTGAACAGACGGTCCTTTATTTTTATAGTATCTATGGTCTTATTGGTAATGGTGTAAAATTCATTAGTCAGGTATTCAGTCCTGAATGTGTTCCTGATGGTTTCTACCTGTTTGTGTATAGTATGGACTGTACTGTCAATGACAATTGCATTCTGGTTAAGGATAGTGGCTTGGCGTCCCCACCTGTCATCACCCAGGAACATACGCTTGAAATAGGTAAGGTCCTTCTTGGCAATCTTGCCCGATACCTCAATCTCGGGCAGCTCACTGGTCTTTAGCTTTATTGAAAGCTCTCCCGGATTACGGTAATAATCATGAGCCTGCGGCTCATATCCAACGAAACTGAATACAACTGTGCTAGGGTATGATACGTCTTTTAGTTCAAAGCGGCCGTCATCACCAGTGGTAGTTCCGTTTGTGGTACCGTTTACGTAGACAGTAGCGTTGGGTAGAGGCTCACCTGTAAAACTGTCAGTTACAACTCCGGTTATGATATCCTGCCCGTAAAGAGAGGCAGAAACAAAGGATAGAGAAGTGAGAATAAGTGCAAATAAGCATCTCATAGTTGGAAATAGGTTATTTCAATTAATTGGTTCTTCTGCAAAGTAAAAAAATGTTATTCTATAAACAAAATTTTTTTGTTGAAAATTGTAGCATGATACATTATTCTTTGAAGTCTGGAAATAATGGGTTACAAAGTATTAATTCTAACAAAAGTTGTTATCATATTTGCGAACATTAAAAATATTCGTATTTTTGCGAACAGTATGGTCATATCATTTGAACAGAAATATTTAGAGGAGTTATATACTCAAGGTAAGTCTAATGACAAAAAACATTGGTTCCAGCCTCAAATAATTGACAAGTATGTAAAAGTTGTCAACCTTATGAAGCAACAGGAAAATGTGACTGGACTTACAAAGTATGGCTCTTTGCACTATGAGAAACTTCATGGAGACAAAGAAGGATTTTCATCTGTAAGAGTGAACGACCAATACCGTATAGAGTTTATTGAGGAAACGGAATCTGGAAAACAGATTGCAACAATATGTAGTATAACAGAACTGTCAAATCATTATAAATAAGGAGGACAAAGAGATGGTAACTGTAAAAGATAAAGACCCTATGATGATTGCCAACAATCTTAAGCCTTTCAAACCGACCCATCCGGGTGAGGTCTTAAAGGATGAGTTGGAATTTAGAGGTATGTCCCAGCGTGGACTAGCCAGTAAAATGGGAATATCATATTCTGTATTGAATGAGGTCCTGAATGGTAAACGTGCCCTTAATACAGAACTGGCAATGATGATGGAGGCGGCTTTGGGAGTAGATGCTGCTCCATTGCTTGCTATGCAGAATGAATATGACATGCTCATGGCTGAGCGGAATACGTCGTTTATGGAGAAATTAAAGAACTTACGCCGTATTGCAGCTGTATTCTAGTTCGATATATTTCAAGTTATAACCAAATATTAAGTATGAGAAAGATTCTAGTAGTCCTAAGCGTGTTGGCGCTTACGTGTGCATCGGTCCAGGCGGCCGATAACAAAGGCATTGCGTTCAGTGAACTGTCGGCAGACAGATTTACACTTATTGAGAACGGCAAGCCGGTTCAGATTCTGGCCGATGAGGCCGATAAGAGCGGTGTTCAGATTGCTCTTAAGGCTCTGCAGAAGGATTTCAAGGCCGTAGCAGGGCAGGAGGCTCAGGTTATTAATGATGCAGCTGCCGTTAGCGGCAAACCTGTGATTGTGGGTACGATTGACAGCAAGTTCATAAGCCAGGTAATCAAGGCCAAGAAGATAAACAAGAAGGATCTGCAGGGCAAGCGTGAGAAGTATATCATGACTGTTGTGGAGAATCCTATCAAGGGTATTGATGAGGCTCTGGTCATTGCAGGTAGCGATATGCGTGGTGCCATTTACGGTATCTATGAGCTCTCTGAGCAGATTGGCGTATCACCCTGGTATTACTGGGCTGACGTGCCAATTGAGCATAAGGATAACGTATCACTGGCCAAGGGTACATATACCGCAGGTGAGCCCGCAGTTACATATCGTGGCATATTCCTGAATGATGAGGATCCCTGTCTTACAACATGGGTAAGGAACACGTTCGGTACACAGCGTGGCGGACATGAGTTCTACGCATGCTGCTTTGAGCTGCTGTTGAGACTCCGTGCCAACTTTATGTGGCCTGCCATGTGGGGCTGGGCATTCTATGCCGATGACCCCGAGAACTCAAAGACTGCAAATGAGATGGGTATAATCATGGGAACCAGCCATCATGAGCCTATGGCACGTAACCATCAGGAGTGGGCACGTAACCCGCGTGCATACGGCGGCCAGTGGGATTACACAACCAACAAGGATGAGCTGCAGCGTTTCTTCCGTGAGGGTATGGAGCGTGCCAAGGATACCGAGGACCTGATTACCATCGGTATGCGCGGTGACGGTGATGCCGAGCTGCGCGGAAGCGACGAGGATAACATGAAGATGCTTGAGGGCCTGTTCGCCGATCAGCGTCAGATAATAAAGGATGTTACCGGTAAGCCTGCCGAGCAGCGTCCGCAGGTATGGGCTCTCTACAAGGAGGTTCAGACCTATTATAATAAGGGCCTGCGCGTGCCTGATGACGTAATTATTCTGCTGTCCGATGACAACTGGGGTGACATACGCCGTCTGCCTAACGCAGAGGAACGTAAGCGTAAAGGCGGCTGGGGTATGTACTACCACGTTGACTATGTAGGTGCTCCGCGTAACTCAAAGTGGCTCAATATCACTCCGATACAGCACCTGTGGGAGCAGATGCAGCTTACCTATGATTACGGAGTTGACAAGATCTGGGTGCTTAACGTAGGTGACCTTAAGCCTATGGAGTATCCTATCACCCTGTTCCTGGATATGGCTTGGAACCCCACATCATTCACTGTAGACAACCTGTTGGATCATACTTATGAGTTCTGCAAGGAGTTCTTCGGTGAGGAGGAGGCCCAGGAGGCTGCACGTATACTGAACCTGTGCTGCAAGTACAACGGCCGTATCAGCGCCGAGATGCTTGACGCCCGCCAGTACTACACACTGGAGACCGGTGAGTTTGAGCAGGTTTGTGATGATTATGTACGCCTGGAGGCTGAGGCCCTGCGCCAGTATCTGAGACTCAAACCCGAGTACCGTGACGCATACCAGCAGATAATCCTGTTCCCCGTACAGGCTATGGGTAACGTATATGACATGTACTACTGCCAGGCCATGAACCAGAAACTTGCCCGTAATAACGATCCTGCCGCCAACTACTGGGCAGAGCGTTGCGAGCGTGATTTTAAGCGTGATGCCGAGCTGTGCGCATATTACAATAAGGAGATGGCCGGTGGCAAGTGGAACGGAATGATGATCCAGAAGCACATAGGTTACACATCATGGAATGACAATTTCCGTGCCGATACACAGCCCCGCGTAACCCGCGTTGATAAGGGTGACAAGGAGGGCGGATATGTATTCACCCAGAAGAATGGCGTTGTGGCAATGGAGGCTGAGCACTTCTATGCACAGGCACCCGTGACTGCAGGTTCCGCCAAGTGGACCACCATTCCTTATATGGGCCGTACACTGTCGGGTGTAGCTCTGATGCCTTACAGCCAGCCTACCGATGGCGCAAGCATGACCTATAAGTTCAATCTGACCGATGACGTTGAGAACCTGCAGGCTGTGATTGCAGTCAACGCAACACTTACATTCTACCGTCTTGAGGGACACCGCTACATGGTTAGCCTGGACGGCGGCCAGGAGGTTGAGGTGGTATTCAACGAGCGCCTTAATGAGGACCAGCGTAACATCTACTCAGTATACTATCCTACAGTTGCAACTCGTGTAAAGGATGACCGCGTTCAGCTGGGTAAGGCTGCCAAGGGTGAGCACACCCTGACTATCCGTCCCATTGAGCCGGGTACCGTATTTGAGAAGGTGGTAATGGATTGCGGAGGCTATATTAAGAGCTATCTGTTCATGCCCGAATCTCCTTACGTACGTGAATAAAAATAAATGAACGATAAAGAGGCCCGTTTGATTAAACCAAACGGGCTTCTTTGTGTCTAATAGGAAAATTTACAATACTAACCTCGCTATAATTATGCCCAGACTCACTATTAAAAGAGCAATTTCACTGTTTTTCATCCTTATGGTATCTTCTGTCATCTTTGCCCAGCGTGGTGGAGGCGGCGGAGGCGGAGGCTTTGGCGGCGGTGGCGGCTTTGGAGGCGGAGGCGGTGGCTTCGGCGGAGGAGGCGGCATGGGCGGCGGAATGGGCGGTGGCCAATTCGGCGGCGGTGGAGGCCGTGGAGGTGGCATGGGCCAGTTCGGCGGCGGCTGGGGTGGATTCTCGGCCGTAAATGACACCACACCC
>Ga0265298_10007052_pt1 | contig 13744 bp, 27 predicted proteins | sample AusTroGonzalo_MG_3_FD_193486 | JGI IMG/M metagenome (GOLD analysis project Ga0265298, IMG submission 193486) | Bovine rumen microbial communities from tropical cattle in Woodstock, Queensland, Australia - Gonzalo_01 | ecosystem: Host-associated > Mammals > Digestive system > Stomach > Rumen ...
ATTTTCGTGATATCACGAAAATGATAGAAAAGGAGTGATATAAAATGGAAGGTACGTATTTAAGCATATTGATACTTTTAATCGGTTTTGTAATTCTACTAGGGTATTTATTCATAAGAATAAAAAAAGAGGGTTTAAGACCCGTTGTGGTCGATTTGATAGTCAAAGCAGAGAATATGTTTAGGCATGGCGAAAATCAGAAGAAACTTCAATGGGTAGTAGATATGTTATCAAAAGTTATACCAGCACCTTTTAATGTGTTTATTACAACTGAAATGTTAATAGCTTTTATTGAAGAAGTTTTTAAAGTTATAAAACCAGCTCTTGATAACAAACCAAAAGAGGACAATGAAACAACTGAATAAATGTGATATAATATATGGGAAGGGGTAACTCTTCTCATATATTTTTAGGGGGGATATTATGGGAACAGTAGATATTGTAATACCTTGCTACAAGGCGAAGAGTACATTAAAGGCTTTAATAGCAAGTATAGGCAGTCAAACTTATAGAGATAAAATTACCGTTATTCTAGTAATAGACAAAGACGAGGAAGATTATCTTGTAGAACATTGCCTGGCTTCTATTTTGGACTTGAAGTACATAATACATGAAAATGAGGCAAACTTGGGGTCGGGTACAAGCAGACGAGTTGGTATGCAACTAGGCATTAGTGATTATATAATGTTTGCTGACGCAGACGACCAGTTTACAGATATTTTTGTTGTAGAAAATCTAGTGGCAAAAATAGAAAAAGAAAACCTAGACGCAGTAAATAGTACATTCTATGAAGAACGAGAAGATAATAGCATAGTCGTAAAAAAGAATGATTGGATATGGGTGTTCGGCAAAATATATCGCAGAAAGTTTTTAGAAGATAATGCAATATATTTCAACGACACAAGGTCTAATGAAGATATGGGTTTTAATTCTGTAGTAATGACAGTCGGCAAACTAGGCAATTACAATTATCCTACTTATTTTTGGAAATATAATGCTAACTCTATTACTAAAAGAGATAATGGCTCGTATAGCTTTTACTGTATAGAAGGTTGGATAGAAAACATAAAATGGGGTATTGAACAATGCGAAAGATTAAAAGTGCATGAAGAAATAATAAAACAAAAAGCAGTAAGAGGCATGATGATTTTATATGGCTGGTATTGCGAATATGTGAATGGTACAACATACGATATAAAACTGTTAGAAAAATGGATAGCAAATTATTACAAAACGGTGTATAGTAAATATGAGATAACACAAAAGGACATTGATTTTGTATATGAATGTGTAGGTAAAACTATTATGAGTAGCATATATATACCTCAAATAACATATTCAGAATTTTTAGAGAGGTTTAATTGTTTATAATGAAACACAAGATACAGAAAACAATTAGACTGTAAGACGTTGAACAAAAAGGAAGTGAATAAGAACGGACGTGGCTATAGGAGGTACCCCAAATGGCTAAAAAGAAATTGAAACATCGCATGAAACGTATAACACAACATCAAGTAAACAAAAAACATCTAAGAAGTGGTAGTAAAGACGTAAAGCGTATTTTGTTAGAAGAAAGTCCGTGCTGTGATATTTGCGGCAAAGAATGTGTTAATCTTCAATTACATCACAAATACTACATAAGATTTGGCTTTAGCACTAGAATTGACCGCTGTTGCCTTTTATGTAACAGATGTCATAAGCTCCTCCACGAGAAAACAGATAGTTATGTCAATAGGCTTTTCGCTGAAAATAAGAACACAGATTTTAATGCGGTGTATGATAAAATCAAAAAACAACTCCAAAAACAGCTCCACGTTCCCTCTTGAAACATAGAGGGAATGTTTTTTCGCTTTACAATTTTTGTTAATCGTGCTATCATGAAATTATGAGGTGGCAGGTATGGACGAACTGGTAAAGATTGAAATAGATAACTTAAAAGAACGCATAATACGTATTGAAAAGATACAAGAGAGTTACGATGTTGAGCTAAAAGAGTTAAGACAATTACTTAATGAATTTGACACGACACAACAACTCATTCTCCAAAAACTTGATACTATTATGATTAGCATAGAACAATTAAAAGCAGATACTATCTCATTAAAAGAAAAACCTTCCGCCAAATGGGAAAATGCAAAATGGCTAGTTACAGGTGGTGTTATAACAGCTATTGTAAACTTTGTTGTATCTAGATTTTTTAATTTTTAGTCTTGACAATATATACAATATATATTATAATAAAATAAAGAATATATATTGGAGGTGGTAGTATGATAACAGAAGCAGAAGAAAGAGTGCAACAACTCGAGAAACAGTTAGCAGATTTACAAAAGACAAGATTAACAGCAAGTGATATGTTTCAATTAGTTTTACAAGAAAGCAAAACTAAAACAAAAATAATAATTCTAATAATAGTTTGTTGGGTTTTGTGTGTACTAGGAATAATAGCGGGTTTTCTATGGTATTTGACTTTACCTGAGGAAGAAACGGTATATGTTGAGAACAAAGATGGTAACACAGCTTATGTAGGACAAAACATGAATGGAGATTTTAATTATGGGGAAAATAATAGTTCGCAAAATTAGGAGAGCTAGAAGAAAGAAAACAGTTATATATAAACGCAAAAAGAAGTAGGTGGTTGTATGCTATTCAATATAACCGCTTTAACTGTATATGAAATAGACAAGATTTATAAATATGCAAATCTCAAACCTAAAGAACGTGAATTTTTTGATTTGCGAAACGAGGGCTTGACTTATGAACAGATTGCAGAAGAACTTGATATGTCTGTTAATGGCGTAAAAAAGTTCGCCAAAAAAGTTTATACCAAGTGCATACGCACTTTGTGTAATTAAATTTTATTTTTCATTATTACCTCTTTTTTGGGACGATACTTTATGGAGTATCGTTCTTTTTTATATAAGAATTTACAAACACAGAAAAAAGATATATAATAAACTCGCTAATAGGTCAAACCTATTTTCCACTTCTGTTTTGATTTAAGCTGCTTTTCCCTAGAGTAGCTTAAATTTTTTTTGGAAAAATATTGACTTCTATAAATATATTTTTTACAATATATATTGTCGAAAGGAAAATTGCACTACTTTCGGTAGATAAATACAAAAAAGGCTGTTGGTGTGCGGGGCTAACAGTTCTTCATACTAACAACCTTTAAAAATTCTACTTGGTAAGAAGCACCCGCATTGCTTTTTATCAAGTAGATTTTTTGTATTTTACAAAGGAGGAATGAATATGGCAGTAATAAGAGTAGAGAAAAACCAAAACTATACTTGTATGAGTAACTATCATTTAAAAGAGAAAAACATGAGCCTAAAAGCTAAAGGTCTATTATCTTTAATGTTATCTTTACCTGATGATTGGGACTATTCAATAAAAGGTTTAGCTTCTATATGTAAAGAAAATGAAACATCTATTAAAAATACCCTTACTGAATTAAAAGAATTTGGGTATTTAGAAGTAATAAAAAATGCCCCAAACTCTAGTAATGGTGGGCGTATAAGCTATGAATATATAGTACACGAAAAACCAATACAAGACATAGAAAAACAAGGGGTAGAAAATCTAGGGGTAGAAATTCTACCGCTAGAAAATCAAGTACAATTAAATACTAATATATTAAATACTAATCAATTAAGCACTAATAATTATTTAAAGAAAGAAAGAAAAAAAGAAACAGCGTATGACGAAATTATAAATTCTTATGATTTAACAGACGAAATAAAAGAACTTATATATGAATTTATTAAGATGAGAAAATTAAAAAAGAAACCATTAACCGATAGAGCATTAAAGATACAACTAAATAAACTTATAAAAATATCTATTGACCCTAATATACAGAAACAAGTAATAGAAAAAACAATAACTAAATGTTGGGACGAATTTTATCCTATAACTGAATATGCAACACAAAAGTCAACAGGAAATCAATTCAAAGATTATTTACAAAAAGAATATGGAGGTGTGTAAAATGGATAAAAAACAAACAGCAGAGATATTAACTATACTAAAAGTAAGTTTTCCTAATATGTATAATAATGATATACCAGTAAACGACATTATAAATGTTTGGTATGTTGCACTAAAAGATTATGATTTTGAGTTAATAAAAATGGCAGTAAACTCAATTATAGTTACAAATAAATTCCCGCCTACAATAGCTGATATAGTGGAAAAAGTAAATTTAATAACAAAACCAAGTCAACTAACAGAAAATGAAGCTTGGGATATTGTATATAAAGCAATATGCAATTCAGCATACAGTTCAGCACAAGAGTTTGAAAAATTGCCAAGTAGTATAAAACGTGCAGTAGGCAGCCATGAAATGTTAAAATCGTGGTCGCAACTACCGACAGACGAAGTACAAACAGTAATACAGAGTAATTTTATGAGAAGTTATAAATCAGCAAGTAAGCAAGAAAAAGAACATGAGATGTTACCTGAAAGTGTAAAGAAATTCACACTAGAACTTGCTAATAAAATGGATATGAAATATTTAGAGGGGTGTTAATAATGAATGTAAAGATATTTACTGATAACATAGAAGAAAATGCTAAAGAGCAGATTGATTTGTTAGTGCAGCAAAAACCTTTTGAAGATTGCAAAATAAGAATAATGCCTGACGTTCATGCGGGTAAAGGCTGCGTTATAGGCTTTACAGCTGATTTAGGCAACAAAGTAATACCTAACATAGTTGGTGTAGATATAGGTTGCGGAATGTTATGTATTAGATTAGGTAAAACAGAAATTGATTTAGAAACACTAGATGAGATTATAAACAAGAAAATACCTGCTGGTAGAAATATAAGAGAGCAGAAACTTGTAGAGTTCAAGCAAATAAAAGATTTATATTGTTTAAGAGAATTAAAAGAAACGAAAAAGTTTAATAGAGCTATCGGAACTTTAGGCGGAGGAAATCATTTTATAGAAGTAGATGTTGACGAAACAGGAAACAAATATCTAGTTATACATACTGGCTCTAGAAATATGGGAAAACAAGTAGCAGAATATTATCAAAATCTAGCGATAGAGCTATGCTCTGGAAAAGAAGAATATTTTAATCGTAAAGAAGAAATTATTAAGACTTATAAAGAGCAAGGCAGAAAAGAAGAAATACAACAAAAATTAAAAGAACTTTATAGAGAGTATAAAGACAATACACCTAGTTTGCCTAAAGAATTGTGTTATTTACAGGGCAAATATAGAGATATGTATTTACATGATATGAAAATATGCCAAGATTATGCTAGTTGCAACAGAATAAATATAGCACAAGAAATAATTAAAAATTATTTTACAGCGGAAGAACGCATTAGTTTTGCAATGGACGGTGCATGGCAAGGTTTTGAAACGATACATAATTATATAGATTTTGAAGACAATATAGTACGGAAAGGAGCTATAAGAGCTAATAAAGGAGAGCAAGTTATAATACCTATGAACATGAGGGACGGCTCTATTATAGCAATAGGCAAAGGTAATGAAGATTGGAACAACTCTGCACCGCACGGGGCTGGAAGAATAATATCGAGAATGAAAGCGAGAGAAGAATTAGATTTAGAGAAGTATAAAGAAACAATGAAGGGCATTTATTCGACAAGTGTATCAGAAGAAACTATTGACGAAGCCCCTTTTGTGTACAAGCCAATGCAAGAGATATTAGATAATATAAAAGATACAGTAGATGTTGTTAAGATTATTAAACCTATATATAACTTTAAAGCAAAAGAAGGTGGAATTAGAAATGAATGAGCAAGATTTTTTATTAGGTAAAGGAAACGTGCAGACAAAATTAACTTCTCAAAACGCAAGAGCTGTATGCCCTTTTTGTAAAAGCACTAAAGACATTACCCTCAAATATAGCAATAAACAGTTAAAAGAGATATTTTGCAAAGAGTGCGGTTACTTATATATGTTTTTTAATTAAAAATATTAAAATTTTTTCAAAAAAGTATTGACATTATATATAATATATACTATAATGTTACCGTAAGATAGAGAAAGGGGGAAAACAAAATGTTAAAAATTTTACTTATAGCCGCATATTTATTCATTTTAATTTGTTTACTCATGGCTTTGTGGGGTGCAATAAAACGAGTAGAGAGTGTTATTGAACGTGGCGTATGGCAACACGACCAATACCTTGCAAAATTAAATCAAACTGTAATAAACTCGTTTGACCAACAAAACAAGATACTATTAAAAGTTGTAGAACAAATAGAGAAAGGAGAGTAGGCAAATGGGAAACGAAAAAAAGCTAGATTTTTTTGAGAAATTAAACTCAATAAACGTGAACGAGTATAAAGAGGAAAAGGAAGGCTTAACATATCTTTCATGGGTATATGCTTGGGCAGAAACAATGAAGATTTATCCTGACGCCACATACAAAATATGGCGTTTTGGAGATAATGATTTACCTTATGTATATGACCCGAACACAGGATATATGGTTTTCACATCTGTAACAATAGAAGGAATAACTCGTGAGATGTGGTTGCCAGTAATGGATAGTAAGAATAAAGCCATGAAAGCAGAGCCATATACATACACAGTAAATTATGGTGCAAAAGCAGTTGAAAAGACTGTAGCGGCTGCTACTATGTTTGATATTAACAAAACGATTATGAGATGTCTTGTTAAGAATTTAGCAATGTTTGGTTTAGGCTTATATATCTTTGCTGGAGAAGATTTGCCTGAAACTGAAAAGCCTCAAAAAATAACAGAAGAACAGGCTAACATTCTAAAAAACACATTAAAAGATTTAGATGTTACGGAAGAAAATTTGCAAAAGAGTTTGAAAAATTATGGAGTAACAAAAATAGAAGATTTAGACACAAAACAATATGGAGAAATTCTTATTAAACTCAATAAAAATAAATAAGGGGGTTTATTATGAATAAGAATATAAACAAGTTTGTTAAAGAAATTTTAGAAACGGACAAAAGAGCGAGGGTTGACGATTTCTATTTAATCGCACAGGTAGTTAAAAGAATGAGTTATCGTGTCAATACAGTATCGTTCTTATACGTGTTAGAACACGCCAAAGATTTTAATCTGCCCTCGTTTGAGGCTATAACAAGAGCAAGACGTAGTGTTCAACAAAAAAACAGAATTGAACAGGGTTGGGAAGAGCTAATAGACAAAGAAGCACAAGAATTAAGAGAATTAGAAGAACGTGAATATCATGATTTCTACGGAGGTTTTAGAAAATGAGAGGATATTTGTCTAGTGTTGACTGGATAGCTGGAAAAGGAACTCAATTATCTTTTCAAGTTTATTTTAATGATGCGGACGTAATCAATAGTTGGTTAAAAAAAGAATTAGACATAGAAATAAAAGAGCATAAAGAGAGGAGAAGTAATGACGCAAATTCTTATATGTGGGTATTAGCAGATAAAATAGCTGAAAAAATAGGAAAAACCACTAAAGAAGATATATATCGCCAAGCAATAAGAGATGTAGGAGTTTTTACTACTGTGCCTATAAAAGAAAACGCAATAACAAGATACATGGAGGCATGGAGTAAAAACGGTGTAGGTTGGGTAGCTGAAGATATAGGGAGAAGTAAAATAGAAGGTTATCACAACATAAGATGTTATTATGGCTCTAGCACTTATAACACTAAAGAAATGGCTCGTTTAATAGATTGGATAGTTGACGAAGCTAAAGAAATGCACATAGAAACCTTGCCACCGAAAGAGCTAGAAAGTATGAAAGCAAGTTGGGGTAATCTATGATAGTAGAGGATAAACGTTCCTTGATTATTTTATAATATTGTGATATAATAAATATGTCGGAATAAGCAAGAAGGATTTATATAAGTATGCTCTTTACAGGGGCTTATTTCGACGTAAAAACCTGTATTGTAGCATATTTATATAAGTCCTTTTTGTTTATTTAATAATTCAAAAAGGAGTGAAACAACATGGAAGAAATATGGAAAGACATCAAAGGATATGAAGGATTATATGAAGTTAGCAATTTAGGAAGAGTAAAAAGATTAAAATGTTTAAGGAATAATAGATATAATAAACCTTCATGGTACACTAAACCTAAAATCATGAAACCGTGGGACAATGGCAACGGCTACCAAGTGGTAACTCTTCGTAAAGATAAAAAACGCCAAAATTATTATCTCCATAGGTTGGTCGCTGAAAATTTCATATCAAATACTGGTGGCAAAATGCAAGTAAATCATATAGATTATAATAAAAGCAACAATAGAGTTAATAATTTAGAGTGGGTAACAATTAAAGAAAACATAGAATGGTCTAGACCTAATTATGCTAAACATCATATATCCAAAACAAATACTGGCTTTAGATATATTACATTTAGAGAAAAACATAATGTATATAGAGTAACATTAAACCAAAAAGAAAAAACATTTAAAACACTCGAAGAGGCAATAGAATATAGGGACAAAATAATAAGCATAAGGAGTGAGGAATATGGCGGAGAAGTTTTATGAAGAAAAACGATGTTGGTTTTGCGGCAATACGCAAAATTTACACCGCCACCATTGAATGTATTTCATGGCACAGCCAACAGGAAGAAATCAGAGCAATATGATATAACTGTATGGTTGTGTGCAAATCATCATAATATGGGCATGAAGTGTGTGCATAACAACAAAGAAATGGACTTAATATTAAAGCAAGAAGGTCAGAGATACTTTGAGGCAAATATAGGGAACAGGTCATTGTTTATGAAAGAGTTTGGAAGAAATTATTTAGATTAAAAAAGAGAGGGAATGAAAAATGGAAAGAATTATTGAAAAAATGTCGAAAGACATTAAAGAGGGAATGAAACTATTAGACAAAAATAGTGCAAGATATTTGGTAGATACATATTACCAAATACAGGACTATCGTAAAGCAAGTTATAATCAAGTAAGGAAACTTACAGATGAACAGATATTAGAGCCAAATAGCACGTTAGAATATGTTGCAGAGAATATGAAGGCTTTAGAAAATGAGATTAAAAAAGCATTAAAATTATATACAGAAAGTCAACCGATAGGCAACTGGTTAATGAGCATTACTGGAATAGGCGAGGTTATATCTGCTGGACTTATAGCAACAATAGATATAAATAAATGTGAAACAGCGGGTGCAATATGGCGATTTGCAGGTTTAGACCCTACTATGGAGTGGAACAAAGGCGAAATAAGACCGTTTAATGCAAAACTAAAAACTTTGTGTTGGAAAATAGGCGAGAGTTTTGTAAAAGTATCTAACAATGAAGAAGATTTTTATGGTAAAATATATAAAGAACGCAAAGAGTATGAGATAGCAAAAAACGAGAATGGCGAGTATGCCGAACAAGCTAAAGAAAAACTAGAAAAATACAAGATAGGCAAAAACACAGAGGCATATAAATATTATTCACAAGGTATGTTACCACCCGCACACATACAAGCAAGAGCTAAACGATATGCCACCAAAATCTTCATTAGCCACATGTTCGACGTATGGTATAGATTAGAAAAAGGCAAAGAACCACCAAAACCGTATGCACTTGCTATTTTAGGACACGCACACGAAATTGAGATACCTAATCTAGATGTAGTAGGTTTATAAACCTAAACATATAAATCAAAACAAGAGATGGTAACAGATATTGCAGAGTGAAACAATTGAGAAGATAGTAACAAAATTATTGATTGAAGCACAAGATTAGAGAGTATCATTATAACAGATTGAAACAGGTACGATGTTAGTAACAGAAAAAAAGATTGAAACAGTCTATCTGAAAGTAACATACCGTATGATTGAAACAGTGCACTTGAAAGTAGCATATACTGAGATTGAAACATAGACTAGGATAGTAGCAAACGAAATGATTGAAACAATGTTGTTGAAAGTATCAATATGAATGATTGAAACAGACTTTTTGATAGTAACAATTAAGGGGATTGAAACAACACAATAAACAGTACCAAATGAAGAGATTGAAACACCGTATGAGAGAGTAACAGAATTAGTGATTGAAAAAAATAACGGATAGTAACAACAAATTTAATTGAAACATTACACACGATAGTAACATGGGTTGAGATTGAATTATGTTAGGAGATAGTAACACGAAATGTGAATGAAACAGTCTTTTTGAAAGTAACATTATACAAGATTGAAACAAGCTGGACGATAGTAACAAAATCAACGATTGAAACATTTTAATCGAAAGTATCATACCAAGAGATTGGAACAAAAAAGATAATAGTAACAATGTCAATGATTGAAACATATTATGGGAAAGTAACACAAGGTAGAGATTGAAACAAGTCAAAGGATAGTAACACGAAATGTGATTGAAACATTTTAAGAGATAGTAACAAAATCAAAGATTGAAACATAAACATAGATAGTAACACATAAAAAGATTGTTAAAAGGGGGATAAAAATGGATAGCAAATTTACAGGTAAAGCATATATTTATACTAAAGAAATAGAGAAAGCGAATGGCGAAAAAACAGTAATATATTCAACGTCATTATCTAAAAAGCAAATAGACGGAAGTTTTGACAGAGGATATATTGGGGTGCAGTTTAAGAAAGGTGTTGTAATACCTAATAAAGCTGAAATAGATATAAAGAATGGTTGGCTGACATTTTACAAAAAAGATAATCAGACTGTACCAATTATATTTATATCAGAGTATGAGCTACCACAAGAAGAGCAAGAAGAAGACAGTAATTTGCCGTTTTAGGGGGGCGTAAAATGCTTGATTTTACTTCTATATGGGCAGCAAAAATGCGAGGTTTTAGAATTAAAGATAATATAGAAAATAGTGATACACATGAACTCGTAAAACCTATAGTATGGGAAGGGAGTAAGGAAATAATGGACGACATATATAACATGATAGAAGAATTTAATAAGCAAGGTTGGTGCATAAAAGAAATATCTACAATTACAGGTTATCCTGAAGAAGATATAAATAAGTTTAAGGAGGAATAAAAGTGTTGAGATTAAATCCTGATGTTGATTTATTAGAATGTGGGTTCACAAGAGGCAATGATGAAGAAGATTGGGTAAACGATTGCGGGATAGTAGTAAGTTATATAGACAGAAGTATATCAGTAAATTATTATATGCTTTCTGATGAAGATAAAATATTAGATGGGCTGTTCGAATTAATAACAGAAGGAGCAGTAAGCAGATATTCTAGATAGAAAGGAGGAATAAAAATGGACTTTGGAGGTAAATATAAATATGACGTTGATGAAATGATAGAATTATTAGAAATGCACAAAGACACGATAAGAGATATAAGAATTAATGTAGTAAGGCAAAACGTAAATGAGTTTAACCCAAATTTAAGAGCTAAAAATAGAGTATTAAGTTGGGATATAGAGGTGGAACTTACTGTAGATGAGGAGGAATAGGATGTATTTCTTAACACAATATGCAAAAATATGCCCTCAATGTAAAAATGAATTAAAAACAGAGGGAAATAAAAAAATATGTGAGTATTGTAATATGAAGTATGATATAGCTTTAATAATACACGATAAAGGGGGAAAACAAAATGCTAACTAAAGAAGATTGTTTTGCATTTAGGTTAAAAGGTAAAATAAGAAGATGTAATGCTATGGATAAAGTGCCATGCGATGAATGTACATTTTATAAATCAAGAGAAGAATTTATACAAGACCTTAAAAAATATCCACCTGATTTATCTAAACTAAGAGGAGAAAGTCTGATACCAAAAGAATGGGAAATATATAAGAAAAAACCTGCTATGACGCAAGAACAAATAGATAAGTTTTGGAATAGAATTAAAAATGGAACGGAGGTAGTAAATAATGAGTGCTAGAAAGGAGGAATAAAATGATAGTTCTAGCGATAGACCCATCTACAACCTCAACAGGTTGGTGCATATATAATACAGAATTAGATTATGCTGAAGATTATGGCACAATACAACCTAAAGTAAAAGACCCTATTAAAAGAATAATGGTAATAAGGAACGAAATAAAAGAACTAATGAGAGTATGGAAACCTGAATTAGTAGTAATAGAAGATTTATCTGTAACAAGGAACGCAAAAACAACTAAAATACTAGCTGGGTTACAAGTAGAGTTAGAGATATTGTGCGTACATTACAATATGTTATATTATCTAGTACGACCTGCAGAATGGCGTAAAGTTGTTGGAATAAAAGGTAGAGATAGAAAAACACAAAAGAAAAATGCAATAGAATATGTTAAAAGACGTGAATTAGCAGATAAAGTAAATGAAGATGAGGCAGATGCTTTATGCATTGGAGCTTTCTCATGTAGTTTGGAGGTAGAATAATGAAATACAAGGAATTTAGGAAGTGGTGTGAAGCAAGAACAACAGACGGCTACTGGGGCATAACAGAAGCTATGGTTTGTGTTAGGGCTATAACAGAAATAGATAAATATTCTATATTTAAACGAGAAAAAATATGGCAAGAAAATTATGCCGAATATATAACTCCGCTTGTGGATTGTATAAATCTCAAAATAGAAGAATTAGGGAGGTAGAATAATAAAAACACAATTCAAGTAGCCCATGAAGTGCTATAAACAAATGGTATCGAAACAAGAGAATAGCTAACTCTGATACAGAAACCCGCAATAGACTTAATGAGGACGTCTTTAAGAAGGTGCGCTGGGAATAACGTATTTATAGCATTTCATTGACTACTTGAATTAGAGAGGAGAATAGGTATGTGGGGAGAAGCTATTGAAAGGATGCCAGCAGATGGGAGAAAACATCCTGAATGTGAAAAAACAAAAGAAATGGAAATAACAGCAAGAGATGAAGCAATAGAATTTTATAAAAGTAAATTGGAACAGATGGAAAAGTTGATTGACGAAACTGATGGAAAGATGTCTAAACTATCAGACGAAAAAGTCAAGTTAGAAAGAGGGTTAATAAACTTAATTAAATTATTAGGAGATTAGAGAGGAGAATAAAAATGACAAATTTAGATAAACTAAAACAAGAATTAAGAATAGAAGATTTTGAATGCGGTGGGGATTGTGCAATATGTAATGCTATCCACAGAATAAGAAAAGAAGAATACTGTAATAGTAGAAATTGCACAGAATGTATTGAGTGGCTTAAGCAAAAGTATAATCCCAAAATATTAGATGAAAAAGAGAAAGAATATTTAGGATATATTATTAGACCTTTTAAAGATAGGGTAAAAAGTATAAGCAAATTTAATATAAGAAACGAAAAAGAATATATTGCAATAGAAATGATAAGCGACGCAAATATACTTTTGCCACATTTTAAACCGCACACGATGTATAATGGTATAAAAACAGGCATAAAATATACATTAGAAGATTTAGGGATATAAAGGGGAAATAAAATGGTAGGAATACGTAGTATGGTATTAACATTAGAGGGCGGATTACCCGCTAGAATAGAAACGGTTGTTACATCATAGGAAGCTATAAGAAGAAAAAAATAAGGTACTTTTAGGGTACTTTTAAGGCACTTTTGGTTGATTCCCAAAGGCGTCTTTTTATTTTAAAATTAAATTATGGAGAACGTAATAGATAAAGTAATGGAATATTATCAAGTGAATGAAAAACAAGCAAAACAAATAATAAACCTAAGGCGTTCATGTGGAGAATATGACGAACTATTAAGGGATATGGAGGAGGAGAATTATGAATAATTACAACCCTTATTTTGTACCACCTATGAAACAATATCTACCTAACTACCAACCGACT
>Ga0265298_10007053_pt1 | contig 13744 bp, 18 predicted proteins | sample AusTroGonzalo_MG_3_FD_193486 | JGI IMG/M metagenome (GOLD analysis project Ga0265298, IMG submission 193486) | Bovine rumen microbial communities from tropical cattle in Woodstock, Queensland, Australia - Gonzalo_01 | ecosystem: Host-associated > Mammals > Digestive system > Stomach > Rumen ...
CTTCTTCTTTGATTTTGCCGTTTAGTGTATCACTTAGTGTATCACTTAGTGTGTCACTTAGTGTATCACCTTGTTTGTACAAATCATCATAACATTCTGAAAAACAATCATTTGTAGCGTTTTTTTGTGTGCCGTTTAGTGTATCACTTAGTGTGTCATTTAGTGTATCACTTGATTTGGTGCATACTATTTCTCTTTGGTTTTGTTCATTATTGTAACAGTCTGAAACACAACCATTTGTAAAATGTTTTGGTGTTGCACTTGGTGCTGACACTTGCTTACATTTTACTGTATCATTTACTGTATCATTTAGTGTATCACTTAGTGTATCACTTAGTGTATCACTTAGTGTGCCACCTTTGTCTTGTTTATCGTTGTAATAATTTGAAACACAATTATTTACAGCAGATTTTAGTGTGTCGCTTAGTGTATCATCTACTGTATCATTTAGTGTATCATTTAGTGTATCACTTAGTGTATCATCTGAAGTCACACTACACACATCGTCTCCTTCGGTGTCGTACCCTTGGAACTTATCGTAGTTGTTTATTTTAACGATAGTGCACTCGTGATGGTTCTTCCCATTACTCTCTATTTTTATCTCTCCGCTTGCAATAAGACCTTTTACCGTCCTTCTTATCGTATTGATGGAAAAGCCGAGAATCTGAGCCATCTTTCTGTACGACATGACGGCTTGACCCCGCTGGACTTTGCGTCCATTGGAGTCGTAGCCATCCTTGTAGTTCGCCGTCAGTAGCAACTCCTCGAAAACCATGCGGTATGACGCCTGACCATAGTGTTGCCAATCCCGCATGGTTCTGTACATCTTTATGAATCCTTCTGTTTCGTTCATCATTGCTCTTCGTTTAGTGTGTCATTTAGTGTATCACTTAGTGTGTCATCTGAAGCCACACTACAAACAGCCTTTTCCGACACTTTTTTGTGTGTTTATGCAATCACCTCCCGTCATGTAATGCTCTAAGTCAGACTTCTTGAAATATAGGAATTTGCCTCCTTGAGGCTTGTAGTACATCAGTTGTCCCCCCCTCATTATCGAATTGAGCTTCTGTCTTGATATGCCCAAGTAATCAACAGCCTCGTCTATAGTGAGTACTTCCTTGATGATTGCCATCTCTGCCTTGTTTTTATCTTTCATAATACTATTGTTTTAATTCGTTTCTGGTTTGTTCTATTTTGGCTAACACTATTCTTCTGAATTTCTCGGGGAACGAATACACGTCCTCAATTTTCGCATACAGCATCATATTGTCAATCCTTCTGTAAGGGGCATATCTCGTCAACGTGTCATCGTCAAACTTTCCCTCCTCCTTGAGGATATTCCTATAGGAGTAAAGTTTGAGTTTCACATCGAAATTTATGACATCCGATATGGTAACGGTGGGGTACTTGTGATTCCTTATGAGGTTGTCAACGCTATCGGACAGCCTCGCCTTCGTAAGCCCGTCACTCATCGCTATGCGAACCATTTCACACACGAATTGTTGCGTGACGTTCGGGAAAGCCGCCATTAGGTGAGTCCCTATCTCAAGCCCCTCCTCCTTCGTAACTACGTCACCGATGTACATAGAGCCCTCTATGAAACCGAAAGTCCTTACTGCAACAGATATTTCCTGCTCTGTCGTCTTTTGTGTCACACTAAGCCCATTGATGGTCTTTTTTATTAGTCCTGTGTCCATTTTTGTAAATTATTAAGTTTATAACTACCGCAAATGTAAACACAAAAACCCGAAAAAACAACGTGATTTTGCATTTTTGTATTCATTATGTATATATTTCGATATTTTTTTGTATAAAGTACTATACGAAAAAGGCTGAGAATGGAAGCCAATGCTAATCCAAACCCAGCCTCAACAACTAACCATTCTTCGCCACTTCCGCCATCATTCCGCTCTCCATTAACTCCTTCTCCTTCAGAAGCGCGTCAAGTTGTGCCCTGCACTGCCTTATCGACTCGTCGATGTTCCACTCGCTTGGCTTCTCGCCCATGCGCATGAGCCTCAGCCGAACCTGCCTTACGTAGGCGTCGATTGACTTGTACTTCCAATCGACTATCTCCCGCATGAACTCCTTCGCGTCGCCATCTGGCATCGAGTCCATGTCGTTTTTGTGTTTGCAGTAGAACGACACCATGTCGAAGAACTGCCTTGCCTTGCTAACCTCTCCCATGTCCGCTAAAAACTGAAGTCAATCGTATCGTTTATCATGTACTTGTACGTCGTAGCCTTCGAGTCGGATTCTTCCGTCTCCGCTCGTTGAGGCTCTACGCACGCCTCCGTCGGGGGCTGTTGGTTCTTTTCGCCCCTTCTGAACCTATTCCTATCGTATTTCGTGCCTTTCCTCTTCTGACAGATGAAATTACGCACGTTGACCTCCTTGTAATAGCACCTCGACCTGAAATGCTCCGAAATGTCCTCCGCTATCCATCTGAAGATGGCGCAGTCCCTCGCCAACGTCGTGTCTCTGTAATGCTTGTACTTCTCCCACATGATGTCCCTTATCTCGTCGAACTCGACTGCCCTTTCCGTTCGGCTCTTGCCCATCGCTTTCCCTCCTTTCTTTTGGAGACTATAGATGCCATGTCGGAAATACAATCCCGACATGGCTCTATGTCTTTGTTTCACTTCAATGTTATAGTCACTGATGCTGGAACGTTGGATTTCTTGCACAATTCGTCGTATAACTTCACGTTGTATGCCTTCAATGAATCGACATCGACGCTACGCCTCTCGTATCCATCCTTGTAGGTCACTCTGATGCGCTCCGTCTCCATGCTCATCGTGCCTTCCTTCGCCATCTCCTTCGCAAGTTCCGTCTTGATTCTGTCCCTCACTCCCTCCAAATACTTCTTCCTCGCCTCCAACTCGTTGATGGCTGTCTGCAAATCGTACAACTGGGACAATTCGGGCTTCTCGCAGTTCGTCTTTATGAGGGACGATTTGAACTCCCCTTCGGAATACAGCAAATCCTTCACCTCCTCCTCCGATATGAAGGGCAGTTGTATCTCCTTACATGCCTCCTCGCTCACTTGGAGAATCATCAGCCTCCTCGGTCTGAAGCCGTTCATCAACTTGAACAGATAGGCGTAGATGTTCATCTGATACACCGCCCTCACGTAGGAATCCCTCGTGAACTTTCTGAATGTCTTCGTGTCCCAAAAATCGACGACATCCGTATCCTCCTCGGTGATGAAGTCTATCGGGCTCGCGTATCGTTCCCCGTCCGTAACTATGTACTCGTTCGCTATAATGTGGATGCCGTTGCCGTCAACCCATTCAGCGAACCTCTTGCCATGCTCGGTCTTTGGGGGGATGCCGAATGACATGAGCTCGATTTCCTCGTGAACCTCTATCCCCAAGGTGGGGTCGGAGAATTGGCTCGGAGCGAACCCGAGCCTATCGCCTATCCTCCTTGTTATCCCGCTGAGCTCCTTTGTCCCCAAATAATACCTATGGGTGTCCCTATCGAGACGCACATTGCTCTGTTTCAACTCCATATCGTCACTTGCTTGCGTTCTTGTTCTTCACGTTGTCGTAAGCCGCCTGAATCCTATCCGTGAACGCTATGCCGTTGTCGGATATGTACTTGGCGACCTCCTCCTCGCTGTTCATCTCCAAAATCTTCTTGATGATGCCGTTTTCGTCGTCTTCCTTGACCACGACAGCATCAACATCCTCCACATCGTTGTCTACGTAGGCGGGATTGCCACTCTCGTCCCTTATAACGCTCTGGTCGTACTTGACCGCTTGTTGCATCTCGACTGACAACGGAGCATAACGGCTCAGGAGCAACTTCAGCACGGTCTTCTTCGCCATCATGTCGAACTCGGTTGTCCATTTGCTCTCTGCCTTGACTCTCGCGTCCCTGCTCGAATACGTTTGTGAGTACTTGACCGCATGGGTCTCGATTTGGCTACTCGTCATGTACAACGACTTCTTGAATCCGTTCACCAACTCGAAGTGCGCCACGTAGCCGATGATTGGCAATGTGTCCCTATTCGGATTGGCTTCAAATCGCATTGTGCCACTAAGAAGGTCGAACTCCTTCAACTCGCCTTCCCTGACCTCAGTCACGTTGATTGTCTTGAACTGACCGCTTCGTACCGCCAACTGGATGATTCCTTTATCACTAACCCATGAATTTACCATCTTCATGGAGTGGGCTATCTCTTCAACCTTTTTGGTTGTCTCGCACTTCGGTGTGTGATAAACTCACACCTACACGGCTACACTCATCGCCGTTAGTCTCTACACCCCAATAAAACCATCTGAATCCTCCCGATGTTTTTCTGTTTATTAAGGCACGGTATTGCCCGATTTTTGGAGGGTTTCACCGTTAGCCAATTAAATTGACACCGCTTTTTCTTGCGTTCACGAGATTTTCATTGCCTGATTCCTCAGACAAGGGGCATAATGTCTACCCGATTTGGAACTGGGCTTCCGTCTTTCCGTCACGATTCTTGTACGGAATCACGTAGGCAAACCCGAGATTGGAATCAAGGGGCAGGTTCAGCGCCGTCGCCTTGATGCCCGCATACAGCAACGTCACGGGCTCACATGCCTGCAATTTCTTGTTGTTGGCAACCAATGACGTTAAATTGGAACAGAAACTGTTCTTCTTCTCTCCCAAAACGTCCGCGATGTACTTCTGAGTCGCAGGCGCTTGGATTGTCTGATTAAAGATTTTCAAATCGCTCATAATCCTAAAATTGATTTATGTTTAATTTTTAAAATTGCAATTCAATTGCAAATATAGTCGTTTTTTTTTTACCGCCAAACTTTTCTCGATGTTTTTTTTATGGAAAATAAAAAACCGAACTATATTCACATACAATTCGGCTCAAATGCTAAAAATCACAAGTTATGAAAAAAATTTTCGATTGATTATGGGATTTATTGTCTTCCTTTTCTATCTCTCTGTCGGGAGTCTTCGGGGGAATTTCCATGCGGAAAGGTTCGTTTTTGTGGGATTGAGTACATGGATATCCCCCTATAACCCCCTCATATTATTAACACATCCAACTACTATCCTCGCTCCTTATCAGATACCTTTCCTACCACAAAATTAGTATTTTTGTTTATAATAACAATATTTTGGGCACTATTTTTTTACGATAACCGTCCAATTCATCCCACGGCTAAAGCCGTGGGATGAATTGGACAGCCAACCATATATAACATAATATATTTTGTTTTCTCATTTATATATCGTATATTTGCTTAATCTAAAGATAGTTAATAATGTTAGCATACAAGTTCAAATTATACTCCACCAAACAATCCAAACATCTTGACAAGATGCTTGGCGAAGCGTCGTGGGTATGGAACACTTGTCTCGCTACACAGAAAAGATACTACAAAATCTTTGGAAAGTACGCATCTTCCAACGATATGCAAAAGCATTTCTGCAAGCGATGGAAGGTTAAGTACCTACATTCGCAATCGGTTCAAGAAATCATACAAAGACTTGATTGTGCATACCAAAGGTTCTTCAAGAAACTTTCTGCAAGACCACCGAAGTTCAAACGAACAACGGAGTTCGCTTCTTTCGTGTTCAAGCAAGGTGGATACAGACTTGTAGACAACAAACTAACTATAAACAAGATAAAGAAAATATACAAATTCAGTAAGTCAAGAGATATTGATGGAAACATCAAGCAACTGATTGTCAAAAGGAATAGGTTAAGAGAATACTTTATTTTCGCTATCAGCGACACCAAGTCAAAACCATACATTAAGTCACACAATGGTGCAAGTGTAGGTGCTGATTTTGGTTTGAAGAAATACCTAACCTTGTCCGATGGTAACAGTATTGATTGTCCACAATATCTTAAAGACAACTTGTTGAAATATAAGAGATTGTCCAGAAACCTATCCAAGTGCGTGAAGGGTTCAAACAACCGAGAACGCAAACGCAAGGCGTTGTGCAAGTTGTTCTTGGACATCAAGAACCATAGGGAAGAGTTTCAGTGGCAACTATCCCATAAGTTGTGCCGAACCTATGACAATATCTTCCTTGAAGACTTAAACATCAAGGGAATGGCTCAGCACAAGAATTGGGGAAGGAAGATGAATGACTTGTGTTTCAGCGATTTCGTGCTGAAATTGGAGCAAGTTGCATCCAAGTACGGAGTTGTGGTTCATAGGATAGATAGATTCTATCCAAGTTCACAGACTTGCAGTGAGTGTGGTGGATTGTTCAAGGGAACAAAGAACCTTGCCTTGCGAGAGTGGACTTGTCCGCATTGCGGAGCGAAGCACGATAGGGACTTGAATGCGAGTAAAAATATACTTCGGAAGGGCATTTCCGAATTGGAGAGTGGTAGTAAGACTTCGGTCGTTATGCGACAAGCGGAGCAGTCACGCTAACATCCAAGAATCCCGTTCCTTTAGGGATGGGAGTATGTCAAAAATCCACCGCATCGGGGACATATGAGTATGGATACCGCCTTATACATCTCCCTCGAGATGTCGCCCTGAATCCTCGCAGACTCCTCGCTCCTCGGGTCGATTCCATAATATTCGCATATATGCTCGGTCGCATGCTTCAATTCATGCTGTATGGTGTCGTACATCTCGTCGTAGCAGTCCGCCTCGCTCACGAACATGACGGTGTAGTGACCCGAAAAATCGCTCAGAGTGTAGCCAGCATTCCGTCCCCTCAGCACGCTTATAGCCTCGTCCGCCGACTCCTCTCTAACTCCCGTGCTTATTATCGCCTTGTAAACCTCATAGAGGTCGCCATCACCGCTGATGCCATAGTATCCCATGACATACCAGTCTCCTCCCATCACGTAGAATCCCTGCGTCACCATGGCTCATAGGTATTTCTCCCAATGTATGGGCGTTCCGTCCTCTTCCATCTTCGCCTCGAAGCATCGCAGTACGTTCTCGGGGTGTCCATCTGGGTCTAATATGGTCTCGCTGACGAAACTCGCCCTCTGTGCGGAATCCTTCAGCGTCTTCGGATAGTCCGCAAGCGCCATGTTGTAAAGATACCATCCCGTGTAGTCGAACGGCTCGGGTATCTCAACGCCTTGCGTTTCCATCTCTTTTCTGTATTCTTCGTAGGAAACTGGGGTAAGAGCGGTCATCTCTCCGCCTTCTCCCTTGACGCGCATCTTGCTTATCGCCCATTCCGCCAATTTCTTGCTGAACATGCCGTGGTTCTCGTCCTCGTACATCCTCCTTCCTTCCGATATGTAATGTCTCATTTTTTTTGCAGTTAAGTGGTTGTTTTTATATCATGATTTTATTTGATTGGAAAGTATATATGTCATGGTAAAAGCATGTAATACCATGATAATCAACGCTATTTTTATTTGATGGCTATTTGACTGAAAAAAGAGTTAAGGAAAGGGCGGTTTCCCGCCCATCCTCAAAACTCCGTCATCTCATGCGGTCTCGCTCCCACGTCTCGCCTCGCTCTTCCTCGCAGTCCTGCCATCCCTCTCGATAACCTCTGCGGAAGCCTTCGTCGTAGCCGTTTTTTCCGTCCGCATATCCATTGCGGTAGCCTCCTCGCATCTCGTCTCTCATTTTGTCGCGCATCTTGTCGCTCTTCTTGTCTTTTTCTACGTATATCCAACTCATAATGTCTACTTTTTTAATGAATCCCTATGAATCTCACTTCTTGGCGGCGGGCGCGTCCAACTTCTGCAATATGCTCAGGATGCTATCAAGTTTGCGCTCTTGCTCGCCTACGTGGTCTTGCAGTTCCTTGATGATTCGTGCCTGCCTCTTACCCTCCGCATAGGAAGGGTTGAGCGTCTCCTTCATCTTCTCGCCCTCCTCCTCGACCGCTTCATGATAGTCCATCATGCTACGCGCCTTTCTTGACACGTGCATCATTGAATCTATTTCCTGCAAAGTCGCTTCACGGGAGCAACTCACGAAGGTGTTGCCTCCGTTGTATGTCGTGCTTTCGCCAGTTGTCGGCAGGTTGTTAAACGGAACGTCCGAGCCGTCCATGCTGACGACAATATCAAGCACCATTCCCGCTTGTATGAGGTTCGGAGTGTGCGTAGGATATGCGGACCGTGGCTCGTTCTTGCTCTTTACCGAGCCGATTTGCATCTTCGGTCGCGTCCCACCTTTTGTTATCACATATATAGGGCTTCCGACCGCCAAAGAATTGAAATCCATAGGAATGTCAAATTTGAAAAAATAATAAAGTGCTAAAAATCAGTGAGTAACAAACCTAAAGTTAAAGTAACACTTTAAAAATATGCAGTTAAAGCACTGATTTTCAAGCGTTAAAATATAAAGTTAATAAAAGAGTAGGGAAAAGATTCCACCAATCAACATGTCCCTGATGTCATGGGGGAATGGTCATGCCGTCGTACCGCCTCCAGTTGTCGTGGTGGAAGGCGTCAGTGCGGAAGAAATCTTGTCCACGAAATTGTCAGCAACCGCGTTAGCCCAAATTGAAGGGACTGCGGTCATGGCGTTATTCGGGAGCGTGATGGTGGAAGGTTGGCAACGCTTGATTGCGTCGACCTCTGAGCGGATGCCCCCGAGTTGTGCCGTGATAGGATTGATAGCCTGAGCAATCATCATCGCTATCGCGTTGTTTTGGTTCGCTTGGGAGATTTCCCCGCTCAGACGGGTGTTCTCAGCACGGCTCGCATCCAACTTGTCCTGCAAATTCTGAGTCTGCATCTCCGCCAACTTGTTCAGGATTGCCTGAGTGTTCGCGTTCGCACCCGCTTGCAACGTGTTTGTCTGTCGCTCCGTAGCCAACTGCTGACTGCAACAACATTGTTGGAATTGGCTGATGATGCCAGAGTTCCCCGCTTGGATGGCGTTGATAATCTGAAGGGCGTTCGTGTTCTGATTGCTCGCTATCATATTTAGCGAGTTTTGCATGTTCATCACCGCTGAGTTCACAAGATTGAAGTCCTGCCCGATTGTCGACGCCAACGTTTGAATCGCTGTCCTCTGTGCCTCACCTTGCGTCGTTATCGCGTTCATGATGAGTTCACGCCCCGAGTCGTTGTTCAACTGGTTGGAGATGAAACCCGCTCCGTTGCCACCACCGAATCCACCACCGAATCCGTTTCCGTTCCAACCGAACATTGAAGCGATGATGGCGAATCCGAAGAGGTCTACGAGGCTTCCGCCTCCGTTGCCGAAAAGCCCTCCGTTATTGCCGATAGGGATAGAGAAAGGAATACCGCCCGCATTGGCGTTGTTCGCATTGTCGGGCAATTGAAAAATTTCTGCCATGTTTCTGTAATGTTTAATGGTTCTAATTCGCTTTTTTTAAATTCTCTGTGCGCACACCACAAAATTCACGTTTTTTTCTGTCAGCAGATTCTTTTCTGTCACCTCGCTTATGTCAGTCCGCAGGCAACCTTTTATCTGTTTGTTTTCAAGCAGTTTATAGCATTCATGCTCTGCCCACCCCCTTCCGAGATGCTTTTTTTTTATATCCTATGATTCAATGATTTATCCCTATCTTTTTCCCATGCCTTATTTTCACCCTTTTGCCAAGTGAGTCAGGAAAATATGTCAGAAAATTGATGTCCGCCAAGGACGGAGGCTAAGTCAGGAAAAAAGGGTCGAAAAAGGGACACATGGGGGGGTATAAAAAGGGTGAGCGGGATTTTCCCGCGCCCTTTTCGTGCCCTTTTGGGTTTTGATAGTTTTTTGGGGGGATTTTCGCCCCCCTATCTTATGACCTGCAAAAGGTTTCGTTTTCGGAAACTTCGCCACGCTTCGGCGTCAATGTCGTAATAACATTGAACCGCGTCATTTTGCGGGCGGTGGTTTCCGCTTGTGTTTTCATAGTGTTTTGTAAGAGTTCCGATGGCGCGCCGTGTCGTTCCGTCTACTTTCATGTAGACGAACTCACAAAGCCTCTCAGAGGCGATTTTGATAAACTTTGCATTTGCCCACGCGCATTTAAGCGCCTGTGAAAGCGTGTAACCGAAATTTTTAACCATTTGCCAAGCGCTTTTGAAAATTTGAGATTTGTTAAATTTTGATGCTTTCATAATCGTAATTTTTTAAATTAAACTTTTGTTCTTGCTTGGTTTGATAACCGCCGTTATCCCTTAACCTTACATTACAAAGATAGTACAAATTTTTATATCTGCAAAACTTTTCAAGGTTTTTTCCGTAAAAATGTAAAAAAAAATTGCGGGTGCAAAATCCATGCACCCGCAACCAAACATAAAATTTCAAAGTTCAATTTCATATCTCCATATGTTTTGTCGTTTGCCCTTTGTTTCGCTTATTTTGGGCTTTACATAAAATCGTGAATAATCCCACCTAAGATTTGAAAACAAGCATTTACAGCCCTTTACGGCGTAAAATTCGCCATAGGTTTTCAATCCTTCGTTTTTGTCTAAAAATGCGAATTTAGAGCCCCCAATCACGTTTTTTATAACGTTTTCGGTTTGTTCATTCCACCCGCATTTTTTGAACGTTGGCAAAAATGACTCTCTAAAAAAGATTTCACTATCTGTTTTGTCATTCTTGCTAATAATAGGCAAAACGCCGTTATGCGCGAACGCAATGCCCGCCCCGCGGTCGATAAATGGGTGACAATTTTCCTTTTTAACGCTTCCATGCGTGGCAAATCTGAAGTGTATTAGGCAGTTGTCAGAAATAGAAACGTTTTTTTTCAATACCCTTAAAAACTGGTCAAAATCCAACGTTTTAAACCACCCGCGGATGGTTGCAAATCCGCACCCGTCGGGGTTGGATTGGTAACACATACGCAAAATTGTATCGTTGGGCAATTTGTCGCCCGCTTTTTTTACAATAAGTACACACATATCAATCAAAATTTTAGTTAAACATTCATTTAAAAAAAGTGGGGTAAAAACCCCGCTTTTCTGTTTAATCGTTCGTTGCCGTTCTAAATTTTTCAATCCGTTTTCTAAAATGAGGAATAATTGTCTGATTTATTGGCAAATCTTCAAATGTGCGGACTTGTGAAAAATCAAACCCTTTTAACGACAAATTAATGAACGAAAGAAGAAACAAAATCCATGCACGTATTTTTAAATAATTTGTCGTTCCGTTATGCTGACGAAATTCAACCGTTTTATGGTTGCAATAAGACTTAATATTTATCGTTCTGTATCTTTCATCTATGGCGTCCATAACATCACCCATATATAAATCATTTTCATCTTTTTCAAACAACCTTTTCAAATTTTCAATTTCATGCGGTAATAAATGCATACAATACCGATTGTCGCGCCGTGATTGTGGAAAAAAACCATCAACTATGTTTTGTATTTGGTTGTAATCAAGCAATAACTTTATTATTTGCTTGCAACTGAAGTTTTTAACCCCAAAATGCACATGCAAACCGCAAGACGCGTTAACCTGTGCGCCATGCTCATTTAAGAGCGTGCAAACCTTTTTCAAAGATTCGAAATTTGTCAAAATTGGGGAAACAACTTCACACCCAAAATTGCCCCTAATAGAGCCATCGTCGCCTAATTTATAGGCGGTTTTTTGGTCGTTGTGGTTATATCCCATAATTAGGGACTCTATATTTGCATTGTCTTTCAAAGACGCTTGTAAACGTCTTTTTTCAACGTTGTAACATTCGATTTCTACACCGAATGTAAAATACTTGTTTGGGATAGCGTTAATTTCCTCTACTGAATTGTTACGGATTTGCTTTACCATTAAAAACCTTTGCTTTGCCATAATTGTACTTTTTAAATGTTAATAACTTTTGTTCTTGTTGGGTTGTCGTTTCCTTAACTCAACAATGCAAAGGTAAAACACATTTTTATATCTACCAAATTTTTTCACAAGTTTTTTTATCTTTTTTTCGTAAGTTACTGAAATTCAGACTAAAAAATTTTCAGAAAAACACACGATTTATAAAAGCGGTTTTTTACTAATCCCTGTTTTTTGTGTATTTTGGTGACGTTTTTTTTCGTGGAAATGATTTCACAAAATTTGTGTAAAAAAGTGATTTCGTTCACGTATGGGCACACCGCCCCATGTGTCACCCGACCTTTGAGATAGCAACACTTCCATAATTGTTTTTGATTACACTACAAAGATAAAATAAATTTTTATATCTGCAAAATATTTTTACAAAAAAAACAGAAAAAGGGAATGTTTTTTTACATTCCCTTTTTTGCCGTTTTATAAAAACATGCATTCATCATTGAATGAAAAATATTTTTCATCTGATATTATAAGATGGTCTAATAATTCCACTTCAAAGACTTTTAAAGCCTCTTTGATTCTTGCCGTTGTTTTCTTGTCATGTTCTGACGGTTGCATATTTCCCGATGGGTGATTATGCAATAATATAACCCCGCTTGCAAGCGTTTCAACTGCATACTTGCAAATTATTTTTACGTCCATTATTGCAAGGGCGACGCCACCCTGTGAAATTTTAGCCCATCCGATAGTATTATTTCCATGGTCTAAAAGTATGATAAAACAACTTTCATACATGAAAATATCGCTTCCCCACAATTGGCGGGCATACTTGAAAGCGTCTTCGCTTTTTATGATTTGTGTACTTTCAAACGATACATTTTTTTTACACTCTATTTCAAATTTGTAAGTTTTCATAATTGTAATAATTAAGATTAAATAAATATTGAAATTACATAAGTAAAAAACGACACGGCGGTAAATACTGCCAAATACACTAATAATACAAAATCATTCATAATTGAAAAATTTAATTTGTTAATAACTTTTGTTCTTGTTGCCGTTTCATTTAACGACACCACAAAGATAAAACAGATTTTTATATCTACCAAATTTTTTCACATTTTTTTTCTGTTTTTTTTCGTGGTTGGGGTGGGGTAGGGTGGTGGCTCGCCCAGTTCGATGTATCCGATTTTTCCCTATAGTCGTCCGCGGGATTCCTCTTTTTATTGGGGTGGGGTAGGGTGGTGGCTCGCCCAGTTCAATGTATCCGATTTTTCCCTATACTTTGTTTTTCCCTATAGTCGGAAATTTCCCTATAGTCGTTATTTACAGACGGAAAACAAAAAAAATCCCTATACTCGAATGTTAGAAACTTGATTTTGCCTTATAGTCGGTTTTGTTATATAGTCGGTTTTTCCCTATACTCTGTTTTGTCATATACTTAGATTTTCCCTATAGTCGTCCGCGGGATTCCTCCAAAAATCCCTATAGTTGGAAATTTTTTTATAAAAAAAAATAGTGCGGAGTTTCACAACGGCGCACTATCAGAACAAAAGTTTTTTACAATTATGAAAAAATATATTTTTCGATGTCCATTCCTCTATACTCTTTATCTACGCGGGCGTTATACTCTTCATCTGACATATTGCCCTTTTCGATAATCTTATCCAACACACTTCCCAACTGGTCACAGAAAATGCCCGTATGTGTGTTTTTGTATGTTGCAAGGTTTTTCACGTCTTTAGCCGTGTAAACCTCGTATAAATCTGCGCCACCATTTAGCAGTACTATAACCCAACCGCTAAAGCAAAAGCCGTTTACACGCAATGCGATACCGCATTTTCCATCGATTTCGCAGTAAGCCTTCTTGGAGCATCCCCAAGAAAAGTAAACACTTTTTCCTACACCTGCAATAATTTGCTCCATTGTCGTTCGAGCCGTCATATAGCGCTCAAGCTCTGAATAATTTTTTGTCATTTCCATAATCGTACAAATGTTATTGGTTATTGTTTAATCTTGTATTGCAAAGATAGTAATATTTTTTATACTTGCAAAATTTTTTGAAACTTTTTTTAAAAATT
>Ga0265298_10007054_pt1 | contig 13744 bp, 18 predicted proteins | sample AusTroGonzalo_MG_3_FD_193486 | JGI IMG/M metagenome (GOLD analysis project Ga0265298, IMG submission 193486) | Bovine rumen microbial communities from tropical cattle in Woodstock, Queensland, Australia - Gonzalo_01 | ecosystem: Host-associated > Mammals > Digestive system > Stomach > Rumen ...
TCCGATCTCCTGCGCAGTTTTCTGCAGGGATCATCTCGATATTAAACGTGAAGTCGCAATCGAAATTGTCCTTCACTTCGTTCATCGCATCGAGGATTTCTGTTGTGAACGCTACGGCTTCATCAGAGTAACTCTTGCATCCAAATTCATCTGTGTTTATCAGGCCGAACATATCCATTACTTCATAAATGCCAATACCACCGATGGTGCAGAACTGTTTATCCAATTCAACAGCGCCATCCTGATAGTTTGGAAGAAGCCCCTTTTCGATATTACGCTTGATTACATGACGCATTGATGCAAGGGCCTTGCAGTCGAGCAATACGCGCTGACGAAGAATCTTGAGATACTTCTTCTTATCGAAGTTTCCATCCTCATCGCGTGACTCGTATGCGATACGAACAAGATTTATCGTGCTCACACGGCACGAGCCTACAGATAGCGCGGTACCGCCGATTGAATTGATGAACGCATCAAGCTTCTGCGTGTCGCTTAAAAGCCTGCAGCAGTTTGACAACACGCCAACATTGTCGCTAACGAAGAAGTTAGCATCCGACCATTCCATGTTGTGCTTGGAAGCCCAGCGAGCAAAGTCCTCATCCTGGAATTTCCCATCCTCATACAGGAGACTGTATGAAATCACAGGATAAGTAAACATATTGATCGTCCGCGTTTCACTGACGACTTCCATGAAAATCTTCTGCGCTTCGATCAAATCTTCTATATGATCGATTGCACATGTACCATCAGGGAATACTGTTCCACCGAACAGCGCCTCGAGGTACGGCCGATCAAAGATTGAAATATTTGTGAAACTGCTCTGGTCGATCCTCAGGAACGGCTGGTTGAGCCGGAAGATAAACTTCTGGAACTGTTGCCTGAGATAATACTCAGGATCCTTCATGAAGTAGTTTCCTTCCACATCCTTCTTCCAGAAGTACCACGCCCAGATTAGCACATTCGGCATTCCAACGGCCCCGCTTTGGCGGTTCGACAGGAACGACACGAACTCAATCACGTCGTCAAAGTAGGTCGTCAGATGCTTGGGTGGCTCATTATTGTAGTTGGGCAGGAAGAACAGCCCCTCTGTCGCAAGCCGCGTAAAGTCATTCGCCCAGCAATACGGGAAATAACTGGCTGTCGAGCTGTCGTTCAGATAAAACCCGCGACTGAACTCCTGTTCAAGCCACTGCTTTGCCGTCCGGAGCCCCCACATTTTCTTGATCTCCATGAAGATCTTGTTCAGGCCAAAGAGCTTATCCTCGCTCTTGCCCTTTTCCGTCATGAAGCTGCGAATATCCTTGTGGTTGGCATTCGCGTTCGGGTCAATGCTCGCATCTGCGAGCGTATCCTTGTCTACGAAGTTGTCGATGAAGTCAGAGAAGTCAAGCTGGCTCGGGTGCAGCCCATTGATATACTCAAAATCCTCACCGTATTTTTCTTTCAGTTCCTCGAGAAATCTCTCGAAGTCCTTGGATAATTTCAAGCGAATATCCATGACTGCCTCCGATTACAGATTGTTTACGTATTTTACGGCTTCCTCGAACTTCATCAGTTGTCCGTCCGCACACAGCATGACGGGGAGGGATTTCAGCCCCATCTTCAGCATCTCTGCGGTGTCCAGACATTCAGCGTATTCCAATCCCTTTTGTTCGAGTTTCATTTTGAGCACCTTACATTTCGGGCACCCTTCTTTTGAATAGATGGTAATCAATGAATTCGAACTCCTTTTATGTATGATCAAACGTCCATGAGGATTCTGTGGCTTTCCGGCGCTTCCATCGCGTCTCCGAAGTAGAACTTATGGACACCCGGCGCGTCTGAGACAGCCCAGTATGAATATGTATCGTCCCAACTGTTCTCTTTTGTTTCCTTGCTGACCACGACAACACACGGACACATGCGATCCTTCATATCATCCTTGCAGTAAGGAGAGTTGCCGCTATAGTGCCAATCCTGCTGCGGTTCCATAACAAGCGCGTCAAACGGGAAAACGACATCGACATAGTCCTGAACGAACTCATCGTAGACGGGGCCGGCATTATGTTCATACGGCCTGTCATCCCAGTCGTCTCCGTAATAATCGTTGCAATCATCAGCGCCGAGCCAGAATCTTACGACGTTTCCTTTTGTTGCAAAATCGATTATCTTCATCTTATTTACCCGCCTTGGCATCCGATTCCGTGCTGTACATCACGCCGTCAACACGCTTGAAAATGCTCTCTGCGATATCCTGATACAGCGTGGTGGTGACTCCATGCGGATCTCCCATGTTGTCATTCCAATACTGCACGGCTTCCTTTTCAAACATGGCGTACGTAATCGGATTTTCGTAGACTCCGGAGACCGTAATCACTTGGCTGAACACCGGATTGCCTTCGAATGCGGCACAAATGATCTGCTCGCCAGTCATCTGTTGATTTGCAGGAACCAGTGTGATGATCATGTTGACGTTGCCGAACGCCATTCTGTCCGGAAGCAGATGCTGAAGCGCTTCGTACTTCCGTTGATTCGCGACAAACAGCTTAACTTCCGGCGTATCATCGTCAAACTGGATCTCAATCTCCGGATCCCTGCCGAACATGACCTTCAGCTTATTCACATAGGTTACCCACGGCGGCGACAGCCGCATCGGGCTCTTAGGCTCTTCGACCTTGTTGTTTTCCATGCCGTCCGTCTCCTTGACTACCTTTACAGGCTTTTTGTTGTCGTCATTCATATTGAGTATGAGTCCGAATACCTCGGACAGGAAATCATCAGACTTCATAAACGCCAGCCTCCAATTTCTCCGCAGCGTGGTTTGCGTACCAAATCGCTTTGCGGATATCCTGCACGGTTGTCCCTTTGTGCTTGCAACGCGTCAAATACTTGATCGCGTTGGCAAGGCAAAAGTCCAAACCGTAACCGCATGAATCAATAAAGTCGATGCACTCTATGGTGCCGTATGTGTAGTGGGCCGGGCTATTGACCGGATCATGCTCTGGCTCGGCAACCTCTGTGCAGCCACCAACAGGCAATGTGGATGCGGTTTCGCCATACAATCCTTCAGTTATCATTTGTTGTATGCTCCTTGTCAGTTCTCTTTCCCTGAATAAAAAATCAGCTCATCGGCATAAGGCAGCGTGTGTGCCCAGTCAATGAACGACTTCCATTCGGAAAGCTTATGTCCTTCGCGCCAGTAGCACATCTGGCGGATAACCTCGTAATTGAACGTGATCGTCCGCGTCTGAAGCCACGATTCCGGAAGCCAGCGAATCAGTTCTTTCCAGATCCGCTTATCCTTTGTCTTATTGTATGCCTGGCGCATTTCCTCAAGAATTCCGATAAATTCGGACGGATCGACGATCGTTTCGTCATAGTCGTCCGTTTCGAAGCAATCAAGCGTGATCGTCGTGGATGCAAGCTTATGCATTGTGCTGGTCGAGTTTGCAACCGTGCCAACCTTGTATGTATCGAATTCCTTCCACCAGAATAACGGTGCTGTGATATCGACGCATACCATGATATGCCGGATGAATTTCCTATGCGGAGATCCGCCTGCAATCAGCTTCTGCGCGAGTTCAAGATCCCTTTGGCCGATCTTGTAAACCTCGCGAAATCCTTTTATTCCAACAGGTTTGCCTGGCTCCACATAATCCAGATAGTCAAGTTCGACGCCTGATTCAGAATCCGATCTGTCCCAGCTGTTCAGCGGGTTCCGCATGCCGCGAAATGCGCCTTCAAAGTTCATTACCTTCGTATGCTCGAACCTCATTCGTCATCATCCTCCGGATCAGGAACGGTTACAACCTTCGGCTGATCATCCGATTCTTCGGATGGCTCATCGGCAGGTTCCTCTTCTTCTGGCTTTCCGAGAACTGTATCGACCGGATTCTCGATCGCCTCTTTCTCGTTCTCTTCCGTCTTGTCCGTCATGGCAAGCATGTTGTTTACCATCTTCATGATCTCTGCGAGTTTTTCTTCGGTTGTTTTGCCTTCCTCAGCAATCTTATCGCCGATCACTTTCAGCATAGACCGCGAACCGATTAGCAGACCGCGCTGATACTGCTTCTGCAGTGAATCGGCAATCATCTTACGAAATTCTTTTTCGCGAATAGCATCCTTTAGAGACTTATGTTTTGCCATTATGTATGTCACCTCGTGTTAACTGTCGTCCGCAGTCCGCTGCGGCCGTTTACCGAGCATCCTGTCAAGGCACTCGGAACAAAAATGAAGCGTTATGTATGCTCCGTCATGTACGGAGCCGTATCCGGCGTATCCGCCGAACGTGTGAACAAAGATTTCCTTGTTCGGATTTTCAGTCTGATCACACAGATCGCATTTCTCGTGTAGCTGATTGCTCATTCCAAACGCTCCCTCCGTTCTTTGACGATGTAAACGAAGACCTGTATAAAAAACAGCATCGCGAAGATGCCGATTAACAGTTCAGGGAGCAGAATGACCAACCAGGGGATATGTATGCGTTCTGTTGCTCTCAGCAGTATGCTGACGAGATGTGCGATGAGCAGGATCTCAAACAGGATAAATCCGTCAGCCTGATCTTCCTGCAGATATTTACAGCGAAAGGATGTCCTTGAACATGAATCTGAAGTTTTCCGGCGCAACCTTGTCCGCGTGCCAGTGTCCACAGAACCATTTTTCGTATGAGACATTACGATCCTCCATTGTTTTCTTGATCCGCTCAAGGAAATTCTCCATCGATTTATCAACCGTCGATTGGTCAATAAACGGCAGAAACATTTCCTTTGGCTCCATGCTTTCCGGGCATGTATGTGTGAACAGATAATCAACGGATCCTTCGAGATCGAGAGCGCGTTCAAAATTCTTCATGACCGCTTCCATCTCTTCCGGAGACAGTTGTTCGTCCTCAAACCACTTCATCGCATGGTTGCCTGCGGCGTATGATCCAAGTCTGTAATACTTGTCAACACTGTATGCGCCGCCTATAACAAATGCTTTCTTCCATCCGCCCGATGTGTTCAAGCCATACATCCTTCCATCCTGTGCGTACAGAATAGACGGGAAATCAGTCTGGACAACAAATGTGCCGGTGAAGTTTTCCGTTGCCTCTGTGCGAATCGGCCATGACGCATCCGGTCGCGTCTCATGATTCCCGCGAATCAGCATAAACGTGATCGGCAGAGACTCAAGATAACGCTTGACGCGCTTGTCATCTTTCTCGCCGTAATAGTTGATGCCAGCATCGCCGAGGATGATCATCAGATCTTCCTTGGAAGTTTTGACCGTATCGCAAAAATATTCAATTCTGTCAAAGTGGCGATGCGTATCGCCTGTTATGTAAATCATATGAGCTCCTTTACTTCAGACATATCACCCTCGTTCAGAATTGCATAGCTTCTGAGCGTAAAGTACATGCCTTTGTCTCGCGTCCAGTCGATCAGACGGATGATATCGCCCTTCGTGATCGGAAGATAGTTGTACTCGCGGTTGAACAGCGTAAACCGCGCCTCTTTTCCGGAACCAACAGACTGCGTGACGACACTGTAACCAAACTGTTTGCCGTCAGACTTTCTCTTCAGCGGATAAATGTCTTTGACGTACAGCTTTTTCATGTCCTCTTCCTTGCCTGTCGTGTATCCGGAATAGCCCATTACCTTTGCAAAATACTTTGCCTTTGCGATCAGACTGTAGTCCGGGAGGTGGAGAGACTTCACGTAGTCTTCGCAATCTCTCAGAAGCGCCTGATTGTCGAGGATTGTGTATCTTGTTGCCGGCTTGCCGGACTTTGTCTGGTCAGTGCTGTTTCGCTTGATGAACTCTTCATAGCGCGAACCTTCCACTTCTTCTTTTTTTACCGTCTTGCGATCGGCGTACTTATCGAAGATTCCATACGTGATCTCAAGTTCGCGCTGATTCCCGAACATGTCAAAGAAATCAAGATTGATAAGCGTTCCAAGCTTCCCGCTGTTCACAGATGTGTTGCTCCTGATATCCGAAAGCAGATCCGTGAAGTGGTCATATCCGCACTTCGGGTCGCTTACTCCTTTGGATTTTGATACCTCAAGGAGTTCGTGCGCATCCTTTGCGCCAAGACCTTTGATTGCAGATATGCCCTTCGCAATGATCCGCTCTTCCGGAGAGCAACTGTAATCAGCGCCGGAAATGCCAAATTTCGGCGGCGTGATTCTGACTTTTTGCATCTTCGCATACTTAATGATGTTCGCAGTCTTTTCAAGGTTGTCCGAAAATGTGTTCAGCGCAGCCGTCAAAAACTCAACGGGATGATAGTAGCGAAGATAACCGCATATGTATCCGATGATGCTATAGGAGTCTGAGTGATTCCAGCTGAATGCGTACAACGACGCGTCCAAAATAACCTGGATGAAAGGCTCAATGACTTCCGCACATCTCTCGGGGGTTATATCGTAATGTTCTGATGAGAATTTGATGAAGCGTTCCTTGATTTCCGGCAGCAGCTTTTCCGTGCCCTTTTTCTTGGCGATTGCACGGCGTACCGTATCGCTTTCCGCGTTTGAATAGCCGCAGAATTTTACCAGAAACTTCATGATCGTTTCCTGCATGGCTATCCGGCCTGCTTCCGGAGCGAGGAAATCGTTCAATTCCTTGAATCCGTTGTCGTAGAATACACCGGAAGCAACATCATCACGGAAGCTCGCGCAGGCGGGACGGATCAATCCGTTGCCGAACGACATCCACTTGATCATGGAAAACTCGTTTGTTCTTCCTCTCGCGAGACTAAGCGTCTTATCAGACATCAGCTTGCGAAGATACTGCTGTGCTGAATTTGATTCCCACTGGAATATCAGCGTCGTGTCTTCCCGGATGCTTTTCCAGACGTCCATGTCTTCGAGGTCAACGTTGTCCGGATTGAGCGTTTCGATGCCGAGCATTTTGCACGTATCATTGATGATGCCTACATTGTCCAAGCCCAAAATATCAAGCTTGACATACATCAGATCATCCAGTTCCTTCATGTTCAGCATGGAAACAGGATAATCAGAAGATGAAACCGAGCAAAGCCCGACAAGTTCGTCAATCGGCAAGTCGCTGACAAGCACGCCGCTTGGGTGTGTGCCAACCGAAACGATTGTCCCGTTGACGATATCGACGTAGTCGAAGAGCTGTTTGTACTTTTTCCTCAGCTCACTGGGAACATTATCATCGGCGCATTGTTTTGCAATGTCTGAAACCTCATCCAGCGGGATCTCAAGCGCTCTTGCCACGTCGCGAATCGCGCCTTTCAGCGCAATCGTATTGAACGTGATAATCTCGCTGGTCTTGATTTGCGGCAGCTTCATCCTGTCACGAAGCAGGAACAGTTTGACTTTATCGCGATCTTTGCCGGCGTAGTCCGTGTCGATATCAGCGTTGGTGACACGATCCGGGTTCATGAACCGGAAGAAGTTGAGGCCGAATCTGATGCTGTCCATCTTTGTGATGCCAAGCAGATAGGCAACCATGCTCCCAGAAACGCTTCCGCGACCGGGGCCGCATTCGATACCGTGCTCCGCCTCCCATTCACGCATGTATGTTTCAAGGAGCATGAAGTCGATCGACTGCGTTTTCTCATATACTGCAAGCTCTTCTTCGACACGATCTTTCAGGATCTGCTTCTGCTCTGGCGTGCTGTAACGCTTTGTCGCAACAGGATGTGTTTCCATTGCCGTATAGACCTTTGTCCTGAACGTTTCCTCTGGGTTGTCATAGATATGCGGATACTTCGTGTGCTGATCCATTGTAAACGGCTCAACCATATCAGCGAGGACGTTCGTATTGGCAATCGCTTCAAGATATACATTCTCCGGAAGCGCGCGCTGACGTTCATATTCATTGACAAGCCCGTCGAGGTTGTGGAACTTCAGATCCCAGTTCTCCTCGCCGTCGAAGTGAATGTTCTTTGAAACCTGCAGGATATGCCTGCCACGCTCGTGAAGTTCATTCAGTACGTGCGTATCTGTTCCGGCGATCAGGCGTATGCCGTTCCGGTTTGCAATGTCAAGCAGTTTCCGGTTGTAATCCACCTGCTTCTGGTCAATATGATGACCGATCTCAAGAAAACATCTATCCCTGTGATCTGTCATATATTGCAGCATTCTCTGCTGTACTTCTTCAGAACCTTTCCCAAATACGCCGCCGATGCAAGCTGATGTGACAATAATATTGTCGCTTGAAGCAAACAACTCGTCGAATGACAGCCTTGGGACATAGTAGAAATGGTTATCCGTCCGATTGAACGACCGCGAAACCATCCTGTTCAGCTCAAGAACGCCGTCATAATTCCGTGCGATCAGCACGCAGTGATAATTATCGCGCACCTTATCGTCAAGCGTTTCCGTCAGATACGCCTCGATGCCGTGCAGATACTTCATTCCTGCCTGCTCGATCGCACATTTTTTATGCCACCATTCAAAAACCGAACCATGTTCCGAAAAGCCAAGCGCCTTCATTCCCGCTGCTTTTGCTGCATCAATATACTCCGTAAACTTTGTGACAGAATCTATATTCGTGACGCCGTTGGAAAGCATTGAGTGGCAATGATAAACAACATAATTGTCCAACTCGGACAAACAACCACCTCCTTCCTAACTGAGCTTCTTTCTCATCTTGTAAAGCTGTTCGAAAACTTCTTTTCCGCGATCTACCGGGGCTTCTTTTTCCCCGAGCATATCACGCACGTTTCTGATCCACTCGACTCTCGCGTACTGCCGAAGTCGCATAATGTTCTTATCCTTGGACAGATCGACATCGGAATCGAGCGCAAACACAAACCGAATACTATGGAAGCTCGCCAGCTTGATCATTGTTTCGAGCTGAAATGGCGATAAATGCGATGTCAGGAGCGCTACGGCGTTCGGATATCCGAAACTGACGCTCTTAAGAACCGATTTGCACCCCTCGAACACAATCGCTTCCTTTGATTCCATAATCGCTTCGCGATTCTCCCAGAAACCATACATGGTTGGGAGCGCACCGATCGGCGATGTGTATGTATACTTCCGAAGCCCTTTTGCTTTGTAATCCGGATCGCACGTTCTGCCGGATACACAAAAAATCTCCCCATTCAGATTCCTGATGGGGTAGACAATACGGTCGTCGAAAGCGTCGTAGCGGATCTGATAATTCCACATCACATCGAACGGGATTCCTTCGTCCGCCCAAACCTGCAGTTTGTCTTTTCGGAACTCATACCGTTCCATATAGTTGTCAGGCAAGATCTTCGCCGTGCATTTCGGCGGTGCTCTTTTGTCAGATCTGTAGCGCTTTGCAATGCTCACAACGGACAGGCGCTGGACAGGATTACCTTCCTGATCCTCCGTGATATGAGCAAACTGCTTCAGCTTATTGATCGCCTGGCCAACCGTGCAATGGTCGTGCGCCATTACAAAGTCAACAAGATTACCTCCGAACCCCGCCGAAAAATCATAAAAGCATCTTTTCTGAAGATCGAGAGAAAATGACGGCGTCTTTTCCTCTGTGTTAAATGGGCTGATTCCCCAAAGCTCGCCGCCCTTTTCTTCAAGATCCGTATACTGAGAAACATAATCCTCAATATCCACTGCTGCAACAATATCAGCGGCGTCCAAGCAATCACTTCTTTTCGTTCAAAATCTTGATCGCAAGGTCAACGTCAGCATCCGTCAGACCACAGCAAAAGTTCGTTCTGATAAGATGCGGAATGATCCCCTCCGACTCGTAGTCACGGAATACTTCGTCGTCAAGAACGACCCATCCGTCTATGTTCGATGTGCTTACGTGGCGCATCCACTTTCGGATACCTTTGCCACGATCCCATCCGTTGTCATCTGTTCTGTCCGCGATATGGAGACCTTGCTTTTTCAGCTTTTCAAGGAGATACCTTGCCATCGGATGAATTTCTCCGGGCGGCATATCCTCCAGCCAGAGTTCTTTCCAGCTTGATGTCAGCACAATCTGCGCATTTGCGGACTTGACGATTTTAGCAAGTCTTTCCACGAGCACATCATCAACGCCGATATACTGGCCGAACTTGTCCTTACAGCCGTCATAGTTCAGGACGCCATCTACATCAAGGAAAACCACATTCAATTGTTATCAACCCTTCCCGCAACATTCTCGAACAATCCGTCCCAGAAAGTGGATTCTGCCTCCGTGTATTCAACACGCATTGCTTTGTCATCTATGTAGATATCTGCGCCGATCTTCCTGCAGTCATTCCCGTAAAGCTGGTTCATTTCAGGCAGGTTCTCATTAACGGCATCAAACCTCAAACCCTGATGCTCACACCACTTGACGGCATCATCAAGAAGCTTCCACTCGCGGCAAGTCCAGAGGATCACCTTGTTGCCGCGAGACCTTGCTGTCTTCAGCATCCTGATCAACTGCCTGTTCGGCTGACCGATCTCCGGCCACTGGCTTGTGCAGAGGCAGCCATCAAAATCTACGGCAATTACCTTATATCCGAGCTGCTTCGTTTCAATCACTCCTCCGTTGTTTCGTACGAGGTGGAACTTTGAATGCACGTCCGGAACATCCAGACTTTGCGTTCAGTATCTCGTCTGCGAGTCATACTTTCCGGCCATGTTCTGTGTTCTCAGATCGCTCATAAATCTTTCATTCAGATCGTCTACGATATATGCCGGCTTGTTGCCAAAGGCAACCATTGCCATGTTGTGATTGTGGCTCACAATGACGGTTGTGTACTGCTTCGTTATTGCCTGGCCGTATACATAACCAGGTTCGGACAATCCGCCACCTGTATTCGGCCATGTCTGCGGGAATACGTATGCATCCACATCCGGAATATATCGCTCTCCGGCATCAAGGCGGCTGAGAACCTGCTGCTGAAATATGTATTCGATCAATTCGATATTCGGAAAGTGTCCTGTCATGGGAACCTCCTCAGAACGGTGTATGGACAATATGCTGTTTCTTTGCCTCTTCATAGCTGATTCTGTTTCCGTCGAACACCATGTCGATGTATTCACCGTCAACCATCTGAGGCCCGTTCCGATTGAACCTTACGAACAGCTTTTTATTCCCGCACTCTTCGCCGTCCTCTTCAATTTCCTTTTGTTCCTTATTCATAATCATGATGATCGTCGATGCGTTTCTGGCGATCTTCGCACTGTCTGCAAGTTTCCCTGTGGAAGTTGCCTGTGCCGCACCGATCCCGGCGATATTCATTTCGCCGCACACCTGATTCTTGATCATATCGACCAACCCGCCGAGGCTCTGATACTGCGCGAACGCGTCAGGTTCGTCGCCACCTTTGAAATAGTCGATAATCAACACGTCGATTCCCTGCTGATGAAAGACGCGTTTTACTGTCGTATATATCGTCTTCGCATCGAAAACCGGCATGTAAAGATGCGTGAAAGACTTCGTTTTCAGCCACGCAACGGCTTCCTCAATACGCTTTTTGTCTTCCGGTGTATATCCGCCGCCACGAATCTTCTGGAATGGGATCCCCGTGAGATGCGAGATCATTCTGCAGGTGAAAAGCCTGCTGTTCAGCTCGCTGTCCAGATAGAGAACCTTGTTTCCGCGCTTCAGCAAATCAACCGCGCAGTTCAGCAGCAGCATCGACTTGCCCATCTTTTGCTCCGCTCCGAAGATCACAAGCTCTCCACGCTCAATCATTACATATGAATTCAGCGTCTTGAACTTGAACGGAATGGCGCCGCACTGTTCGGGCGACTGCCTTGCCTGGATTTCTTCCCAGTACTGATCTACGACATCCTTGTACTCAGGGACATCCCGAGAGGTTGAAAACTCCGCCATGACGCTGTCGAGCGTCTGATAGATCTGCTGTTCGATGTTTTCGCCGGATCCGCTGAAGCAGAGCCTCTCACAATCGCACAGCTTCTTATATGTATTCCGTCTGAACGCCGCGTCCAGAACCTTGTCGACGCAGACACGATAGTCCTCTTTCGACTTTCTGGCGATATTCTTTGCCGTTTCGATCGCGGCGTTGATCGAATCGACAGTCAGAATCTGCTTTGAATACTCTGTGCCTCGCTTCAGGTTCAGCATGTTAATGACGTTGAACGCGTCAATATCCTGAACACCCTTCTTCGCAAGTTCTTTCAAAGCGAAGTATATGTATGCGTTTGCCTCTTCCGTGAAGTGATTCGGTTCAAGATCCTCGGAGTAGAAATATAACTCCGGATTTATCAGCAGCGACGCGATCACTGCCGCCTCGGCCTCAATGTTCCGAATGTCAGCCGACTTCATTTCCTCAGCCAAGCGGCACCACCATCCTCTCTAAAACCTCGCTCCACCAGTAAAGAAGCATAACCATGAACATGAGGAACAGAAGCGAGGTATAGTCCGGCCTTCTGCGCCAGAGCATAACCTCACCGCCTATTACATCAAATCGTAATAATCACACCTGTCATTCAGTCCGCACAAGTTCCTGCATTTGAAAAAATCGATATCAGGATTCCAATTCTGACAGCCTCTGATCTCCTCAATCAGTCCAACTGCCCACCCGACCGCTTCCGAGAGCCTCTCATTGTCAAATTTTTGGCGTATGAAAGTGCGGTTTCGATAGCAATTGAAAACCAGTTCCTTCGGATACTCTCCATATTCTTTCTTAATGCCGATTGAATACAGATAAAGCTGCCTGTAGTACTCAGCAAGTTCAATATCCGTCTTTGTCGGTTTAGCCCGCTTGCTGAACGGTTTGAGATTCCTTGCCTTATGATCAAACAGGATCAATCCGTTATCCTCTGTGATCAAATCGGCAAAGCCGTGGAACGGATATCCTTCGACATCGAAGAACATCTCTTTTTCAACGGACACGATCTTTCCGTCAAAAGCCGGGAAATCAGACATGTACTCATAACCTCCACGGATGTAATTCCTCGCTACCTCCGGAGACGGAGGCGTTCCGACAACCTTATCGTGGAGATGTTCGAGGTAATACAGCGACGCATACTCCTTTGGGAGTACACCAGTCATAACCTTCTCATGGATCTCATGAACAAAACTCCCGAACGAGGCGAGGAATGTTTCATCCTCGTCCTCGCCAAGAATGTAGTGAACAAAGAAACCATACGGGCATTTCCGAAAGGACTGGAGCCTTGAGTAGCTCCATGTCATCGAGTCAATCAGAAATGAATAATCATTCATCAGAAGGGCAGTTCGTCGGTTTCGACGCCTTCGAAGTTATTTCCTTCGACTGCGTTACCCTGCGGACGTGACTGATTCTGCTGTGCTTGGTCTTCAGCCATTTCAAAGCTGAAAACCTTGAAATTGAAATATTCCTTGTTCTTTTCCTTGTCATACCGACGGGAAACATCGACATCGCCAAGTTTGATGCGGTCGCGCTCCTTCAACCCTTCCGCCTTGACACGCGCCTCTCCGATAAACATGCAGAAACCGGAAAACTCGTCTTCATACTCGCCGGTTTCCTTATTCTTGCGGCTGATGCTCAGCCGAACCTTTGTGTACTTACCCTGTCCGGGCTCAGTGCTCCATACGGTAGCAAACGATCCACTGCGAAAACCCGTAAAAACCACCCCTTATGTATTATTCAGAAAGCTCTTTAATATGGAAAAACTCATCGTTGAGCTTCTTCCACAGATTCGCGGCAACAGCGGGATCCTCTACCTTCATGTAGTTATCCGTTGCCTTGCCGTTCTTATCCACCGCTACAGACTTGATCGCGGCGATCACTGCGTCACGCTTGCCGGCGTTCTTCTGAACGAACTCCGTGACGTTACTATGTATCTTGGCGACAATCTCCTTGGCGATTTCACGCTCTTCGGCGTTTGCCGCG
>Ga0265298_10007055_pt1 | contig 13743 bp, 9 predicted proteins | sample AusTroGonzalo_MG_3_FD_193486 | JGI IMG/M metagenome (GOLD analysis project Ga0265298, IMG submission 193486) | Bovine rumen microbial communities from tropical cattle in Woodstock, Queensland, Australia - Gonzalo_01 | ecosystem: Host-associated > Mammals > Digestive system > Stomach > Rumen ...
CAGGATTTATTTTGTACCTTTGTGCGTTCGAAATTGTACCTGTGATAATTGAGTTAGGATTTCTGAACGAATACATTGGTCTAATTTAAACTTTACAGCCTTGAAAGTTAAGAAGGTTCTCATATCTCAGCCGCAGCCTACAACAGGCAAGTCTCCCTATTTTGATTTGGCTGAGAAATATGGCGCAGAGTTCGTGTTCAAACCCTTTATCCGTGTTGAGCCGCTCACAGCCAAGGAGTTCAGACAGCAGCATGTCAATATACTTGATCACACCGCTGTGGTATTCACTTCCCGTCATGCGGTAGATCACTTCTTCCAGCTGTGCGCTGAGATGAGGGTTGTCATCCCGGAGGACATGAAGTATTTCTGCATTACAGAGACAGTATCGCTGTATATCCAGAAATATGTTCAGTACCGTAAGCGTAAGGTGTTCTTTGGTAATACCGGTAAGGTGGACAGCCTCATGGCTCCTATCCTCAAGCACAAGACAGAGAGATATTTCATTCCGATGTCAAATGTGCACACCGGTGAGCTCAAGGAGATGCTTGATGCCAACAATATTGCTCATACCGAGGCTATCATGTATCGTACCGTCAGCAATGAGTTTGCAGCCGGTGAACTTGATGATTATGATATGCTGGTGTTCTTCAGCCCTGCCGGCATAGAGTCACTCAAGCAGAATGCACCTGACTTTGTACAGGGTGAAAAGATAATAGGTTGTTTTGGCGGAACTACCGCCAAGGCCATCCGTGACGCAGGCCTGCGTCTTGATATAGAGGCTCCGGTTCCCGGCATCACCTCCATGTCAGCCGCCATTGATGCCTGGTTCGCTGCCAACCAGAAGAAGTAAAATAAACATTATACTGACGGGTTCCTCCCATACGGGCGTTTTGGCCTGATGCGGAACCCGTCTTTCTTTTTATGACGACAGGAGCAAATACATTCTCAAAAGAGGAACGCCTGTGTAGCAGCAAGCTTATAGACAGGCTCTTCAGTGAGGGGAACCGCCAGATCTCGGCTTTCCCGGTCCGATTGGTTTGGCTTCTGTCTGATGATGTAAAAGGCGTGCAGATACTTATCAGTGCACCCAAACGCAACTTCCATCATGCCGTGGACCGCAACCGCATCAAGCGTCAGATAAGGGAGTTCTACCGCACATCATCCGCTTCGCTTAAGGAGACCGTGTCAGCCCAAGGCAAGGGACTGGTTCTGGCTTTCCTCTTTAATGACAACAAGTTGTGGGAGACCGATAAGCTTGTCCCGCGCCTCCAGGCGGCCATGGACAAACTCGTGGAGGCGGTATCCGTGAGAACTCCGGAAAGCGGGTTGGAAAAGAGTTCTGAGAGATGAGGCGTTTGTTGAATATTTTTACCAAATCATTAGGGTGGTTGCTGATGCTTCCCATCAGGTTTTACCGCAGGTTTATATCACCTCTTTCTCCCCCCTCCTGTCGCTTTGTTCCCACCTGCTCGCAGTATGCCATTGAGGCTATCACAAAGCATGGCCCGTTTAAAGGTACGTGGCTGGCTGTAAAACGTCTGCTCCGCTGTCGGCCGGGTGGCGGGTCGGGGTATGATCCGGTACCATGAAGCTGATAGATATACATACTCATGTTTTGCCCGAGGAGCCTGGGACGGCGTTGGTGTGCGTCGGATGCGGACCGATTCCGGATGGCGCTTTGGAACAGGGGCATCTGTTCAGCGCCGGTCTGCACCCATGGGATGTTACCGGGCATGATGATGAGGCCCTGCGTAATCTTGAAAAGCTGCTTGTGCTGCCGCAGGTTCTTGCTGTGGGAGAGTGCGGATTTGATACGCTGAAAGGCCCGTCCCATGAACTGCAGGAACAAGCCTTTATCCGCCAGGTAGAACTCTCCGAGCGTTTCAAAAAGCCCATGATCCTTCACGTAGTACGTGATTTTGACAGCATAATCCGTCTGCGCAAACAACTTAAACCCGCGCAACCCTGGCTCATCCACGGATTCCGCGGCGGTCCCGAACAAATGAACCAGCTCTTTGCCCAAGGAATCCTGGTGTCATTCGGCTTAAAACACAACCCGGAATCCCTCAGGCAGGTTCCAACAGGCCGCCTCTTTCTTGAAACAGATGGTAAATGCTTGATAGAAGAGGTTTTACGATCCGCATCTAATCTTCGCAGCGAGCCTGAGGGGCACATTGGGGACGGTTCTTTTTGTGCCCTTCTGAACTTCTTCAAACGGGAGGATTAGAAAAAGGGCACAAAAAGAACCGTCCCCAATGTGCCCCTTTGAGCAAAGAATTGTATATTTGCGCACTTTTTGTACAAAATCTAAGAACACTTTATGACTAATTTTGTTGAAGAACTTACCTGGAGAGGCATGATTCATCAGATGATGCCCGGTACTGATGAACTTCTGAGCAAGGAACAGGTTACAGCGTATGTGGGTTTTGATCCCACCGCAGATTCCCTCCATATAGGCCATCTGTGCAGCATCATGATACTGCGTCACTTCCAGCGTTGCGGCCACAAGCCTCTGGCATTGATAGGCGGTGCCACAGGAATGATAGGTGATCCCAGTGGAAAATCACAGGAGCGCAACCTCCTGAATGAGGAGACTCTCAAGCATAATGTTGAGTGTATCCGCAAGCAGTTGGGCAAGTTCCTGGACTTTGACAGCGATGCTCCCAACAAGGCTGAACTTGTAAATAATTATGACTGGCTCAAGGATGTTACTTTCCTTGATTTCTCACGTGACATAGGCAAGCACATCACGGTAAATTACATGATGGCCAAGGATTCTGTGAAGAAGCGTCTTAACGGTGAGGCCCGCGACGGTCTTTCATTCACGGAGTTCACCTACCAGCTGCTTCAGGGTTATGATTTCCTCTATCTGAATGAGCACAAGAACTGCAAACTTCAGATGGGTGGTGCCGATCAGTGGGGAAATATCACCACCGGTGCTGAGCTTATCCGCCGTATCAACGGCACAGAGTGCTTTGCCCTGACCTGTCCTCTCATCACCAAGTCTGACGGTACCAAGTTCGGCAAGACTGAGGGCGGCAACGTATGGCTTAACCCTGAATACACTTCACCCTACAAGTTCTACCAGTTCTGGCTGAATGTAAGTGATGAAGATGCCAAACGTTACATTAAGATCTTTACCAACATTGAGAAGGATGAGTGTGAAGCTCTGATAGCTGAGCATGACGCCGCTCCGCATCTGCGTCTGCTCCAGAAGCGTCTGGCCAAGGACGTAACCTGCATGGTTCACAGCGAGGCTGATTATGAGGCTGCAGCAGGAGCTTCCGATATACTCTTTGGTGGAAATGCTTCCTCTGATGAGTTGAAGAGCATTGATGAGGATATGCTGCTCTCCATGTTTGATGGTGTTCCGCAGTTCCGTTTCAACCGTCAGGTGCTGAATGAGAATGTCAAGGCTTCAGATTTTCTGACAGACATCTGCCCGGTATTCTTCTCCAAGAGTGAGGCCCGCAAGATGATGCAGGGAGGTGGCGTTTCCATCAACAAGGAGAAAACTTATGATCATTCCCGCATCTTTACTGAGGCCGATCTGATTGATAACCGATATATCATTCTCCAGCGCGGCAAGAAGAACTATTATTTGCTTATAGCAGATTAATTCGGGAGATTTGAGTATCTTTGCATGCGCTTAGCGCTATAAGGCGATTGTCGTATGGTGTAATGGTAGCACAACAGGTTTTGGTTCTGTTTGTCCTGGTTCGAATCCGGGTACGACAGCTGGCAGGGTGAGAAAGTTTCTCACCCTGCTTCTGTATATCCCAGAGAGGGTTTTGTGGAACATTTTCTAACCAATTTGAAACAAATTCAAGTGGGCGCCGGTGGCAATTTGGGATATATGGAACAAATGTTAATCCCATTGATACACGCAGTGACGTCTGTTTGGGAAACGGGTGCTATCTTTGCCCACGTAAGTTTTCATGCACATATTTGGTTAGTAATTGACTTTCGTTTGGTCTCTGCCGGTCTGAGAAGATGTGGCAGGAGACTGAGAAAAGGGGCTGCTTTCAGGCGGCCTTTTTCTATATCCGCCAGCCTACCTCATTTTCTCTCTTTTTTCATCCTTAATTTTAACATTTCAATTGTGAAGAATTTAACATTTCAAAAGGGCTCGAAAAATGAGGTAGAAGTGATTGAATAAGGATTTTTTCTATTTTTTCTAAAAAAATTGATGCCAAAGATGTTTTGAAAGCAAAAAAAGAGTTAACTTTGGCCGCTAACTGAATTTTTAAATAATAAAATATTAACCAAAAAACTTATGAAGAAGCGTTATCTTTTCCCCGCGGATTACATGGCAGATCCCTCTGTACATGTGTTTAACGGCAGGGTTTACATCTATCCTTCTCATGACTGGGAGTGTGAGAACGTTGAGAACGACAACGGTGACCAGTACGTGATGAAGGATTATCACGTCCTTTCCACAGATGACATCATGAACGGTCAGGTTGTTGACCACGGTAAAGTGATTGGTCTGGAAGATATTCCATGGGCAGGTCGCCAGCTTTGGGACTGTGATGTCCAGGAGTATGAAATTGAAGTCCCCACCAACGCTGAGGAGCAGTCTCAGGGTATGGGTTTCAGCAAGAAAGTAAAGCGTTACATCATGTACTTCCCCATGAAGGACCGCAATGACGTGTTCCACTGGGGTACAGCCATCGCACAGCGTCCTGAGGGTCCGTTCATCCCCAATCCTGCACCCGTAGCCGGAAGCTACAGCATTGATATGTGTGCTTTCCGTGATGATGCTGACGGTGAGGTGTATGTCTATTTCGGCGGTCTGTGGGGCGGACAGCTTCAGCGCTATAAAGACAATATCCATCTGGAGACCCCTTATCTGCCGGAGGGTAAGGAGGATGCCCTGCCCAGCCGTTGCGTACGTCTTACCAAGGACGGCCTGAACTTTGCAGAGGCTCCGCGTCCAATCCTTGTAGTCGATGAAAAGGGTAATCCCCTCAAGGCAGATGATCCCCATCGTTTCTTCGAGGCTTCATGGATGCACAAGTACAAAGGCAAATATTATTTCTCATATTCAACCGGTGACAGCCACTTCCTGTGCTATGCAACCGGTGACAATCCCTACGGCCCATTTACTTATCAGGGTGTAATCCTTACTCCCGTTGTGGGCTGGACTACCCACCACTCCATTATTGAATATAAAGGCAAGTGGTATCTTTTCCATCATGACAGTGTACCTTCAGGCGGAAAGTCATGGCTCCGCAGTCTCAAGGTTTGTGAACTTGAGTATGACGCAGAGGGCCGCATCAAGACCATCGAGGGTATTGATAAGGAATAATTTCATCTTGTATAATATTTAAACTAACTATATAATGAAAAAATTCAAATCTCTTACAGGCCGTTTCGGGTTGTTCAGGGGTGTTTTGACATTTTTAGCCATATCGTTTGGCGTATCGTCATGCACACCGGATTTTGACCTTGACAAAAGGTTCCCGGAGTGGCTCGGTACCAGTATTTACGAGACCTTGAGTGAAGGTTTCGATGGTCACACCTTTAATTATTATGTCAGGCTGATTGATGCTCTTGATCAGAGGAGCATTCTTGCCAAGACAGGTAGTAGAACGCTGTTTGTTGCTGACGATGTGGCTTTCCAGAGATTCCTGGACAAATGTCCTATCGCAGGCAATAAAGCCGTAAGGTTTGAGGACCTGAGTAAAGCACAGCTTAAGATGATCCTTAAGGGTTCAATGCTGAACAACGTGTTCCAGGTGGCTGCGCTTTCCAGTACTTCAACTGAAAACGGAGTAAGAATAGGTGACTGCATGCGTAGAGTTTCCACGATGAGTGAGTATGACTCAGTCCGCGTGATCATGCCTGATGAGATGCCTAATTCTTCTTATTGGGATTATTTGAGGAACAACCCCAACCGTCAGACAAAAGGTGCTGTGGTTTTGGAGGATGGTACCAAGAAGCCTATGATTTTCTTTGCTCCCAAGTTCCTGGAGTCAAGAAAGATTACGGATGATGACTACAACTTCCTGTTCAACCTTGGTGCATACAGCGGCAATACCAAACCTGGCCGTCTTGCTGATGATGCCAGCGTTAACGGTGTCAGGATTGCAATCCAGAACAAGAAATGCTTCAACGGTTTCATCCATGTCATGGAGGATGTAGTCTATCTGCTTCCCAGTATGGCGGAATATCTTGCACAGCTTGATGCTGACGGCAATTCTGAAACCAAGATATACAGTTCAATCATAGAGCGTTTCTCAGCTCCGTTCTATCCTTCAAACAGTTCAACCAATGCTTATCCTTCCGATAATGATCATACAGGTTCCGCTAACTCCAGAAAGATCAGGAACCTTATCAATGATGATTATTATGGACCGATGGGAAGTATCATTTCAGCTGCACTTGACGCCAATGGCCTGGGTATAAATTATGACTCTGCATTCACAAAGTTATACTTCTCAGCTCGTTATCAGGCTGCTTCCCAGGACAAGGATACCCTTGCTGTGGATCCAAGACGTAGGGCCTTTGAGAAGTCTGCAGTCCTTAAGTTTGATCCGGGATGGAATTCATATTTCATTTCATCCAGTTCAGATGATGACGTAGCTCTCCAGGAGGAGATGGCCGTAATGTTTGTTCCTACAGACGAGGCTATGATGGATTGGTGGTTGAATGATGCTCAGGGTCAGGAGATGAGGGAGAGATACGGAATCCTCGCTTCATGCCCCAGGAACGCTGACTCAGTTGCCAAGGATATGAGTGCCATTGACCTCAATGTGATAGTGAAGCTTATAAACAACAGCATGTTCGCTTCACTCAGCAACACTGTACCGAGCAAGTTCAAGGATTTGCTCAATGACGCCCAGGATCCTTTCTTTACAGATCCCTCTTCAGCTGTAAGTCATTTCAAGAAGGTGGTTATGTGTTGTAACGGTGCCATCTATTTCTCAGATATGATATTTCCTCCTACCACTTATAAGGCAGTATCATACCCTGCACTTGTCAATGAAAGACTTAAGATCATGAACTGGGCCATAGAGGATTCTGAGATGCAGTTCAGCTATTATCTCAATTCAATGGCTACAGGTTACAGCCTGTTCCTTCCGGAGGTTAACTTTACAGACAAGAATGAGGCTAAGCTTCGCGACAAGCTGGTTTGGGTAGATCCCGCATCATTCGCTTTTACTGATAATAAATTAGGAAGGGAAAATGACACAGCACTTATAGCATTGGCATTCTATTATGATGAAGACGCCAAGGCTGTAAGAGCGGATTATTATCATTACAATGCTCCTACCAACACTATTTGGGGCTCAAAGATCAATACAACTTCCATTACCAATCTTGCATTCCTGCGTAACCGTATGGAAGACTTCCTGGATTATCATATCATCCTGCTCAATGACAAGAACTACTACGCTATGGAAGGAGGCATTTCTTCTGATGACAAGGGTTTTGCATATTACCGTACCAAGGGTGGCGGCGTAGTCCGTTTTGCTGATAACGGTTTCGTTGCAAACGGTGATCCTAACCAGGATCTCAGTCAATTGGAGGTAGCCGGCGGCTGGCAGGTAGAGACAGGACAGTCCGTAAAATTCCTGAAACGTTTTGATATGACCCAGGTTGACGGAAACGGTATTACATATATTATTGACAAACCTATCCAGACATCAAGAAAATCAGTGTTTGACGTTCTCTCTGATACAGGTACCTATACTGAGTTCAAGGAGTTCTTCAATCTGATGAATACCTCAGTGAACAGTGAAGGACAGAAATTGTTCACCAGTGATTACGGTGGTCTGGCTATAGCTTCTACCAAATGTGTATCCACATTCAATACATATAACTATACCGTTTATGTACCCAACAATGCATCTATCAGAAAACTCATAGATGATAAGGTCATCTTTGAGCCCAGACAGATTGCCAAGTGGGATTCCATATATGGAAACGTTTGGGTAAAGCTCACAGACAAATATTATGATAATCCAGCTAAATATGATGCTGAATGGAAGGATTCAGTCAAGCTCTTCTATCAGACTCTGTATGGTGTAGACATAATGACTACTGATGACAGTATTTTGTTAAATTATAGTACTGACTATGCTTCAAACAGCACCATTGATGATGATGACCTTCCTTATGATATATTTAAGGAGAAGTTCATAAACGTAAAGTATGATCAGGTTTCAAACTTCCTGAAATATCATATACAGGATAATTCAGTTTATACCAATGCAGAGTTCAACAGAGGTTCTGCTGAGTATGAGACTGCATTTATGAACTTCAGAAAGCAGTTTGGTAAGCTTAAGGTTAGTGTAGGTGATGATATAACCATTACTGATGAGAATAATAATAAGCGTACTGTCCTGAAGAGTTATGTAGGTGATCGTCCTTATTGGAACATTATGTGCCGTGAGTATGTGTTCAAGAAATACTCAAGTGATTATTCCAGCGCAAGTTCCGGTGATATAACTGATGTACCGACTACAAAACTTGAGACATCGTCATACGCAGTAGTTCACCTTATTGATGGTGCTTTGTGTAACGGCGAAGTTAAATTTTAATCTGTAAATACAATGAAGATGAAATATAATAACAGATTATTGAGAAGGGCTTTGGTGTTGTCTATGGCTGCACTGCCAAGTTTTCTTTTAGCCCAGAAAGCCGGTGATATCATCAGTGGTGTCATTGAAGACAATGACGGCCCGATGATGATGGTTAACGTTACTGAGAGAGATGCTGCTGACCGTATTGTGGCTCATGCCATCACCGATATTGAAGGTAACTTCTCTTTCCAGCTTAAAAATCCTAAGGACAGGTTGCAGATTTCATACGTAGGTTATGAGACTGTTGATATTCCTATCGATAAGCTTTACTTTGAGATCAAGATGAAGGATCAGTCAGATCTTCCTCCCGTTGATATCATAGCTGACCGTGTTCTTGAGGGTAACGGATTGCCCATTCCTCTGCGTGAGGTTGCATCAGCCATTACCACTATCAATATGGAAGAGTTTGAGGGTCTGGGTATGACCACAGTCGATGAGGCTCTTCAGGGTCGTGTTCCGGGACTTGATATCGTGTTCAATTCAGGTGACCTTGGTGCACGTTCTACAATGCACTTGCGTGGTGTGACCACCATGACCGGTGATGCCAACCCGCTGATTGTTGTGGATGGTAACATCTGGGAGATTGAGAGTAACCTTAAGAATAACTTTGACTACACCAATGAGTCACAGAATACAGAGAAGGTGTCAGAGCTTCTTAACATCAATCCTGAGGATATCGCTACCATCAACATCCTTAGAGATGCTGCCGCTACCGCTATCTGGGGTTCCCGTGGTGCTAACGGTGTAATGGAGATCAAGACCAAGCGTGGTTCACGTGGTAAGACCCGTGTAAACTACTCATATCGTCTCAACGCCACCTGGCAGCCTATCGGTTATACTCTCCTCAACGGTGACCAGTATACCATGTTCCTTAAGGAGTCATTCTTCAATCCTAAGATGGATGCTGCTCTTGTGGATGCTATCCGTGAGATCAACTATGAGGAGGATTTCTCTGAGTACCGCATGTACAACAACAACACCGATTGGGTTGACGCTGTCAAGCAGGTAGGTCTCCAGCAGGGACACAACGTTTCAGTATCCGGTGGTGGTGACAAGGCCAACTTCCGTATATCTGCAGGTTATGACAATCAGCAGGGTTCTGTAATAGGCCAGAAGATGAACCGTTTCACCACACGTGTGGCATTTGACTACTTCATCTCTGAGCGTATCAAGATCACTACTAACTTCTCCATGACTTACTCCAAGAACAAGCAGAATTCTGCTGCTATCGGAACAGCCATGAAGATGATGCCTAACCTGGCTATCTACTATGAGGATAACAATGACCAGTCCACAGGTGAGTACTACCACATGCTTCCTACAGCCAATGAGAATCTGCCTACAAACACCAACCCTGTTGCTGAGGCAGCTGAGAAGGAGCAGTACAGCACTTCACTTAACGTGAACCCTGAGTTCTCATTGACATATAACCTTCTGGGTCTTGAGAACAATGAGTCCAAGCTGACTTATGAAGGCCGTGTTACATTCGGTGTTACCAACAGCGACGGTGACAACTACACTCCGTCAAGCCTGTCACGTAACGGTTGGTCTGACAGCAATGCAAACTCTGTTTCAGCCAACTCAAGCAAGAGTTCTTCAATAGGAACTACTCATTCTTTGACATTCATTCCTCATCTGAACAATCCTAACCACTCATTTATGATGATGGTAAGATATCAGTTGAATACAAGCAACAGCAAGAACCAGAGCAACGGTCTGTCAGGACTTCCTTCCAAGTTCAGTTCAACCGGTCTGCCGGGTAAGATCAACAATATGTCAACTGGTGCAAACCGCAGCCGTAGCATAAACATTACCGGAACTGCTCACTATTCTTACAAGAGTAAGTATTCACTTGACTTCACATTGCGTTCTGACGGTAACACCCGTTTCGGTGACGCCGCTCGTTGGGGTACATTCCCTGCAGCATCTGGCCGTTGGAACATAATTGATGAGAAGTTCATGGAGAGAATCCGCCAGTCAGGTATCCTTACCATGTTGGCCGCACGTTTCAGCTGGGGTCTTCAGGGTAATGCCCCCGGTGGTGACGGTATGTTCTACAGTAAGTATTCCAGTGGTGACTCCTATATGGGTAACTCCTCAATGGTTCCTGACAATATCCGCTTGAGTACGATGCAGTGGGAGGAGACCACATCATGGAACTTAGGATTTGATTTCGGTCTGTTCCGTGACAAACTCAGCATAGGTGTTGAGGTCTATGACCGTCATACCACCAATATGCTTAACTCAGGTTACTCCATTCCTTCATCTTCAGGTTTCTCATCCCTGTCAGTTGTTAACGGCGGTGAGATGCGTAACCAGGGTTGGGAGTTGAGCTTCAATGCCAACCGTATCTTCTCAACAAGATTGTTGGGTAAGGACTTCAATGTAGGCGGTAACATCAACTTTGCTGACAATACAAACCAGATTCTTGAGATGAATCCTACCATCCTTGAAAAGATGACCAATGACTTTGACTACAAGAACGGTTCTTACCTTTCATATGTAGCTCTTAAGAATGCATTCGGTTCAATCTACGGATTCAAGAGCCTTGGTGTATATCAGTACAGTACATGGAGTGAAGTTGAGGTTCCCGGCGTAAGTGGTCCTAATGCTCCTGTAGCAAGAGATGCTGACGGCAATGTCATTGCAATTGAGAAGAACGGTGTCAAATATACACGTCCTATGATGTATGACTACGGTACAGGACGTACCAACTATGAGTTTGTGGGCGGTGATGCCATTTATGAGGATATCAACCATGACGGTAACATCAACGAGCTTGATATCGTTTACCTGGGTAGTTCTCTGCCTAAGCTCAACGGTGGTTTCGGTTTCCGTATATCATGGGGACGTTTCTCATGGAGTAACCAGTTCAACTTCCGTTATGGTAACAGAATCGTTAACGGTTCACGTCAGAATGCTGAGATGATGTACAACACAGACAATACATCAGCTGCTGTCAACTGGCGTTGGCGTGTTGAGGGTGATAACACAATCATGCCTCGTGCACTCCACCAGTATGGTTATAACTCTCTTGGTTCAGACCGTTATGTTGAAGACGGTTCATTCCTGCGTTGGAACAACACCGTGTTGAACTATTCACTGGATCCCAAGATTACAAAGAAGCTTCATGTAAGCAACATAAGCTTCAGCTTTAACCTTAACAATGTGTTGACATTCACCAAGTATTCAGGTTTGGATCCTGAGAGTGCCGGTAGTGGTGGCCGTGGCAGCGTTGCCAAGGATAACTCACAGACTCCTCGTTCCAAGCAGGCTTCATTTAGTGTTTCGGTACAGTTCTAATCTTAATAAAAGGATAATATGAAGAAGTTTAAATCATATATACTTGTTGCAATGATGGGACTGGCTGTCACATCTTGCAAGGATTTCCTGACTCTTATGCCTCTTAATGAGGTGGTTCTGGAAAATTTCTGGACTGACTCCAAAGATGTAGAGAGTGTGCTTAGAGGAGCATACGCCGCTCTTGAGTCATCTGATTGCATAAATAGGATGGCTGCTTGGGGTGAGTTCCGTTCAGATAATATAGTTTATGGTGCTGATAATACGGACAGCAGTGATGACCTGAGTAAGTTCATAAATGAGAATATCAATGAGAATAATGAACTTACCACATATCTTTGCTTCTACAAGGCTATAAACTATGCCAATACGGTCCTGCATTTTGCACCTGAGGTGCATGCCAAGGATCCTAACTACCGTGGTTCACAGTTAAAGGCTCATGAGGCTGAGGCCATAGGTATCCGCACACTGTGCTATTGGTATCTGCTGCGTGCATTCAAGGATGTACCTTATGTAACCATTCCTTCTATTGATGATACGCATGATTTCTTTATAGGACAGACTCCTTTTGCACAGGTTCTGGATTCTCTTATCTTTGATCTGGATAAGATTAAGGACTATGCTCCTATACATTTCTCAGCTAAGCTTGACAATCAGTCAAACTCCTCCCGTTTTACACGTGCAGCTTTATATGCAATGCTCGCTGACCTCTATCTTTGGAAACAGGATTGGGACAAGTGCATTGAATGCTGTGAGTTTGTTGACAGCATCAAGAGAATGGAATATGCTGACCTGTACGCTGAGAAGGGTATAGGTAGCAACATTACGCTTATTGCTAACAAGTATCCGCTCATAAACGGAGCTGATGCAGATAAGGTATGCGGACGTGCCTATAATGAGATTTTCGGAACCGGAAACTCTTTTGAGTCTCTGTTTGAGCTTCCCTTTGGCAGTGACAGGTCCAACAGTTTCGTTTCAAGCTATTATAATGGCTCCAATCCTACTGTAGGAAGGGTCAAGGCTTATGGTCCGATAGGTAAGGCTGGTGAGGCCACTTCAGTCTTCAAGACCCAGTATGATACCCGTTATCATGAGGATCTGCTTAAATCAGGTTCCAACTACGGTATCATGAAGTACGTTTACCAGAAGATGAACTATAAGCTGGACGGTGGATCATTAACCAATAATGATGCTCAGAACAACAACCGTCCGGGTTCTGTACGTCAGCAGAACAGTGCTGATCCTAACTGGATTGTTTACCGTTATTCAGAGGTGCTTCTTATGAATGCTGAGGCTAAGATAATGAAAGCCAAGTCTTATGGAAGTACAGGTCTTTCAGATTCACTGAATAACGTAAAGAATACTTTGCTTAACGATGCTTTTGAGCTTATAAAAGCCGTTAATGACCGTGCTATATGCAAAACTGTAAACACATCGGCTCCCAGCCTTTCTATCACAGATTATCATACTGATGATGATTTTGAAAAACTTGTGTTTGAGGAGCGTCGCCGTGAATTTATGTTTGAGGGTAAACGTTGGTTTGACCTGGTGCGTCAGGCTATGCGCAACGGTAATTCCAAGGACGTGTTTACTGCCGTTCAGGGTAAATATGAGGGCAATACCAAGTCTATTGAGATTAAGTTTACCAACCCTAACGGTCTTTTCCTCCCCATAAACAAGGATGAGGTAAAGATTAATGATAAACTCATACAGAATCCTGCTTACCAGCGTACTGATGAAGTTATCAAGAAAGCTCAATAATTAAAAATAATGCTATATGAATAAATATTTCAAACTGATAACTAAGTCTGTTTTGGCGTTAGCTTCTGTAGTGGCCATGGTATCATGTGAA
>Ga0265298_10007057_pt1 | contig 13742 bp, 10 predicted proteins | sample AusTroGonzalo_MG_3_FD_193486 | JGI IMG/M metagenome (GOLD analysis project Ga0265298, IMG submission 193486) | Bovine rumen microbial communities from tropical cattle in Woodstock, Queensland, Australia - Gonzalo_01 | ecosystem: Host-associated > Mammals > Digestive system > Stomach > Rumen ...
GCCGCACGCGGCTACGTCATTGGCGAACTCAACTACATTTTCTGTTCAGACCCGTATCTGAAAGCCATCAACCAGCAATTCCTGGGCCATGACTATGAGACCGACATCATCACCTTTGACAACTCCGATGACTATTTCCTGGAAAGCGGTCACAAGGGTGTAAGTGCTGATATTTATATCAGTATCGATACGGTCCGTATCAACGGCAAGGCTTATGGTGAAGGTTTTGAACGCGAATTGCACCGGGTGATCGTGCATGGCCTGCTGCATCTGATTGGCTACGACGACACGACTCCCTGGAAACAGCGCCGGATGCGGGCTGCGGAAAACAGGGCGCTGCTCTTGTTCGACCAGATGCGCGCTGAAAAGCGACATGGTTGCTGACTACGATATTATCGTGATTGGAGCCGGCCATGCCGGTTGTGAGGCAGCCGTGGCGGCCGCACGGCTGGGTTCTCGTGTGCTGTTAATAACGCAGGACATGAACAAGATCGCCCAGATGTCGTGCAATCCGGCGATGGGCGGTATAGCTAAAGGACAGTTAGTCAGGGAAATTGATGCGCTTGGCGGTTTTTCGGGACGCGTTACGGATGCTTCGACTCTCCAGTTCCGGATGCTGAATCGGTCCAAAGGTCCGGCCATGTGGAGTCCTCGCGCACAGTGTGACAAACGCGGCTTTTCGAAGAACTGGCGTTCTGTGCTCGAAAACACCTGTGGCTTAGACATTTGGCAAGATACAGCCGTTGACATATCGCTGCGAGAATCGAATATTTCGAGCGTACGCGTATTAATGGGCGCAGAATTTTCGACCAAAAGTGTGATTCTGACGGCCGGAACGTTCCTTGAAGGACGGCTTTTTGTCGGTCTGCAGACTTCGGAAGGCGGCCGGATCGGCGAGCTTCCGTCCAAGGGTCTTTCTGCCCGGCTCGCTGCCATGGGCCTGACGGTTGGTCGCATGAAGACCGGAACGCCGCCGCGTATAGACCTTCGTTCGATCGATGTGTCGCGGCTTGAGCGACAAGAAGGCGATGAGCATCCGGCGCGCTTTTCTTTCCTACCGAAGCCGTCTGCCATCCAGCAGGGCCGTCCGCAGAAATGCTGCTACCTGGTCCATACCAATCCCCGTGTCCACGAAATCCTGCGAACCGGTTTTGACCGTTCGCCACTCTTTACCGGGGTAATCCAGGGCATCGGACCGCGCTACTGTCCGTCTATTGAAGACAAGTTGCGCACTTTCGCCGGCAAGGATTCGCATCAACTTTTCCTGGAACCGGAGGGCTGGGATACCTTTGAATATTATCTGCAGGGCTTTTCTTCGTCGCTGCCGCTCGAAACGCAGCTGGCGGCACTTCGGGCTATCGAAGGGCTGGAGCAGGTCAAGATTTTCCGGCCTGCATACGCGGTGGAATACGACTATTTTGATCCGACGCAACTAAAGCCTACGCTGGAGTCGAAGCTGGTTGAAGGCTTGTACCTGGCTGGTCAGGTTAATGGTACGACCGGCTATGAGGAAGCCGCGGCACAAGGCCTGATGGCGGGTATCAATGCGCATTTGCGGCTAGCCGGTAAAGAGCCGTTGATTCTGAAGCGCGACCAGGCTTATATTGGCGTATTGATCGACGACTTGATCACGAAGGGGGTTGATGAACCTTATCGAATGTTCACGTCCCGGGCTGAATACAGAATCTTGCTTCGACAGGACAATGCCGACGAAAGACTTACGCCCATCGGTCGTAGCATTGGCCTGGTGGATGATTTCCGTTGGAAAACCTATCAAGACAAGAAGCAGCAAATTGAAGCGCTTTCATCTGAACTGAAAGAACTTTCCTTATCTCCCGAACAAATCAATCCGTATCTGTCATCTGTTGGTGAAGCCCCGATGGAGTCTTCTAAACGCGCTGCGGATATACTGGTCAGGCCGAATGTGACCTTATCCGGACTTATCGGATTTGTTCCACGTGGAACATACGATGAAGAAGTACGAGATGCAGTAGAGATAGCGATCAAATATGCCGGGTATATCGACCGAGAGAAACGGATTGCTGAGAAGATTCTCCGGCTCGAAGATCTGGAAATTCCTGATGGCTTTGATTTCTTCAGGATAACGGCCCTCTCCATGGAGTGTCGCATCAAACTCGACCGTTATCGTCCGCGTACGATTGCTCAAGCCTCCCGCATCTCGGGCGTTTCGCCGGCTGATATTTCAGTTTTGTTGGTGTATTTCGGAAGATAAAGAGAGAATTGTTCCACGTGGAACACAAGAGATGCCGGATCAAGTCCGGCATGACGATTATTTTATTATATTTGTGAAATTAATCTTCAAACTATGGAAATCCTTCGTACCTTCGACCTGCTCGAGAACCTGAAAACTTATCCGCCGAAAGACGACATGCTGGCCCGGCGGAGCCGCGGCAAATGGATCAAGTACAGCATTGACCAATATTATGAGATTGCACATGCGGTCGCATATGGCCTGCTCGCCATGGGCTATAAAGCCGGCACCAAGGTAATTACCATCACCAACAACCGGCCCGAGTGGAACTTTCTCGACATGGGTATCAACCTGGCCCACATGGTTCATGTGCCGGTCTACAGTACGCTGAGCAAGGATGATTATCTCCATATTTTTACGCATTCCGATGCCGAACTGATCGCCGTTGGCTCGCCTGCATTGTATAAACGCGTAGCGCCGATTGCTGCCGAAATCGACCGCGACATCAAGTTCCTGCTTTTTGACGATGCCGACGACATGATGTGCCTGTCGAAACTCTATGAGCTGGGTCGCAAGAATAAAGATAAATTCGGTCCTGTCGTTGAAGAAAACAAGAAAAACATCAGCCCCGACGAATGCGCCAGCATCGTCTATACTTCCGGTACAACCGGTGTGCCCAAAGGTGTGATGCTCTCGCACCGCAACATGATGTTCGACTCGCATGGGCACGCTCTTCGCCAGACCAAGAACTATAGCCATCGCATGGTGAGTTTCCTGCCGCTGTGCCATATGTACGAGCGCACCATGAACTATGAATACCAGGAGCTGGCTATCAGTATTTACTACGCAGAAAGCCTGGCGACGATCGCTTCTGACCTGAAAGACTGCCACTCCGACGGCTTCTGCGCCGTTCCGCGCGTGCTGGAGATGATGTATGGCAAACTTGATGAAGCGGGCAAGAAACTCACGGGTTTTAAACGCAAGATCTACGATGCGGCATGGAACTATGCCAACAATTTCGACAACGAAAACACGGGCTGGTTCTATCTGCAGAAACAGAAACTCTTCGACAAATTGGTCTACAGCAAGTGGCGTGAGAACCTGGGTGGTCACGAGATGCTGGTTGTCAGCGGCGGCTCGTCAATCCAGGCGAAGATTGTGCGCTGTTTCAACGCCGCCAAGCTTTATATCTTTGAAGGATATGGCCTTACGGAGACTTCTCCGGTCATCGCCGTCAACTCGCCGGCCGACAAGTACAATGTCATCGGCACGGTGGGAAAGGCCATGGACGGCACGGAACTTTCGTTTGCCGAAGACGGCGAAATCCTGACGCGCGGCCCGCACGTGATGCTGGGCTATTACAAGAACCCTGAAGCCACGCGCGAGGTCATCGACGCGGACGGCTGGTTCCACACAGGCGACATCGGCTTCCTGAAAGACGGCAAATACCTCAAGATCACAGATCGCAAGAAAGAGATTTTCAAGCTTTCTTCGGGCAAATATATTGCGCCTCAGGTCATCGAGACGCTTCTCAAGGAGACGGACTACATCGACAACGCCTTCGTGTTCGGCGCCGACGAGAAGTTTGCCTCCGCGGTCATCATTCCGTCGTACAGTAAACTCAACGCCTTGGCCGAAGCAAAAGGCATCAAAGTGGAGAAAAAAGAGCAATTGCTTGAAAATCAGGACATTTTAAAAGTCTTGAACGATTGTGTGGCTTCTGTCAACGCGCAGCTCGCCGCACACGAGAACATCAAGAAAGTCCACTTCCGTTTCGACGACTGGACCACCGACAACGGCATGCTCTCCCAGACCCTCAAGCTCAAGCGCCGCAATCTCCAGGCCCAATACGCAGACCTGATTGCCGAGACGTATAAGAATGCATAAAAAAATGCCGGGTTGAATGAAGCCCGGCATTTTTTAGATCTTGTGAATCTTCTTGAACAGCGGCTTCATGCTGACGCGTGACTCCACGATGTCATGCAGCCGATCGATGGGGATGCGCTCCTGGGCCATGGTATCGCGGTCGCGCAGCGTCACACAGCCATCTTCCAGCGTGTCGTGGTCGATGGTAATGCAGTACGGGGTGCCGATGGCATCCTGGCGGCGGTAGCGCTTGCCGATGGAGTCCTTTTCGTCGTACTGGCAGTTGAAGTCGAAGCGCAGCGTGTCGAGGATTTCGCGGGCCTTCTCCGGCAGGCCGTCTTTCTTGACCAGCGGCAGCACGGCCAACTTCACAGGGGCGATGCAGGCAGGGAGTTTCAGGACGACGCGGTCTTCTCCGTTCTCCAGTTTCTCTTCGGTATAAGCCGAAGACAGGATAGCCAGGAAAGTGCGGTCGAGGCCGATAGAGGTCTCAATGACGTACGGCGTGTAGCTTTCATTGGTCTCAGGATCGAAGTACTGGATCTTGCGGCCGCTGAATTTCTGGTGCTGCGACAGGTCGAAGTCGGTACGGCTGTGGATGCCTTCCAGCTCTTTGAAGCCGAACGGGAATTCAAACTCGATGTCGGTAGCGGCGTTGGCGTAGTGGGCCAGTTTCTCATGGTCGTGGAAACGGTATTTCTCGTCGCCCAAGCCAAGTGCCTTGTGCCAGGCCAGGCGCGTTTCCTTCCATTTCGCGAACCATTTCATCTCTTCGCCCGGACGGACGAAGAACTGCATCTCCATCTGCTCGAATTCGCGCATGCGGAAGATGAACTGCCGGGCCACGATCTCGTTGCGGAAGGCCTTGCCGATCTGGGCGATGCCGAACGGCACTTTCATGCGGCCGGTCTTCTGCACGTTGAGGAAGTTGACGAAGATGCCCTGGGCGGTCTCCGGACGGAGATAGATGGTGCCTACGCCACCGTCCACATTGCCCAGTTGCGTGCTGAACATCAGGTTGAACTGGCGCACGTCGGTCCAGTTCTTGGTGCCGGAAATCGGGCAGGCGATCTCGCAGTCGACGATAATTTGGCGAAGTTCCTTCAAGTCGTTGTCGTTGAGGGCTTTGGTCATGCGTGCATGGACTTCGTCGTATTTGACTTTGCTGCGCTGCACGTTCGGATTGGTGGCGCGGAACTGCTCTTCGTTGAAAGCTTCGCCCCATTTGCGGCGGCCTTTCTCCACTTCCTTGTCCATCTTTTCCTCGAGCTTGGCGAGATAGTCTTCGATGAGCACGTCGGCGCGATAGCGCTTCTTCGAGTCCTTGTTGTCGATGAGCGGGTCGTTGAAGGCTCCCACGTGGCCCGAGGCTTCCCAGATGCGGGGATGCATGAAGATGGCGGAGTCGATGCCCACGATGTTGTCGTTGAGGTGGACCATCGCTTCCCACCAATACTTCTTGATATTGTTTTTCATCTCGACGCCCATCTGTCCATAGTCATACACGGCGCTCAGTCCGTCGTAAATTTCGCTGGACTGAAAAATGAAACCATACTCTTTGGCATGTGCCACGAGCGTCTTGAAAACTTCTTCCTGTGTCATATTGTGATGTCGTTTAATAATTCTTTTACATAAGGCCGCTCCCAAAGTTGCGGATGCGGGATGACCAGCCGGTCGGTATGTATTTCTAAATCGTTGAATTTCAGGATGTCAATATCTATCGTACGGTTGCTGAAAATACGTTTGCCGTTGGCGTCGTACTGGGCCGTATGGCGCGGACGTCCCAGCCGCACTTCGATGTCCTGGCAGAGGTCTAGCAGCGCTTCGGGCGTAATGTCGCTCTCGAAACACACCGCCTGGTTGAGGAAGGCAGGACCTTCGAATCCCACGGCTTCCGTCTCAAGGACACGCGAGCAGAGCATGTCGACCTTGAGCGCTTCGGCCAGAAGGGCCAGCGCCTGTTCCAGGTTCCATTCCCTGTCGCCCAGGTTCGATCCAAGTGCCAGATAGATCATAGCATGCCCAATTCCAGTTTTGCCTCTTCGCTCATGCGGTCGGTGGTCCATTCCGGCTCGAAAACCAGGTCCACCTGCACTTCTTTCACGCCCGGCACGTCGGCCACGGCCTCCTGTACCTGCGCCACGACTTCGTCGGCAATGGGGCAGTTCGGTGCCGTGAGCGTCATCTTGACGAAGACCACGCCATCGGCGTCGGCCTGAATCTCGTAGATCAGGCCCAGGTCATAGACGTTGACAGGGATTTCGGGATCGTAGACATTGCGCAACGCCGCGATGATGTCGGGCTCAAGTTCCGCCCCCGTCTTTTTCGGTGCTGCCGGCGCGTCTTTGTACTGCGCAGCGTAGGCCTTGATCGTAGCGATCATCGATACCAGGCCATTGGCACGGGTCGGCGAGAGATTTTCTTTCAGGCCGATCTGTTCGATGAAATCTTCGTTGGCAGCCAGGATGTCAGCGGGCGTCTGGTTGTCGTAGACTTTCAGCAGCAGCGAGATGATGCCCTTGGTGATGATGGCGTCGCTGTCGGCCGAAAAGCGGAGACGCCCGTTGTCGGCCTTGCAGGCCAGCCACACCCGCGACTGGCAGCCCTTGATCAAGTGCTCATCCGTCTTGTCTTTCTCGTCGATCAGGGGCATGCTTTTGCCCAGCTCGATGAGATATTCATATTTATCCATCCAGTCCGTGAAGACAGCGAACTCCTCCACAATGCCGGCTTGTATGTCTTGTATCGTATTCATCGCAACATCTTGATGGCGCGGCGGAGCGAAGCCACGAAACTTTCGCATTCCGCCAGGGTATTGTAAGGGGCCAGCGAGGCCCGCAGCATGGACGTTTGTCCGTAGCGTCGCAGCAGGGGTTCGGCACACATGTGGCCTGAGCGTACTGCAATGCCCATCTTGTCGAGAATCTGGGCCAGGTCGGCTGCAAAAGCGCCTTCCACCGTAAAAGAGAAGAGCGGAATCTTGCGCTCTGCTTCGCGTGGCGTGCCATAGAGCCGCAGTCCGTCGATCTTCCGGAGTTCTTCCAGCAGATAGTCGCGCATCGTACGCTGCGTGGCCTGCAGCGTTGGGTCTTCAGCCATCTGGCGCGCCAGCTCCAGGGCCGGTGCCATGCAGGCGGCGGCCACGTAGTTCTGGGTACCGGCTTCAAATTTCAGGGGCAGCGAGGCGTAAGTGGTCTTTTCAAAGGTCACGGTTTCAATCATTTCGCCGCCGCCCATGTAGGGCGGCATGGCGTCGAGCCACTTGCGCTTGCCATAGAGTACGCCGATGCCGGTGGGCGCGTAGATCTTGTGTCCGGAGAACACGTAGAAGTCACAGTTGAGGGCCTGCACGTCGACAGCGGCATGGACCACGCCCTGGGCACCGTCGAGCAGCACGGGAACTGCGTAGCGATGGGCGATGTCGATCACTTCCCGGACGGGGTTGATGACGCCCAGTACGTTGGAAATGTGCGCCAGCGCCACCAGCTTGATGCGCCTTTCGGCGGCCTGGAGGCGCTGTTCCAACCCAGTGAGCGAGATTTCTCCGTCTTCGTCGACCGGCAGGACTTCAAGGGTGGCGCCGTGACGTTCGCAGGCCAGTTGCCAGGAAACAAGGTTGCTGTGGTGCTCCGCTTCGGAGAGCAGGATACGGTCGCCCGCCTGGAGGTATCGATCTGAGAAACTGCTGGCTACCAGGTTGATGGAAGCTGTGGTGCCGCTGGTGAAGATTACGTTTTCCCGGGCCGGTGCGTTGATGAAACTACGCACGGCCTCACGCCCGGCTTCGTAAAGCGCGGTGGCGTCGGCGCTCAGCCGGTGGATGGCGCGGTGGATATTACCATTTGCCTCCACGCACATCCGCTGCTGCAGTTCGAGTACGCTGCGCGGCCGCTGGGCGGTAGCAGCGTTGTCGAAATAGATCAACGATTTGCCGTAGATCTGCCTGTCGAGCGCCGGAAATTGTGAACGTGCTTCCATAATCTCGCAAAATTAACTATTTTTACAGAAAATTCTACAAAACCGACTTCCTATGTACGAATATATCACCGGCCGACTGGAGGAAATCACCCCGACCGACGCCATCGTGGAGGCTTGCGGCGTGGGATACGACCTGCTTATCTCGCTAAGTACTTTTTCAAAAATGCAAGGTGCTCAGGGCAAGAACGTAAAGCTTTACACCTGCCACCTTGTGCGGGAAGACGACGAATCGCTCTACGGCTTTGCCGACAAGGCGGAACGCAGCGTGTTCGAGCAACTCATCTCGGTCAGCGGCGTGGGTCCCGGCTCGGCCCGGATGATTCTGTCGGCGATGACGGCGGACGAAGTGCGGGAAGCCGTGCTCGCCAATGACGTCAACAAATTCAAATCCGTCAAGGGCATCGGACTCAAGACGGCGCAGCGCGTGATTCTTGACCTGAAAGATAAGATCGGCAAGGGAAGCGGCGAATTTACTTTCGAAACGTCCGGCGGTGCCTCGTCCGCTGTCCGCGAGGAAGCCCTGAGTGCCCTGACGCTTCTGGGTTTTGCGAAGCCCGCTGTCGAAAAGACCCTCGACAAGATTCTCAAAGAGCAACCGGACTGCACACTGGAAGACCTGATCAAGCGTGCGCTGAAGCTGCTATAGCTGCATTATTTCATGTTTTGAACAGAATTGTTGAAAAGATCGTCAAAATATTTGGCGGTTTGGAGAGGATTTTGTATATTTGTGGCGTTGTTAGTATAACTGTAACACAATGAATACACCTGCTGAACTTAAATACACGAAAGATCACGAATGGGTCCGCGTTGAAGGCGACGTAGCCATTGTCGGTATTACCGATTTTGCCCAGAGCGAACTGGGTGACATCGTTTTTGTCGACATCCAGACGGAAGGCGAGACGCTGGCCAAAGAAGAAGTTTTTGGAACGATTGAGGCTGTGAAGACTGTGGCCGATGCGTTCATGCCGGTCTCCGGTGAGGTGGCTGAAGTCAATCCCGCCCTCGAAGGCGCTCCCGAGCTGGTGAACTCCGATCCTTACGGTGAGGGGTGGATGATCAAGGTCAAATTTTCCGATCCTTCGGAATTTGATACCCTCCTTTCTGCTGCGCAGTATGAGGAAATAATCTGATTTGTAAAAATCAAAAATGTGATGTGTTCAAGGGGGCCCGCAAGGCCCCCTTGGTTATTTTTGTTGACGGGGCGCTGCCCTCTCTGTCACCACCAGCGCCTGATGGCGCTTTGGCTCTCCGAGCGCGATTTATGCGTTCTTGTATGTCTCGGCGATCAGGTCGGCGTACTGAGCCTGGAGGTTGCGGCGTTTGAGCTTGAGCGTCTGGGAGAGCATGCCGTTGTCGGTAGTCCAGTCGTCGAAGCGGAAGTGGACCTTCTTGATGTTTTCATGAGCGGCGAGCTGGGCATTGACACTATTGACGCAATCGTTCAACGCCTTTAAAATATCCTGATTTTCAAGCAATTGCTCTTTCTTCTCCACCTTGATGCCTTTTGCTTCGGCCAAGGCGTTGAGCTTGCCATACGACGGAATGATGACCGCGGAAGCGAATTTCTCGTCGGCGCCGAACACAAAGGCGTTCTCGATGAGCTCCGTTTCCTTGAGCAGCGTCTCGATGACCTGCGGCGCGATGTATTTGCCCGAAGAAAGCTTGAAGATCTCTTTCTTGCGGTCTGTGATCTTAAGGTATTTGCCGTCTTTCAGGAAGCCGATGTCGCCCGTATGGAACCAACCATCCGCATCGATGACCTCGCGCGTGGCTTCGGGGTTTTTGTAATAGCCCAGCATCACGTGCGGGCCGCGCGTCAGGATTTCGCCGTCTTCGGCAAACGAAAGTTCCGTGCCGTCCATGGCTTTGCCTACCGTGCCGATGACATTGTACTTATCGGCTGGCGAGTTGACGGCGATGACCGGAGAAGTCTCCGTAAGACCATATCCTTCAAATATATAAAGCTTGGCGGCGTTGAAACAGCGTACAATCTTCGCCTGGATCGACGAGCCACCGCTGACGACCAGCATCTCGTGGCCGCCCAGGTTCTCGCGCCATTTGCTGTAGACCAGCTTGTCGAAGAGTTTCTGTTTCTGCAGATAGAACCAGCCCGTGTTTTCGTTGTCAAAATTGTTGGCGTAGTTCCAGGCTGCATCGTAGATCTTGCGTTTGATGCCCGTGAGTTTCTTACCCGCTTCATCGAGTTTACCGTACATCATCTCAAGCACGCGCGGAACGGCGCAGAAGCCGTCGGAGTGGCAGTCTTTCAGGTCGGAAGCGATCGTGGCGAGGCTCTCCGCATAGTAGATGCTGATGGCCAGCTCCTGGTATTCGTAATTCATGGTGCGCTCATACATGTGGCACAGCGGCAAGAAACTCACCATGCGATGGCTATAGTTCTTGGTCTGGCGGAGAGCGTGACCATGCGAGTCGAACATCATGTTGCGGTGCGAAAGCATCACGCCTTTGGGCACACCTGTCGTTCCGGAAGTATAGACGATGCTGGCGCACTCGTCAGGGCTGATGTTTTTCTTGTTTTCTTCGACGACGGGTCCGAATTTGTCTTTGTTCTTGCGGCCTAATTCATAGAGTTTCGACAGGCACATCATGTCATCGGCGTCGTCGAAAAGCAGGAACTTGATGTCGCGGTCGATTTCGGCAGCGATCGGCGCCACGCGTTTATACAGCGCGGGTGAACCGACGGCGATCAGTTCGGCGTCGGAATGCGTGAAAATATGGAGATAATCATCCTTGCTCAGCGTACTGTAGACCGGCACGTGAACCATGTGGGCGAGGTTGATGCCCATGTCGAGGAAGTTCCACTCGGGCCTATTATTGGTAATGGTGATTACCTTAGTGCCGGCTTTGTAACCCATGGCAAGCAGGCCATATGCGACCGCATGCGCAATTTCATAATATTGGTCAATGCTATACTTGATCCATTTGCCGCGGCTCCGCCGGGCCAGCATGTCGTCTTTCGGCGGATAGGTTTTCAGGTTCTCGAGCAGGTCGAAGGTACGAAGGATTTCCATAGTGAAATGATTTATTCTACAAATATAACAAAATAAATGTATAAGCGGGCCTTCTCTAAGGCGATTTTGGTCTTTCGGTCTCGGAGGGCCTCGACGCAAAAGACGCAAAATCTCCACCAGGCCAGCACACTGCCCGCTTATGTTCTACGTGGAACACTATACTAACGGCCGAAATAGACCAGCAAGACCGAAATGTCAGCTGGCGAAACGCCTGAAATGCGCGAGGCCTGCGCGATTGTGCGCGGACGATAGCGGTCGAGCTTGATGCGACATTCCATGGAGAGGGCTGTTATCTTGAAAAAGTCGAAGTCCTCCGGAATCTCCAGATCTTCGAGCCGGAGAATCTTCTCCGCAATCCGTTTCTCTCGATCGATATACCCTGCATACTTGATTTCGATCTCAACAGCATCGCGAACTTCATCATCCCATGTTCCACGTGGAACAAAATCGTCAAGTCCCGACAACGTTACATTCGGCCTTACCAACAAATCAGCGGCGCGTTTGGAAGCATCAATCGGAGCTTCACCGACTGATGTCAAATACGGATTGATTTGATCGGGAGACAATGAGAGGTCTTTCAACGCTGTTGAGAGATTCTCAATCTGCGTCTGTTTTTCCTGAAATGATTTCCAACGGAAATCGTCCACCAGGCCAATACTACGGCCGATGGGAGTAAGCCTTTCGTCAGCATTGTCCTGTCGAAGCAAAATCCTGTATTCTGCCCGGGATGTAAACATACGGTACGGCTCATCCACGCCTTTCGTGATCAAATCGTCGATCAGCACGCCGATGTAAGCCTGGTCGCGCTTCAGGATCAACGGCTCCTTACCGGCCAGCCGCAAATGCGCATTGATACCCGCCATCAGGCCTTGTGCCGCGGCTTCCTCATAGCCAGTTGTACCATTGACCTGTCCGGCAAGATACAAACCCTCGACCAGCTTCGATTCCAGCGTGGGCTTCAGCTGTGTCGGATCGAAATAGTCGTATTCCACCGCGTAGGCAGGACGGAAAATCTTGACCTGCTCCAGCCCTTCAATGGCCCTAAGTGCCGCCAGCTGTGTTTCGAGCGGCAGCGACGAAGAAAAGCCCTGCAGATAATATTCAAAGGTATCCCAACCCTCCGGCTCCAGGAAAAGCTGATGCGAATCCTTGCCGGCGAAAGTACGCAACTTGTCTTCTATAGACGGACAATAGCGCGGCCCGATGCCCTGGATCACGCCGGTAAAGAGTGGCGAACGATCGAAACCGGTTCGCAGGATATCGTGGACATGGGGATTGGTATGGACCAGGTAGCAACATTTCTGCAAACGGCCCTGCTGGATGGCAGACGGCGTCGGCAGGAAAGAAAAGCGCGCCGGATGCCCATCGCCCTCTTGTCGCTCGAGCCGCGACACATCAATCGAACGAAGGTCAATACGCGGTGGCGTTCCGGTCTTCATGCGACCAACCGTCAAGCCCATCGCGGCGAGCCGGGCCGAGAGACCTTTGGACGGAAGCTCTCCGATCCGGCCACCTTCCGAAGTCTGCAGTCCGACAAAAAGTCGTCCTTCAAGGAACGTTCCTGCCGTCAGAATCACACTTTTGGTCGAAAATTCTGCACCCATTGATACTCGTACGCTCGAAATATTCGATTCTCGCAGCGATATGTCGACGGCTGTATCTTGCCAAATGTCTAAGCCACAGGTATTTTCGAGCACAGAACGCCAGTTCGTCGAAAAGCCGCGTTTGTCACACTGTGCACGAGGACTCCACATGGCCGGACCTTTGGACCGATTCAGCATCCGGAACTGGAGGGTCGAAGCATCCGTAACACGTCCCGAAAAACCGCCAAGCGCGTCTATTTCCCTGACTAACTGTCCTTTAGCAATACCACCCATCGCCGGATTGCACGACATCTGGGCGATCTTGTTCATGTCCTGCGTAATCAGCAGCACACGAGAACCCAGCCGCGCAGCCGCCACGGCCGCCTCACAACCGGCATGGCCGGCTCCGATCACGATGATATCGTAGTCAGCAACCATGTCGCTTCTCGGCGCGCATCTGGTCGAACAGGAGCAGCGCCCTGTTTTCCGCAGCCCGCATCCTGCGCTGCTTCCAAGGCGTCGTGTCGTCGTAGCCAATCAGATGCAGCAGGCCATGCACGATCACCCGGTGCAATTCGCGTTCGAATCCTTCACAGTAAGCCTTGCCGTTAATACGTACCGTATCAATACTGATATAAATATCGGCACTTACACCCTTGCGTCCGTTTTCCAGGAAATAGTCATCGGAGTTGTCGAAGGTGATGATGTCGGTCTCATAGTCATGGCCCAGGAATTGCTGGTTGATGGCTTTCAGATACGGGTCTGAACAGAAAATGTAGTTGAGTTCGCCAATGACGTAGCCGCGTGCGGCGGCAACTTCCCGTAACCAACTACTGATCAGCCGTTTCTCTTTAGGCGAGAAAGACGTATCTTCCTTGAAATATCGTATCATAAATTTTTATAACTTTGCGAATTGCTTAAAAAGAGCGAACAAATTTACAAAAAACTACATAAACCATAACATTATGTCCAAAGTTACAGTCATCGGCGCCGGCAATGTGGGCGCAACCTGTGCAAACGCCATTGCACACATGAAGATTTGCTCGGATCTCGTTCTTCTCGACATCAAGG
>Ga0265298_10007058_pt1 | contig 13741 bp, 20 predicted proteins | sample AusTroGonzalo_MG_3_FD_193486 | JGI IMG/M metagenome (GOLD analysis project Ga0265298, IMG submission 193486) | Bovine rumen microbial communities from tropical cattle in Woodstock, Queensland, Australia - Gonzalo_01 | ecosystem: Host-associated > Mammals > Digestive system > Stomach > Rumen ...
GCTGTATGGTTGCTTTCATTTCTGCGAAATGAGTTTGTGTGCGCCTCAAAAAACAGGCGCACACGGGTTACAATTAAGAATTATTTTAATTCTCGGGAAGGGCGCACTGCGAAGCCGTAGGACCGTAGGTTGCTGTCCAGCGGGCCCACGTGGCCGGAGTCGAAGTACAGGTAGTAAGCGTAGGTCTGCGACGCTAACGGATTCGTCTTCCTAGTCCAGTATTCTCCCCAGTACCCTTCCTGGTGGACCTTTTTATCCCAGGGGTCGAAGTATCCGTCGGCCGGGAGGAATAGGGTGTTCCCGTTGGGGCCCACCAGATCCAGCCCGCAGGTATCAGGGTTCCAGGTTACCTGGCACTCTTCGATGAGCTCCGCCATGGCGGCCGCCTTGGGAAGGTATTCTCCGAATGTGTCCAGGGCCTCCTGGTGGTTATAGTGGCCGGGAGCGTTGGTGGTGGCCCAGAGACGGCCGGAAGGAAGCCCAAGGTCCACGAAGGTGAAGTCGGCTGGAGATATAAGGTCGCGAGGGGAGAAGAATGGCACTTTTGGGTACTTCATGCCCTTAATGTAATGAATAGCCCTTTCGACCGTAAAATACTCCCTTCCGTCGTGTTTAACGGAAGGATATCCATCGCCGCCTATAATATACTCGCCGGATGCGAGATCGAGGCACTGAGGATTAAAAATGAGATCCCGGAGCTCGCAGTATTTAATGAGTCTTGCTTTGAACCCCATGGGGTTGTAGAAGGAACGCCTAGCTGGGCCGATATGCTCTAGAAAGTTGTCATACATTTCCTTTCTGTCGATCTCTTTGCCCTGATTGGCTTCTGTGAAATACATGTCTGCCCAGGAGATGAATTCTTCTCCGATGGTTCTTTGGAGCTCAAACTTGTTCATGATTCTAGTGTTTTTTGGGTTTAAAGTGTTCTGTAATGTATTCTTCGTATTCTTTGTCGGAGTTAGCGAAGCGCTGGCAGTAGGTGACGGTGCGGTCTATGCACAGGTTAATCTTTCCGTCCACGTACAGCAGGCACAGCAGGCCGATACCGGCTTCAGCGCTCCGCGCGTCAAAAGGCATCCTTACCCAGCGGTACAGCGGCAGGCCCAGGAACCACTTCAGGATCCGCTCTTCATTCTTCTGAATGAAAGCTGCGTGGTTCTCCCGGAAGGCCTGGATCTGCCACTCGTATCGTAATAGGTACCGCTCAGGCATAGGCTACATGGGCATATCGTCCTCGTCTGTCTCCATGACGAGATCCAGGGGCTCTCCGTTCACGGCCGCCAGGTCTGCCTTATGGAGCTCATAGAAGTCCTGAGTGCCGATGGTGAAGTACTCCGTACCGTTGCGTTTGATATCCTTGGAAGGAACGCCGTTCCGGTCCGGTTCGTACTCTCCGGTGTCCGGATGGAAGCGCTGCGGATTGAAGATATAGCCGCGCAGCTCGCAGTATTTGACCAGCTTTCCCTTGAAGTTCTTGGGGTTGTAGAAGGACCGGCGGGCCGGGCCGATGTACTCCAGGAAGTTGTCGTAGATATCCTTTCTGGGGATGTCTATCTGGTTCAGCTTGGACGGGTGCTCCGGATCCGTGGACGGGCTGTAGTACTCGTCGGCCCACAGGGCGAACTCTTCGCCCACCTCCTGCAGGAGCTTGCGCTTCTCCAGACGGTCTCCAGGTGCCTCGATGAAGCCGTACTGGAAGAAGAGCTCCAGGCACGTGGCCACCAGGTTCCAGAAAAGGTTCCACTGCTGCTCCGGCCACTCATCGCAGAAGAAGTGCGTACCGAAGTCATGGATAGGCTTGTGGTGGGTGTTGTAGAAGTCACTGAAGGCGATGAGCCACTGGCGGTCCTCGAAGCTGGCGCCGTCACCCACGGCTGCGTGGTTGGTGGTGAGGTAGATCTTCGGGCTCTTTCCCCATGGAATCACGAAGCCGCGCTCACCCTTGGGGTTCACGGGCCAGTCGCCGGTGATCAGGGAGAACAGGGACTCGAAGTCAAAATCTCGCTGGGCGTCGTCAATAAACACGAAACGGGTGCGCTCAGTCACGCCATCCCACACAAAAGGACTCAGCTTGTTACTGGAGAACTCCTTGCCGTTCTTATACACGGTATCCACCACCTGGCGGATGGCTTCTCCCAGGAGGGATTTACCGCTACGGCCGTTGGAGACGCCCACCTCGGACTGCTTGCCGTCCATGCCTATCACGGCCTTGGAGATGGATTTACTCTTCGCGGTGGCCACCATATAGCCGAAAGCGGCCAGTTTGGATACCAGGTGCTGCGCGTTCTCGTTCCGCTCCTGCTGGGTGATCTCGGACTCCTTCTTGCGCCAGGTGAAGTTAGACGTATTCTCCAGGAACACCAGGAAATCGCAGCTGCGGCCGGTGGGCGTGAGCTCATAATGCCACACGTCATCCTCGTCCTTCCGTACCTTAATGAGAGGCTCGGAGACCGGCTCTGCAGGGAACATCTTTCGCTGCGTATCCCAGATATAGAAGCCCAGCTGGGTATAGGGGATGGTCTTCACACCGTCGGCCGATATCTCCCAGATGGAGTCCCGGAAGAAGAGGCGCTCTGTTCCGTACACCGGCCGGTCGAACTCTTCCGTGAAATAGTCCAGCATGGAGAGGGAGACGTAGCCGAAATACTGGGATTTACCCTTGAATAGCATGTTACGGACGTACTTCGGGAGGGAATCGATGGCGAAGTTCTGGACGAAGTCGGCCACCTGGTGGGGCTTCACCTCCTTCACTATCCGGCCTTCCACGGAGACGAACTCGTATTCATGGTTGGGCTTATCGTGCCGATGGAATCCACGGTGCTCCAGGAAGCGTTTACAGCCGTCATAGTCGAAGTAGCAGTCCTTCGGGCCTTTCCCTTCCTTATCCTGCCAGAACTGCTCATCCGGCTCTATGGGCTGGGCGTCCTCGAACTCTCCGGAATCGTTGAAACGGTATTTGCGCCCGCCGAAGAGGAACTCCGGCAGGTCCTTCAGCTGGTCGAAGTACTTGGAGGCGAACTCCCTGGCGCTCTGCAGGCACCATATCTCCTGCAGCTTGCTGTCCGGAGAGGTCGTTATCTTGTGCAAACGGACCCACCGGCCATCCATCGGCTTGGATACGCGGGCGCTCTCCAGGTCCTTCAGCAGCTCGTCCTCCTTTCCCTTCAGGGTGTTGGCCAGGAGATCGTCGATGCCCTTATCCATGGCTTCGTTAGGCTTCACGTAGCCAAAGAGGATCTCCACGTACAGCTGCTGCTTGGCCAGGGTGGTGAAATAATCCTTGAAGTTACGCACGGCGAAGAAGAAGTTCCTGGGGCGCTGCTCGATGGGAACGTCCACCCGGAGGGTGTGGCTCAGATCCATGCAGTCGGAGTCCAGGAGAAAGACCACCTCCCGCACCTGGCAAACTTCCACCAGTTTCACCAGGTCTTCCGGCAGCTGCTTCTTCTTGTCAGCTATGTTCTGGATGCCGGAGACGGCCACCGACAGGATGCCGTGCTTGCAGGCCTTCTCCGCCTTCTTCTCGCCCTCCTGGATATAGAGCCGGTCTATGGCCACGTGGTTCTGGTACATCGTCCGGATCTTCTGCGGGTAGTAGATGAACGTGGGCGCTCCGTAGGGGGAGCGGTACTTCATGGATTTCCCGGACTTGTCAGTGTGCAGCTCCGGGTTCTGGTACCGGACGCGCACGTAAGGCCTCGGTGTGGGGTCCTTCTCGGGAGTGAACATGACGCGGTTCCCGTCCAGGTCGTAGTAGTCGATGATAGCGTCATCGCCGTCCACCACGTCTCCCTTGGGGGTCATGGTTCCCGGATGGAAGGTCTCTACGTCGCGGAGGTCGGAGTCTCCGGGGTTTACCCGTACCTTGGCCACCACGTCCTGGCGCGAAAGGCCTGAGGCCTCCAGCATTCGGAGGCAGAAGTTATTCCCCTTCTTGGTCTTCCGGGCGGCGATGGGGCGCTCGGTCTGCTCGTATTCCACCGGTATCCCCAGCTGCTGGGCCAGCTCTTCCACGGCCTGCTGGGCCGGGATATTGAAGCCCTTGGTGAGGAAGTGGAAGGCGTTCCGGCCGGAGAACTCGTTACACGCGAAGCACTTGAAGCCCTTGTTAGGGGTCACTGAGAGGCCATGGGATGAGTGGCACACGGGGCACTCTCCACGGTAAGAGGCGCCTTCCCTGCGGAGTGCGCCGTGCTGCTGAATCACGTCCAGAAGAACTTCCGGGTCGTCCTGGCGTTCAATGATCTTCTGGAATATGTCGTCTTTGATCTTAGGCATAAGCTCTGTTGGTTTCTATGCAAATCACCGGCTTTCCGGTCAGTTCAAAAATCTTACGGGCCTGCTTGTCTTCAGACTCTACGAAAAGGAGCCACTGGGGGTCCTTGAAAATAGCTGCTTTCCACTCCCAGGGAAGCTGGGCCGCGCGCTCTTCCATGGTGGTCCATGGGCCCATGTATAAGGACGGGCAGAAGATCCCGGCGTTATTCAGGAAAGCGCGGGTCTCGTTTACGTACTTGGGAAGCCGGTACGTGCATACGCCCACGCGGTCGGCGGTGGGGATGTGCAGCGGTACCGGGTTCTGGATGTAGGCCTCGTAGGCCTCCTGGTCCCTCTCGTCCGGAGGATCCAAGCACAGCACGCCGTCCAGGTCGAAGAGTGTGCGGCCGGTGAGCCATGTGTGGGCGAAGAGGTTCCACTCGTAGAGTACGAATTCCGGCTTCCAGGTGCGGGCCTTTTCGCGGATGTCGCGGAGGCAGATATCCGGCTCCGCTATGTCGGCAGGGCCTTCCAGGTACACGGCCAGGTAAACGAGCTCGTAGCCCATCCGCTCCAGCTCATATAGTTTGGCCTTATTAGCGGCCAGGGAGCTTCCCCTGTAGCAGGTGTCGTCCACCACAAGCAGCTTCCTGGAGCCGTTGAAACGGAGCTCACGGTGGCCATGGGTCTCCAGGGCTTCCATGAGCCTTCCGGAGGCCACGTCCGTCACGGAGGCCAGGCCTACGTTCAGGTGTTCGGCTATGATAGTGGCCGGGAGCATACCGCTCCTGGGTATGCCGATAACGCCCGACACGTCGCGGGGAATCTTGGAAAGGTTTCTGCGGATATCCCGGCAGAGGTTCTCGTAGGTGATGTACTCCATGCGCTGGTATGGTTTAAGGGTTTAGCTTCATGTAAATCTCAGTTTCGGCCATGGGGGGGGCAGAAAGCAGGAGGATATCGGTGGCCACCTGGTCCGGGGAGTACCCGTTCCGAGAGGCGATGTTTACACACTCCTGGAGGTGTTCCAGGTAGGCATTACGGTCTTCTGTATTCATGGTATTCTAGAATAGGAGCCGGTACTGGAGCCATGTTTCCAGCTCGGGGCTCCAGCCCTTGGGAGAATTCGTTATCCAGATCTTGCTCTTACCGGCTTCGTCCAGCTGCTCCTTGGTGATGCCGGGCTCGTAGATCCCCAGCTTGAAGTTATCGGTATCTCTCAGGCGGAAGGGGATGCGCCGGGCGCAGTAGGTGTTATAGTACAGGTCTTCCACCACGTAGGAGCTGTGCTCCATGTCGTAGATGTTCCAGAGGTCCTCCAGGAGCTTCCAGTCGAACCACTGGGGCAGGTGCGTGGTGAAGTTTCTGGTGGGCTTCCCGGCGTCCAGGAGGGCCTGCTTGGTCTTCATCTTATCACGCCTCCAGGCGTTGGGGGAATCCACCCTGAAGCTGAAGTCGGGCTCCAGCATCTTCAGCAGCTTCACGTCCGCTATGTCAAAATCGTTCACCGCGTAGCAGTCATCGGCCACGAAGATGAACCCTTCCTCGTCCGGATGAAGGGCGCGGACCTTCCGGAAGCAGCTCACGTAGTCCATGTGCTGCCGGTACTGGCCGGGCACGTCCGGAACCCGCTTGGATTCGATGAGCTGGACGTTGGAGCCCTGCATCCATCGGATGGAGTCCAGGCCTTCGCCCACTATGTAGATGATATGGTTCTCCAGGAAGTGACTCTTCCATCCGGCGATGGCGTACTCCAGTTCCCTTCCCTGGGCCGCGGACGGGAGGTAGGGGATGATAACGGTGTAGGGGGTTTTACTCATAGAGGTGACGGTATTTCAGAAGCCACGCCTGGGCGGCTTCCGGAGTTCTTTTGAAGCTGGCCATGGCCAGGTGTTCGATGTAGGGTTCCAGGGGTACGGCGTGTCCGGAGAGTTCGGCCTTCAGGCAGTCCTCGTAGAAGGAGGCGCCGGTGTCGTACCAGGGGCCCTGGCGGGTGAGCTTATCGCAGCGGTCCAGGCTCATGAAGCGGATGCCGTTGGCCAGGCACACCGGCACGTTCATCCAGAGGCAGTAGGGGAGAAGGCGCACCACGGTATTGTTCCTAGTGTTATGGTGGACCTCTCCCACCCAGGGATATTCCTTATCGAAGAAGATGGAAAGATCTTGCTTCACCAGGACGTCGCTGTCCATAAGGAGGAACCCGTCCGGGAATACATCCCAGAGGTAGTCAATGGTGCGGATGTGCTTGGCGCTTCCCCAGTTGTTCACGCTGGGGGCCTTGTTAGGGAAGTGGGAAAGGAAACGCTCGAAGTCCAGGATCTGGCCACGGGTGTTGTCCAGGATGTTCACGCCCTGGAACCAGCGCGGGATCGGCCGCCGGTCGGAGTTGTCGAAAATGGTAATTTCGCACCCGGGAGAGTTCTTCCGGATGCTGAAGACCAGGGCCATGGTAAGCTCGGGCGTGTTGTAGTGGACTATGGCGATATTCCGTGTCATGTGCTACTGTCTAAGGATGAGTTCCTCGAAAACGTCCAGGAGGCGCTTATAGTCGGCGAAGCCTTTTGTGTCTCTTTCGGGGTCGTGCTCCAGGGAGAGAACTTTGTCTCTCAGGGCGTTCCGGATGAGGTTCATGTCTTTCGGTACGATGTCCATAATTAGTGGTCTTTTCTGGTTCTATGCCCATGGCCACGAGCCTTCCGGACTCTTGCCTGAGCACGTGGTATCTATGTTGGATGAGGGCGGAATCATACACCCTGCACCGGGTTAAAAAGTTGTCAAAACTCATGTTCTTAAAAATAAAAAATGGGGGGGGTAGTCCTAGGACTCCGGGCATGGGCCGCGTGGCTAGCCGCGACTCAGGTTGCGAGCTCCTGGGTGTTACCACTCCAGGCCTGCCCCTCCCATTACCGGAATTATCCGGCGTCAGCCAAGTACCTTGAATGTGGGTGGTATGGTGTCATTCTGTTCTTTTCTTATAAAAAGGGCCCAGCGGTAAGCCCTTGACTGAAAATTTAACCACATAATAACTTCTGATCTTCTTTATGGCATCTTGCTGCTGGTCCGCTGATTGGCTACCGCATCACTGCGGGGTTTATCTCTGAAGGTGTACCGGAAGCTGGCGAATTCGTTTCCTTTCACCATGGCGCTCCGGAACACCCGGTAGTCATCTATGAACTTCTGCCTGTCCATGACTACGGCTCAGTTTGCGGTCGGTTCATGGGCTGGAAGGTAAAAAGGGAGGCGAGGCTGCGCGCCTCCCGTCGGACAGTAGCCCGGATGTACGAGTATTGCTGGGCAGCCTTTTTTCTCGTGTTCCTGAGTGCACATCTGGCGACGGCCAGCTCGCGGGGACCGGTGGTCATCCAGCTGGTTACTACCAGGATTATAAGGGTGAAGAATTGATGGTCCGGAAAACGGATTCCGAAGAAGACGCTCTGGACTCCTTTGACCAGCAGTATCACTGCCAGGCCAGCCGTGATGGCCCAAATGCAGGGCACCACGTAGTTGAATCTTAATGTTTTCATACTCGTACATCTTTTAAGTGGGTTACTGGTTCATATAATGATAGGTTCTAATTGTTTCTCTTCTCTTCTGCGGCCGCGCTCTACACGCACGGTCCGGGTGGTTCTTCCAGTACGGCCGGTCCTCACGGCCTGGTAGTCTGCAGAGAGCAGCTGGGGGGTCAGGAGCGCCAGGAGGGCCAGTGACAGGAGACGCTGTTTAATACTGGGCGCCGGTGCCGTTTCTATCGTAACTCCAATCTCGTGGACGAACCACCAGGCGGCGAGCTCGTTGGCCTTATTGGTACCGGTCTTCTGGTAGATGGTGGCCAGGATGTTCTGGACGGTGTTCACGGATATCGGCTCTCCACCATACTTCTCCACCAGGAGATCCGGCACTTCCTTCTGTGCCGCTCCCCAGGCAATCAGTTCCGCCACCTGGCGTTCTCTCTGTGTGAGCCGTGCGTCCATAGTGCTATTCGTCTCCCCAGGGGTCTTTTACTCCGCACTCCTTGAAGGCTGCGGTGATTTCTAGGTACTGGGAATGGGTGGGCTCGGGGCTACCAGCCATTCTGGCGTAGAAGGCGGCGTCACTGGAGATGCCGCAAATGGTCTTAATCTTCTCTTTCAGTTCGTCGGCTTTGTTTTTAGGAACCATGTTCCAGCCCTTTTTAAATGCGTATTTTGCCATGAATGGTGAATTTTTACTATTTCCGTTTTTCTTGTTTTGCCGTACTTTTGTCTTGTATTGCAATAGTTTTCTCTTGCAAATATAGAAAATAATTCTCTAAAATAACAACAAAATGTTGGGGAAAATGCAACTCCGTTGTGATTATGCGGATAAGTAATTGATTGTCAGTATGTACCTTTATTATTATGGAACAGGTAAACGAAAACTTTCATAGGACTCTTGTAGAGAATATCCTAAAGATACTGAATACTAAGGGGTTAATACAGGCCGACCTCGTGGCTCTTACCGGGTGGGATAAGTCGGTTGTGAGTAGAATTATTAGTGGGCGGAGGGGCTTCGACGTTAATGAGCTCTCTAAAATAGCAACGGTTCTAGAGATGCCAATTTTAGATATAATAACCTACCCTGACAAATACGTGCGGGCCGGATCTCCTGAACAGGAACCCTTGGAGGCTATTCTACAGATACGCTTAAAAAAGGATAAAAAAGACCAGGTTTTAAGGCTGGTCTTTGGTGATAACAATATAGAAATTTTAAACAAATGAGTACTTTTAAGAGCTTCTTCAGGGCGGACGGTAGTGGCCCTGTATGCGTAAATTTAGATCAAATTGCGCTGGTAACTTTAAATAAAAACACAGACAACCCGGTTCTTTTCCTTGTTGGTGAGAAGCACGGAATAGAAGTCGATTTTGATTATAACGAATTGGTGGGTGGCGAATTAGATGCGTAGTAACCGGGACAAAAACGCGCCAAAAATCGGGGTAAAAATTGAGAAAATCGCCCATCTTGAAAATGTAACTGTTTGATAGTCAAATAGGGTTTTTGGCGAGATGTCACAGTGCCAAATCGAGTCATCCCGACCAAAAGCCCTTAAACCCCTCAAAATGACGGATTTAAGGGATTTTTTAATAAGAACCGGGACAAACCCGGACCAAAATATAGTAACATTTTTTTCCTTGCACCCCGCCCTGTTCGATGCGTTACAGGAGGTCTGCAAAGAAAAAAAAATTATGTTCTTCAGAGCACGCCCCCACGTCGATTTTAAGCCCCCTAAGTTCCACCAGGCAGGCCCTGAGTGGTATGTGTACTACTCCGTCAGAAATCCCGATACAGGCCGGTTCTGCCGCTACCGCGTGAAGGTGAACCGTGGCTCCGTCAAAGAGCGCCGGGAAGCTGCACGCCAGATCATGGAATCCCTCCAGGAAAAACTGCTCATCGGATGGACTCCCTTCTCTGAGAAATCCGCTCCACTCTCCGGAACACCGGCCTTCACGGCCCTGGACGCTTTCTACCGGGTGAAGGCGAAAGAGCTCCGGAAACAGTCGCTGAATTCCTATCGCTCCTTCCTGAGGATCTTCCGCCAGTGGCTCACCGATAACGGCGCCTCGGAGGCCACTACGATGGCCTCATTTGACGAGTCATCGGCCCGGGCATATATGGACTATCTGGAGGATAAGGATGCCGTATCGCCACGTTCTTACAATAATTACCTCTCGTTCATGAATAGCCTCTTTACCTGGATGGTGGAGAAGGGGTACGTCGGTGCGAACCCGTTCCAGAAGATTAAGCGAAAACCGGCCAGGCTCATGACAAAGAGACGCCGGACCCTCACGGACGAAGAGCTGGAGGCGCTGCTGGAGTTCCTGGGCCGGGAGAACGTACAGTTCCGGGCCGTGTGCCTCCTATGTATGTGCTGCTTCCTGAGGCCGAAAGAGATATCCCTTCTCCGGTGCTCAGACGTGGACCTCTCCAGGCAGGTAATCCATGTATCGGCCGAAGCTGCAAAGAACGGAAATGAGTCGTACCGGACCATCCCGTCCGTGGTGGCCAGGATGCTGCGCCCGCTGGATCTTTCCAGTCCAGCACTCTATCTGTTTGGAAGGCATGACGGGGAGGCGGGGAACTTCTCCCCTGGAGTGCGGCCGGTGGATAATAAGAAGTTCTCGGACTACTGGAAGAAGACCGTGCGCCAGGCCTGCGGATTCGGGAAGGATCTGCAGCTATATAGCCTGAAGGATACCGGCATTACCAGGATGCTGGGAGAGAAGGTGCCGATATCCTTCGTCCAGCAGCAGGCAGACCACCATAGCGTGGCCATGACGGCCGTCTATGTGGGAAAGTCTCCATCGGCCACCGACGCCCTGAAGAAGGCCGATATCCTTCCGAAACACACACCTTCAAAAAAGTAGGGTTTTCACTGAACTACAGAACTGACAAAAAGGAACCGGCTGGCGTTCAGTCGGTTCCTTCAGTTCAGATGCAGCACTGTTCAGTCCTGTTCCAGTTCAGATAAGCCAAAATAGCAGGATAACGAGGCCGCCGATGACGGTGGCCGCCAGATCCCACCAATCCCACTTCCCGCCGGTATAATGGTCGAAGGCCTCCTTCGCGGCGCCGATTATTGCGACCGGAAGAATACTCCATGCGCCCCACTTCAGGGTGATGACGCAGAAGGCGGCGATAATGAGCCCTGCGATGAAGTGCAGCAGCTTGTCGGTGGGAACCTTGGCCACGATAGCGACCAGGGAGTCGTAGATTTTGCGGATGAATTCTTTCATTATACTATGATTTTAGCGAGTTTTAGAAGGGGTTTCCTGAAGATATATAGGAGACATAGAAGAAGACTCAGAGCCAGCGGCCAGAAGGCTTTGATGCGGAAATCCTGCCACCAGGTGAGCTTCTTTTCCACCTCGATATATTCGATGTGGCTATGGTTTGACGTGGATACGGCCGTGGAGTCCTGCTCGTGGAAATGCTCTTCCGTGTGGTTGTGCTCCGTGATAGGAACATTTGCCTGGAGCGAAGAGCCGCTTTTGTTCCGGAGGGTGTGGTGAAGGCCGGTGGAGTCTACCCAGGCATCGGATTCCGCTATGGACGTCTCCAGGTGGGAGGGCTGCAGTAGCTGGTTATTGGCCGTGGACTGCTCCGTAGGAATGGGGATGTTTAGGAGGGAGTCGCGGACGGTCACCTCGTCCTTGATATGGACTGAGTCTTTCTGATGAACGGCCGTAGAGTCGGTGGTAACAGTCTCGTCCTTTGGCGGGATCTTGCCTGCGGTTCCGCAGCTTGTGACCAGGAGGGCGCAGATGCCCACCAGAAGGATGACTAGCGGGAGGGCTCTGCCGATTTTCCGCAGGGCCTCCCTAGTTGAGAAGGACAGGTAGTAGCGTCTCATTTCTTGAAATACTTAGCGATGTAGTTCTCGATTCCCTGGACGATGACCTGGAGGCAGGAGCCCTTTCCGGCATCGCTCTTCAGGTAGGCCACGTCTTCCTTGTTGTCCTGGAAGAAGTTCTCGATGAGAACAGCCGGGCACGGGACGTTCCTGAGGATGTAGAAGGATTCCTCGAAATCGGTCCCCAGTTCTTCTGTGCTATGCTTCCGGACGGTGAGTGGTTCCTTGAACTCCCGCTGCGCCTCCTGGAAGAGCTCCTTGGCCACGTAGTCGGATTCCGTGATGCCCGGCGTGGTATAGACGGACCAGCCACGGGCGCTCTTCCACTCTTTCCCGCTACCGGCAGCGTTCACGTGGACGGAGATAAGGATGACGTTATCTTTCCCGTAGGATCTGCAGTAGGCCTTCGCTCTCTCTGCGCGGGTGGCCAGGGGCACGTCGTTCTCTTCCCGGATGAGAAGGAAGGCAGTGTACCCTTCCGCCTGCAGGATATCGCAGGCGCGCTGCGCTATCTCCCGGCACCAGGAGTACTCCTTGAAGTACAGCGGGGAGAGGTTCTTCCCGGCCAGTGCGTCAGGGCTGCATTTCCCGGGCGTATCCTTACCGTGGCCAGCGTCGATGAGGATGACTGGAGTCCGGATCATATCTCATCCTCCTCTTTTTTGGTGTCTCCGATTGCTCGTGCGGCGCGGTCTTTCTTGAGCAGTGTATCGATGCTCTCATAGTCGGCGCCCAGGGCGGGGTCTTCCCGGTACTTCTCGTACCAGAGCGCGCCCTTCCCTTGGTGGGGCTTCCTGAGTCGGCATCCCTTATGGATACACATGTCGTCGAACAGGCTGGACTGGGTGGCCTTGAGCTCGGCTATTTCGGCGTTAAGCTGGGCGATGGCCTGGTCCTTCTTCTCGATGGCCACAGCGTCCCTGTCTATCTGCTTCTGCAGGATTTCGTTGGTGTGGCGCAGGGTGGCTATCTCTGCGTCTTTATTTTCTACCTTCTTCGCCTTCTTCTCCTGGGGGATGAAGAAGACCTTGATAATATCGGCCACGGTGATTGTGCCCAGAATGGCCAGGATGATATCCTTGAAGTCCATAGCTTAGTCTCCCGTGTTTTCGTTTAGAAGTTCATCGGCTATAACCTTGCAGGCTTCGGCGAAATCGTTGTAGGCGTTGAACTCTGCCTTCTTGGTGCTGCGCTGGCGCTGGATGGCCAGCTCGTCATTGATGGAGAGGCCGGGGTAATCCACCTCCTGGCCGTCCTTCTCGAAGGTGGCGCCGTTACGGATGAGGGCGTCTACCAGCTCTCCCTTAGTGGACTCGGTAGAGCCTTCTTTGACCGGAACGTCGGCGGCCCGGTAGGAGTAGACGGTGAGGGTTCGCTGCTCGGATCCTTCCTCGTGGGAAGAGATGTCGCGCTCTTCGGTCTTCTCGTTGTAGTAGTAACGGATGCAGGTGGGCGAAAGAATGTCCTTCTTTCTGGGCTGGTCAAAACAGTAGCGTTTTTCCATGGTATTATTCGTTTAATGGTTTAATAATCGCTTTTTTATAGTCGTGGGTAAAGCCGAACACGTCCCGCAGGTAGTAGGTGTTGGAGACGGTCTTCCTTATCATTTTGATCTCGTCGAAATGCTGGAAGTATCCCAGGCGTGAATTGATGCGCGAAAGGATTTCCTCCAGGTCTAGCGGTTCTCCGGTGGCCAGGGCGTTGTCCACGCTTTCGATGTAGGCCCGGAATCTTCCGATAGCGCCATTTTCGGCGTATCGGCGATAGGGGAGAAGAGCTGCGCCCAAGAAGTACGTAGTATCGTACAGGCTGGTTATGGTGGTTTTATTCGGATGGAGAGTAAGGTTGTATTTATCCAGGAACTCTCCGGTCCGCTCCTGGCACTCCAGAAGGTATTGGTATAGAGCGTTCAGCTGCTTCGCGTCATCTACGTAACGGTCGTAGTGTTTTATCTGTAGTTCCCTCTTGATGAAATGGTCCGTAGGATCCATGTAGATGTTACTGTTCAGCTGATTGATGACGTCGCCGATAGACAGGCCTACGCCCGGTGGCTGGAAACGGAGGCTTTTGGATGGAGGGACCAGGGCGATGAGTCTCGGGTCTCCATGATAAACGCAC
>Ga0265298_10007059_pt1 | contig 13739 bp, 28 predicted proteins | sample AusTroGonzalo_MG_3_FD_193486 | JGI IMG/M metagenome (GOLD analysis project Ga0265298, IMG submission 193486) | Bovine rumen microbial communities from tropical cattle in Woodstock, Queensland, Australia - Gonzalo_01 | ecosystem: Host-associated > Mammals > Digestive system > Stomach > Rumen ...
TAATTTTCAATAGCGATAATGTTTATGTGCGTTTAATTGCCAACTACATACACCTAAAAGGAGTATGCTAATGTTAGTATTGAGTTATCTGGTAATGCTTCTCCTAACCAGACTTGATAGTGTCCAATGGACCCAAAGAAACACAACTCATCTAACAATATAATTATACCACATTTGACATATTAAAAGCAAGTATGTATAATATAGCGAATTGTGGGGGAAATATGAGATTCATTGAGAATGAACACTTATTTAATTTTATTATAACTTCTATGTATTTTAATGAAGCAAAAAAAGAAAAAGAGATATTTGAGTTATGGCGTAAGGGTTATAATAATTGTGATATTGCTAAACAAGTTGGATATACGGAAGGAACAATAAGAAATAGAAAAAAGGATTTAACGAAACGTTGTAATTTATTATTACAAAATCAATATTAATATATTTACGAATTATTACGAAAATTTACGACTTTTACGATTTATTACTATGGAATATGATTTACATATTCTTTTTTTTATGTATCATAACTACACGCAAGCGAAATTTTGAACTAAAATTGAACTTATCGTATGAACTAAATATGATAGTATGAGATTGGTGGTATATGCTATGAAACAAGAGTTAGCAATAGATATAATATATAACGATTTTATTAAGAAAGTTGTATTAACTGATTATGAAAAAGAAATACTCGATAAATATATACACGGAGACACTTATGTCAAAATGGCTATGGATACTACACAAAGTTATAGTACGGTATCAAGAACTATTACTGACTTGCGAAACAAGTATGAAATATATAAGAAATTGGAATTAACAAAATTGACATTATGGAACAATAAAAAACAGAGATAAAGATGAACTTTTTTATCTCTGTTTTTATTTTATTCTTTAAATAGAAAGGAGAAGTAACCTGTATTATTTTAAAACAATAATCGTGGTTGAACTTCTCTTTTTGTATTTTAGGGAGGAATTTATGGGAAGTTTAATTGAAGACTTACTTGCAATTATGGATGACGAATGTAAGGATTGTGAACAATGGAAAAAGAATAAACCAATAATAATCAATATTTATATGGGAGATGAAGAATGAACCCATATATGTATAATCAACCTACTTTAGATAGGATTAATGCTCAAATTAATGAATTAGAGAAAATGCGTAGTCAAATGCAACAACCTGTTCAACCACAAATGCCTACCTCATTAACACAAAACTTTCAACTTGCGCCTACCAATAGAGATGTAATTAGGTATGCAGCATCAATGGAAGAAGTACAAAGAGACATGGTAATAGGTGATACACCATACTTTAGTAAAGATATGAGTGTTGTATGGATTAAGAACACTAAAGGAGAAATTAAAACTTACGAATTAACTGAAATCGTACCTAAAGATGATAAAGATATTCGAATAGAGTACTTACAAGCTCAAATTGAAGAGTTAAAGAAAGGAATGAAGAAACGTGAATCCAACACAAATGTTGATGAATATGTTGCAGAACCAGTTGAAGATGAGAAACCCACAACTATTTCAACAATTTCAAAATCTACAAAAAAATCAAAGTAACCCTAATGAAATGATAAATCAAATAGTAAGTAAATATACTCCAGAACAAATAACTAGCTTTAGAAAATATGCTAATGGTTATGGAATAACTAACGAACAGTTAGAAAGCTTTGGTATAAAGGCTAAATAGCCTTATATAAAAATAATAGAAAGGAGGTAAATTATGAACGGAAATACATCAGGTATTGTACCAACCGTCGATCTAGCTACTAACAACGCATATCCTTATCCATATCCAGTTATGTATGGTAATGGTGGCGGATTTGGTGGCAATGGTTTCCTAGGTGGAGACGGATGGATAGTTCTATTGTTATTACTAGCCTTTGGTGGTTGGGGTAATAATGGAAACAATGGTGGTTTCTTCGGTGGTAGAGGATTCGATGATGGATATGCTTGGTTGTCTAATGGACAAAAAGAAATCATGCAAAATACCAACAACGGATTTGATACATTGCATCTAAGCAATCAACTAGACACTATAAATGGTGGAATCTATTCATTAAGCAATCAGTTATGTAATTGCTGTGCTGATATGAATCAAACAGTAAGTAATGGTTTCTTTAATGCTGAAATAGCTGCTAATAACAGACAAATGGCTGATATGAACCAAAATTTTGCACTTAGTCAACAATTATCAACTGCTAGTGCTGACAACAGACTTGGTATAGCTAACTTAAACAGTACTATTCTAAGTGAAAACTGTGCTGATAGAGCTGCACTTGCTGATGGTTTAAAAGACCTACTAATTAATCAAACAGCTAATACACAACGTATTCTTGACCAATTATGCAATGACAAGATAGATGAGAAGAATGAGAAGATTACTGATTTACAACGTGAATTACTAATGAAAGATTTACAAGCAAGTCAGATAGCTCAAAACGCATTTATATCACAAGGATTTGCTAATGAAGTTGACCAACTATACAACAGATTAAGCAACTGTCCAGTACCTAGTACACCAGTTTACGGAAGAACTCCTATATTCACTTGTTCAAACAATAATGGATGTGGATGTGGAAACTTCACCACAAGTCAATTTATTTAAGCATGAAGTAGATTACTACTAGCTCGATTACGAGAACTTGCTAATCTCTGCAGAATTTTATGCAGAGAACACAGAGATAGGCATAGTTCTATCTCTTTTATTTAAGAAAGGAGAATATATATGATTGAAACAATTATAAACGAGCCATTGGCTCTCCCAAGTAATGCAAGCCCAATAGTTTTTGATGAAACTGATATTAGAACAAGGTGTGCTACTTGTAATGGGTGGTTAGATTATTCAAATGGTAATCCTAATTTCAAAATATTTGGAAACGGATATACAGGTTATTATGATGTAGAATTTAGTGCTTCTGTTTCTTCGGCAACGGCAGGTGTTGTGGCAGTAGCATTATTTCAAGACGGTGTGATGATCCCAGATACAGTTCGTGCTGTAACTATTGCAGCAGCCGATGATTATGAAACAATTTCATTTGATAAGAAATTAAGAGTATGTCCTAGAGGTACTACAAATATTTCTGTTCAAAGTGTTCCAAGTGTACCAACACCAACTACACCTACAACACCAATAGCAACTACACAGGCAATTATAACTAACGCTACATTTAGTATATCTAGGATTTAATGAGAAACAACTTAGATGCTACATCATTAATCTTACAATTATATAGTGTTATTTTATTATTGCAAGATTATAAAAACAATGATTTAATGAACGAATTACGTTTTCAAGATGAAAAATATCTAAAGACAATAATTCAACAAAACGAAAAAATCATTGAATTATTAACGAAAGGAAGTGATGAAAATGGAACATAAGCTAATGGAAGAGACTGAAAAATCATTAAAAGAATTATTAGATGAAGGTATAACAACTAATAACCTAGATTATGTATATAAACTAACAAAAATTAAACACATGAATAAGGAGGATATGAATATGAATTACGGAAATTATGGCAACTACGGAAACTATAATGGAAGAGGACCTGGACATGGTTCTTATGGTGATGGTTCATACGGAGAATACGGACGATATGGCAATGAATACGGTAATGAATACGGTCGTAGGGGATACGATGCTAAATACCGTGGACATGAGCATTTAGATCGTATGTATGGTGAATATGGACGTTATATGGAAAACCGCAATCGTTATGGTGCTGGACAAGAATCAGATAAGAGTTTTCACTACATGATTAAGTCGCTTGAAGATTTTATTAAAGTTCTTTATGAAGAGGCTAATAGTGAGCAACAAAAGAACGAATTGCGTGAAACTTTACAAAGAAGTATGATGTAAAGTGTATAAATTCTATAATGCAAATGCTGTCAACAGGTTTACAGATGATTGCGTCATAAGAGCTTTGTCTTGTGCTACTAATAAACCATGGGATTATGTGTATGATTACCTAAGCGATATAGCACAATACGAAGGTACATTATTTGATAAAAAGGACTTTGTTATTAATTACTTAGATAGAACATATAAACGATTATATGGCATAAAAGGTAGTGTAGGGGAGGTATCAGGAATGTTTCCTAACTCTACATTACTAATTACAATGGATGGTCATATTGTATGTTCGAAACAAGGCACAATTTATGATACTTTTGATTGTAGAAATAGAAAAGTAGAGTATGTATGGCTTGTAAAGTAAGGACGTAAATAGTCCTTTTAATTTGACAAATTATGCAAAGTAATATATAATATGTTACTTTGAAAAAGGGGGTGAAATGTTAATGACAAAACATACTGATTGTGTAATTACTTTTCAAAAAAACAATGGGGATATAATTATGCGACCTAGATTTGGTACTTATGGTTTAGAAATAGGAGATGAAACATCGATGGGTTGGAAAGTTATTGATATTCATTATCAATTTTATGATGGTAATTATTATCACAAAGATGATTATAAAAGAATGATAAAAGAATATCATGCAAAGAAAGATCCTATCAAAAAACGAATTGCTGATTATTTAGCTAAAAAAACTTATAATTGGAGACAGATTTAATTATTAGTGCTTCAAATCATTTTTAAGGCACTTTTTATATAAATCGACCAATTATACTAATTATGTTAAAAAGTTCTTTAGATTAGAAATTAGACACCAATAACAAAGAATTACGTGTTCTACAAAACTTACTTGACAACAAAAATGTCTAACATAAAAAAAAGATTATTTTATTGTTAAAAAAATGTTGACTAAGCGAAAAGAACAGTGTACAATGAAAGGGTAAGGAGATAAAAAATCGACTTTGGTTTGTCTTATAAAAAGAACTTAACATAATATATATATTGAGAAAATATAGAACTTAACATAATTAAAATAAGTCATTTTATATAAAAACAATAAACCAAAGTCATTAAGTTGATTTTGGTTTTTTTGTTATCAAAATCTCTTGCGGAAAGGAGAATTATGGCAAAACCTATAGAGAATTTAAAATACCCTAATTTAATGGCTGAAATGTTAAGAAATAGGGAGGATCAATCTGATTTAGCATTATTATTACAAGTAAATAGAATTACTATAAACCATAAACTATCAGGTAAAACGGATTGGACAATAGGTGAAATTGAAAAAATTTGTGAACATTACAACAAAAATTATTACGAATTATTTAAGGATTAGGGGTTAAGGTTGCAACAAAGGAGATAAGTATGAACGAAGGATACGCTATTTGTTTAAATGAATGGGCATTAGATAAAGACATTAAAAATGAACTTGGTTTGTTATTAATAATATCTAGTTTGTGTGCAGAAAAAGGTTTTTGTTATGCAAGTAATAAATACTTATCTGAATTGTTTGATATTTCTGAAGAAACTATATCACGAAAATTAAAAACTTTAGAAGACAAAAAGTACATAACTATTGAATATAAAAAACGTGGATGTGAAGTTTTAGAAAGAAACATACGATTGACAAAAATATCAATCGACGATTATCAAAAATATCAATCGACGATTGACGAAAATGTCAAAGAGAATAATACAAGTAATAAAAATATAAATAACCCCCCTATATATCCCCCCATTGAAAAAAATCAACAGGGGGATGGAGCGTTAGCTGTTTTAGAGTATATGAATACACTAGGTGATAGGCAATATAAACCTGTAAATGCCACAATGAAATTAATTAAAGCAAGATTGAAAGAACATACTGTAGATGAAATGAAAGATGTGATATATCACCAGTATCAAGAATGGTGTATTAGTCCTAAAAGGTTTAGTAGTGGTAAAATGAGCGATACTTACTTTAGACCATCAACATTGTTTAGAGCATCGAAATTTGAAAATTATTTAGAAGATTACAGAAGAGCTGTAAAAGAGGAAGAAAATGAAACCAGTTAAATTTATACCAAAAGAATTGGTAAATCGAAACAGATGGGGTTTTGGTGATTTGAATAAACGTCCAATGAATGGTAAAGAGTTTTATGCAAATAAACCAAATGATAAAAGTCAATGGTATTCACTAGAGGAGTGTAAAAGAAATTATTTAAAATTTAAAGACAAGATACTTGGATTAGGATATGTAATTTTTAAAGAAGATAATATTGTTTGTATCGATATAGATCACTGTATTGATGAAAATGGAGTGGTAAGTGATTTAGCAAAAAATATTACTCAAAGATTTTCAAACACATATCAAGAAAAATCGGTAAGTGGTACTGGAATACATATTTTTGCTAAAGGAACGATACCACGAAATCTAAAAACCAAGATAGAAATGTATGTAGATTGTCATTATATGCTTTTTACTGGAGATACGTTAAATTCGAAGGAAATAGTCGATTACAACGAAGAACTTATGAAACTATACAATGAATATTCTGTTCAGGAAACGAAAGAAATTAAACAAGAAAAAGAAATTGATATGAACAATATGTATTCGATAATCGATAAAATTCGTAGTATTCCAACTGAGAAGTTTAAGTTTGATAAATACTACAATGGGAATTGTAATATCGATAGTGAATCAACTTTAGGACTTGCTAGTATGTTAGCATTTTGGACTGATAAAAACCATGCGATGATAAAACAAATAATTCTGTCGAGTGGTTTGGAACGAGAAAAATGTTATCGTAAGACAAAAGATGGAGATTGGTTAGATTTAGTAATTGAAAAAGCTATTTCAAACTGTAGAGAAACATATAGTCCTTCTTTAAAAAATATTTACAAAGAAAACAAAAAAGAAATTAAAGAAGAAGCCAAAGAGATTGATTTGGTATCTAGTACGCTGTTTTATGATATTGCTGATATTCCGTATAACACAAAACCAAAAGAAAGAGCATACAGTCATTTTTATAGACTTGATAAGTTAATTGGTGGTTTCACTTATAATTGCATAACACTTTGGACTGCTCAAACAAATGGTGGAAAGACTACGTTATTAAGTTTCTTAACACAAGAGTTTTTAAGACAAGGTAGAAAAATATTTTACTTTAATGGTGAACAAGATGTAGAAACATTTAAAAATACTTTGTATAAGCAGTACATTGGAAAAGGTAAGATAAAACGAGAAAAAGTACCCACTTGCAAAATAGATGGGATAGATTATCAAGCTGAAGTGTATGAATACTTTGTTGATGACAAATACATAGCTGAGTGTGATAGACAGTTTGCTCACAATTTATTTATTTACAATAACGATGAAAAACACGATGTAAATAATTTATTAATTGCTATGGAACAATGTTATGAACACTATGGTGTAAGAGATTTTGTAGTAGATAACCTAATGCAAATTGATACTAATACAAGTAATGAGTTAAGGGAACAAAAGGATATTACTGAGAGAATAAGAGCGTTTGCAGTAGAGAAACATTGTAATATTCACTTGGTTGCTCATCCAAGAAAGTCTGATACACAAAGAATAAAAATTCAAGATATCGCTGGTACTATGAATATTCCTAACAAAGCATACAATGTTATTTCTTTAATTCGTATAGACCAGTTAGACAAAGAAAGTAGGGATTACGAAATATTAACAAAATATGGTTATAACCAAGGAATAAATATAAACGAGTGTGATTGTGTGTTAGAAGTCTTAAAACAAAAAGATGGGGAAGGTACTGGATTAGTTGGTTTAACTTATGAACCAGAATCAAGAACTTTTAAAGAAGTACCAGTTAAAAATTATTCGCATATGATTAAAAAAAAGAGGGATGATTAAATGATTGATAAGGAAAAGATTAATTCATATTTGGTTGAAATAAGTAAGTTGGCAAAACAACTTGAAAAACAAGAGTTTAATATTTCAAAAATATTAGATTTAAACAAGATACAAGATTATTGTATCGAGATAAGTAAAGAACTAGATAAAGATTTATATGATTGAGGTAAAAATGGAAACGAGAAAAGAAAAATTATTGATTAAATTATTCGACAGAAAAATAAACATCATGCACGATTTAGAGAAAATGTTAGGTGATGATATTTCATTAGTGTATGAACTTTTAGAAGTAAATCAACAACTAGATGATTTACAGTTGGAGGAAGAAATTGAGGTGTTAGATTAATGAAAGATAAAGAAATAGAAACTAAGTCTTTAGCTAAAAAACTATTTGAAATTAAAAACGAAGTAAGTATTATGCAAAAGACTGAGGAAGGTCATGGATACAAATTCGTAGATGAGTTAAGTATTTTGAGTAAAGTAAATGAAATGATGAAAACCTACAAACTAAGACTTATTCCTAACTTTGTACCTAACACTATGCACACAGAGATAGTTAAGTATGAAAACTCTAAAGGACAACCTAAGACGGATATTCTAGTATGTAGTGAAATGACGTTTACTTGGGAAGATTTAGAAAATGGCACTAAGGAAGTTAATAACTGGTATATGGTAGGACAACAAGCTGATGGTAGTCAAGCTATGGGTAGCGGTTTAACCTATTCGAATAGATATTTCCTTTTGAAATACTTTAACGTAGCAACATCAGAGGACGATCCTGATGCTATTCGTAGCAAGATGGAGAAAGAAGAAGAGACTAAGAAACTAAGTGCTGTACAAACTAAAGTTAAAAAACTACTTGAAAAAATGATACAAAAATACCAAACACAAGAAAAGATTTATGAACTATTAGGAACTACTAAAGAAGAGTTTGTCAAAAATTATAACGATGCAGATAAATGTAAGACGTTATTAGAACAAATGGAACTTATTGATAAACCTAAGAAGGTTGATAAGAATGCTTAGTTTGGAAGAAAGAGAAACTCGTAGGAAACAAATAGGTGCGTCCGAAGTTTATAAATTACTTAACTTTGATACCCAAGAGGCACAAGACTTATGGGAATTAAAAGTTGGTATCCAAGATTATCAAGAGATAGATAGTGATGCTATAACGGCTGGGAATATTTTAGAAGAGGATTGTTTAAACTACTATGCAAAAACCAACGATGTAGAACTTGTTTATAATGAACGAATTGAATCACCTATAAAAGGCTTTGTAGTTAGTTTAGATGCTAGAGTAAAAGATACATATTGTCCAGTTGAAAATAAAGTAATAAATGAAAACAGTTGGAAATCTTGGTTTGCTAAACGAACTTATAACACTGAATACGAGGGCATTAAACTTAATATACCCGCATCGTATTATTATCAAATACAAGCACAAATGTGGGTGCTAGATAGTAATTATGGTGTTCTTAATGTAAACACTTTAACTGATGAGGAACAGGAAGATCCTATCAATGTAGTAATTACCGAATTACATAATAAACAAGTGATAATACAAAGAGACGAAGTTGCTATGGAAAAGATAGTTAAACGTGTTAGATATATGCTCGATTGTATGAAACACCTTAAACGTCCTAGCGAGTTAGATTACTTAGAAAAGGAAGTGTTTTAGATGGTTGAAGATATTGAATTAGAGGAAGAAACTGTTGCACCAGAGAGTTATGAAGAAGATCCTTTTGATGCTTGGAGAGACGAACATACTGATGAATGGGAAAGAATATTAGGTAGATAATTATGGCTTGTGATAAATTAAAAGACGCAAAATATGACAAATGGGATAAGTATGAACACGTTTATTGTCGTACTTGTGGACACAGTATATTCTTTTTAAGAAATCGTCCTGTAGATTGTAGTTTTTGTGGAACAATGGTTTATCCATCTAAAAAAAGTGAATTTAAACAAAAATTAGAAAGAGAATTAAGAAAAAGTAAATATAGGGAGGAATTATGAATATTGCGATTATTCGTGGGGTTTTGACTAAAGATGTAGAGGTAAAGAAATTACCTAGTGGTAGTAGTGCTGCTAACTTCTATGTAGCTGTTAGAAGAAGTTTTAAAAATGCTGATGGTAATTACGATAGTGATTTCATTAGTTGTAAAGCATTTGGAAATACTGCTGATATGATAGGTAAATACTTCCATAAAGGTAGTGGAATTATTGTTGAAGGAAGTATTCAAACTGGTTCTTATGAAAAGGAAGGACAAAAGGTTTATACAACCGATTTGATAGTAAGTAAAGTTCATTTTGATAGAGGAAATGAAAAGAAAGAAGAAAAAAGAGAAGAAGTAAAAGAGGTTAAGAAAATGAGCGATGATCCTTTTAAGAATTTTGCTGCAAAAGTTGAAATAGAGGAAAAAATGCCATGGGATTAGGAGGAAATATGAGCATAGAAGAAATAATTAAATTAGATGGAAAATTAGGGGAACATTATATTTTAATACCAACACCATATGATGGTTGGAGATTGTTTAAAACAGATTCAAATAGAGAAATAATGAATAGTGATAATAATACTAAAGAACAACTTTTACAATTTATTAAAGAACATAAAAAATACAATATGACGAAAGCAATTAGTACTACGTGTTTAGTTATTAATGCTTTATGGTTATTACTTATAATTGCTAATTTCTTTATTAAATCAACAGTATTAAGGTGTATGTCGTGGGGAGTATTAGTTACACTAGTACCAGTAATGATAGTTTTAGATGTAGTAATGAATAATAACGAGAAAGTAATAAATAGAGTTGTTGATGAAGATTACGAATATCATAAAAGATTAGAAGAAACAAAAATTGCTGAAGAAATCAACAAAAAAATAAAGAAAGATGCTAAGAAAGTATCTAAAACAAAGGGTAAAACTTATATTATAAAAACAAAAGATATGCATTTAAGTACAGGTAAAATTAAAAATACAACTGTAACTAAAGCAAAAGTAAAAAATAGCACTTCTACAACAAGTAGAAAACCAAGAACTAAAGTGGAAGAAAAGAAGGAAGTTTGAAATATTTAAGTAAGAAAACTGTAGTAGATGGAATTACGTTTGCATCTAAGAAGGAAAGTTTGCGATATTTAGAGTTAAAAAGGAAACAAGAGTTAGGACAAATATCTGACCTTGAATTGCAACCTTCCTTCGAACTACAGGAAAAATTTAAAAGAGATGGTAAAACATACCGCCCTATAGTCTATGTAGCCGACTTTAAATATGTTGAGGACGGCAAAGTTATAGTGGAAGATGTTAAGTCTTACTTTACTGCAAAAAATGAAGTATACAAAATAAAAAAGAAAATGCTGTTATACAAATATGAGGGTTTTGAGTTTAGAGAAGTTATTTAAGGAGATTTTATGAAATTAATTTTATGTGTAGTATTAATTATAGCGATTATTTGTTACCTAACTGTTCTAGTTATGAGAAATGAAAACAACTTAAAGAAACAAGCTGAGGATTTGCAATCAGAAAATATCGAACAAAACAAACGATTAATTGCTTTAGAGAAAAGAGTTAAAAAGTTAGAGATAGGGAGTATCGATGAGGAACGAGATAATTGTAGAGAAAATAAAACAAGTTATAAGCCTATTAGACGAAATAGATGAAATGATAGAAACTCAATCTATTGAAATCCAAAACACTGATCTTCAATTAAGCGATTTATACCACTTAGTAGAAAATAACGAACTAAACGAAGTTGCTAGTGTGAATGTGATTAATAAAATGCACGAGTTAAGAGTACTTAGACGTAGTTTAAACAATGAACACGAAATAGAAAATACTTATAACACTCATAAATCAAAATTATCTGGTAAGGAAACACGTCAATTCTTGATGCACGAGATTTATAAGACGGTTAAAAGTCTCGGTTCACAGTATAAAAACAGAATACTTACTGATGAAGATATTAACAAGTTGTTATCTGGTGAAGTTAAGAGAAAACGTGGAAGACCACCTAAAGTGAAAGAGGGAGCTAATGAGGGAGAAAATAGAGAATTACAAGATACTAATAACTGAAGAAATAATAAAAAGTGATATAGAGAATAAAAAGAATAACAAAGAAGAATACCTTAAAATGACTAGGGTAGATTATTTAAAGAGATTATTAAAGTTATTAAAGATGGTGGAAGAATGATTGACATAAAGAAATTTGATGCTTTAAATGTGAGTAGCAAATTTGCTATATGTGGTTTACCAATTCGTATTGATAGTTATAAAACGTGTTCTTTTGGATGTAAATATTGTTTTGCAGAAAATAGAGAAATAATGAAATATGATAAACACATTCAAGTAGCCGATATAAAAAAAGTAGAAAGAAAATTAACAAAAATATTTGATAAAAAAGAAATTGATAATACCAGCTTTTTGGAAGTTTTAATATCAAAAGGAATTACTTGGCATTGGGGAGGTATGAGCGATCCTTTTCAACCATGTGAGAAAAAACTTAGTATAACAAAAAAATTAATAGATATAACCAATAAATATGGTATTCATATATTGTTTTCAACCAAAAGTAGTAGTGTGTATGATGCTGATATTAAACCTGAATTACATTCGTTTCAGTTAAGTATATCTAATGTAGATAATTTAAAAAATATTGAACCAAATGTTCCAAACATTGAAGAAAGATACAAGTTTTACAGAGAATTAAAAGATAAAGGATTTAAGGTTGGAATAAGGATACAGCCATTTATTCCTAACATATCCACATTAAAGATAGTTGAAATGTTTAAAGATGCTGATAATTTTACTTTAGAAGGCATTAAGATAGTTCCTCAAAACAAAGAATCTAAAGAATTTATTCTAAATGAACTGGGTTTAAAAAAAGATGACTTTATTCAAATGGGATTGCTTAACTTAAAACCAGAAATACGGAAGAAGATGTATGAACCTTTTATTAAATACTTTAAAGAAAACAATATACCATACTCTATTGCAGATAATGATATGAGATATTTAGGAACAAACAAATGTTGTTGTGGTGATAGGTTGGTAAAAAATAGCACAGAATTTAATAGTACAGCTATGATAAAAAAATTTGGTTTAGATTATCAAAAAAGTGAAATAGATAATTGTTTGTTATGTGGTGGTGTAAGTAATTGTAGATGCAATCATCTATTTACTTCAAACAGACAAGAAGGGTGCAAAACAGTACAAGATTTCTATGATAAAAGATTTTATAGAAAAACAAGCCCATTTTCACCACAATATCAATATAAAGAGGAACGAAAAGATATTATAGAAGGTCAAACTAACATATTCGATTTTATAGGAGGAAATAATGATTAATTATATATTAGGAATAATAACAGGCATAGCATTAGTATTTTTAATATGTGCCTCGAAAGTGAGTGATAGAAAATGAGTGAACCACAAATATATGAACAAATAGCAAAAAAAATGAGTGAAAAAAGACTAAATGAAATAAAGAACAGCATAAATTTTCAAGTAATAGCAACAAAGGCATACGAATATGATGAAACACTAATAAATGAAGAAGTAGAATTGTATGATGAAGTTGTTAGGTTAAGGGAAGAAAATGAAATGTTAAAAGAAGCACAAAAGAACTTTGAAAAACAATTTATAAAAGAAATGGATTACAAGACAAGAAATGAAAAAGCAATTAAGTGTATAAAAAGAAATTCAAGACAAGAAGAAATATGGTTTGATAATAAAAAAGGGGAAATATACCAAGATTTTATTTTTGTATGTAAAACTGATGATTTATTAAATATTTTAGAGGGAAAGAGTGATGAATAATGAGAAAACACATAAAAGTAGCAAAAATAGAACGTGATGGTAATTGTTTAGAAATATGGGTAAAAGGCAATTATAATAAATTGGCAAAATACTATGAAGATAAGTTTTATGATGGACACACGAGTTTTATGGGTACTTATATAGATGTAGAAGGTAAGTATATTATATT
>Ga0265298_10007060_pt1 | contig 13739 bp, 9 predicted proteins | sample AusTroGonzalo_MG_3_FD_193486 | JGI IMG/M metagenome (GOLD analysis project Ga0265298, IMG submission 193486) | Bovine rumen microbial communities from tropical cattle in Woodstock, Queensland, Australia - Gonzalo_01 | ecosystem: Host-associated > Mammals > Digestive system > Stomach > Rumen ...
CTTAATGCCATCCAAGCGGAACACAAGGAGCATGACCACAGGAAAGACAAACAGAATCAGGTAGGTTCGGATGCGAGCGAGCGAGAGTGTGGAGTCATAAGCCAAATACTCGGAGGCTGAGGTGTTAGCCAACAGGTCGGAGGCCATGAACTCGGTGATGGTCTGTCCTAACCAAGCGCTGTTGAAAAATACGAGCAAGCACAAGAGCAGGATGCCGGCGAGGGCTGAGCGGTCGAAGGTATGGAAGAGCGGCACGAACATCAGTATGGCAGCGGAATTGTGCATGGAGTAGGCCAGGAGCACACAAAGGAAATAGTAGTGCCATTTTCTGCGTAGAACGAAAGAATAGGCCAGTAGGAAGATAGCGATGCCCATGGCCTGACGGAGAATCTCGAAGTTGAAATACAGGAAACTCGACAGGCAATAGAAAAGAATGCCGAAAAAGACGAAACGGGTATAGCGACGGATGGTCAGGAAGACAGCAGTGTTGACAAATACCGCAAAGATGAACTTCATGAAATAGTAAGAGTCAAAAATGCTGCGGCAGGCCGACTGGAAGATGACCCAGCCCGGCTGATATCTCTCGTGGAAGAAATCAGATGGACGTAGGTTGAACAGTGTATGGTAGTGGTAGAATTCCTCCTCATAGAACGCAGTGTCCGACCCCATCTTGTAGCCAAAGGTGGAAACGCCAATCAGAATCACAAGGATGGTGTAGAAGAGCACTTCGCTCCACGGCTGCTCATATAGAAGTCGAATGTGGATGTTTAGATGGCCTGCAAACCCACTCCCCAGTCCCTCCTTTTGAGGGAGGGGAGTAGATTCTTCTTCCGCTGAATCGTCGGCTTGAGAGTAATTACTCCCCTCCCTCACAGGGAGGGATTGGGGGTGGACCTGTTGGTCTACAGTAATCAGCAGGTTGGTAGCCGGCTCGTCTTCTTTGCTGACGAACGGTACCTTGTTCAGGTCGTACTTCACAACGCCGATGATGACCAAGACCAATATAATAATGTATATCGTCATGCTTCTATCTGCTCTTCAGGCCGTTGTGTTTATCAATGAGTTCATTGATGACTTGATCGTATACATTCTTTCTCTTGTAGAAATCCTTGTTAATGATGTCAAGGTTGTGTTGATAGTCCTCCTGTGGGAGAGGTTCGTCAAAACTGTGGCAGTCGATATCGTCAATGGTAAAGACCTTCATACCCATCTCCTTGTAATGATGGTAGAGTATGCTGTCACGCCAGAGGAACACCTTTGCTCCATTCGTCAAGGCGAAAGTAATGTTGCCTACTGCACCCTGCACCAAAGCCCCATTCACCATGAACGGGCAGGTGCTCATGATTATCTGATAGTCTTCCAACGGCAGGAATTTATCCAGAACACGGTAGTGGAGTGATGAAGCTTCGAGACGTTGCTTCACTCTGTCCATATACTGCTGCGACTGACCATAGCTGAGTGGTACGATAAAACAGCCCCCTGACCTCCTGAAGAGAGTGTTTTCATCTCCTGCTTTGAAGGCTTTGTCAATCACCTCAATGATGTCGGGAAGGTTGCCTCCGAAGCTCCCGCTGTTACCGAGCATAACTCCCCAGCCCTCTGAAAGACTACGGGTAGGCGACTGTAGTTCTGGAATAGGGGGAGTGGCTGCACATCCCCCTGCAGGAGAATGTGTGACTTGTGAGATTTGGGGATGGGAAAACGGCGCAAGGAAAATCTTGGCATGGAAGTCCTTATACTTGTCTTTTATCATCCGCCACTCATAGGCCAGTGCCGGCTGAAAATAGTCTACGCGGCGCAGCACCTCCTTCCTGTAGCGTTTGATAAACAACCGTCCGTAGAGCCATTTCACGGGCTGCTTCAACCGGAACGCAACGCCAAAGGCATTCCGCATCCACGATTTTGTAATTGGCTTGTATCTCAGTGGAATGAAGGGGGGCAGACGATAGTTAGACTCGTGAAGGTCGTAACCCCACGCCCACCAGATGATGGTCTTGTCGCGGGGCACAAGCTTCAGCAGCGACCATGCATTGTCGGGCAGTGAATGGAAATACGCCACGTCGTAGTCGCCGGCTTTGATGACCTCACGCGACTGCTTTCTGGAACTATCCGCTTGGCATCCCGATGGGTGACGCTTTGCTCGACGAAGAATTCCCGGATCCTCGATGAAGAGGTAGCGGTTCTCAAGTCGCTCGTCGCTCCCAAAGACATCGGTGACCGCCTGAAGGAATTTATGGCGGCTGTATGCGATATGCAGGATGCTTAACTTATTGTTCATTCCACAGTTCTTTCTGGCTGATAGCATGCGGCTATGAGTTCTTGTCCTTCTGTCGACTTGAGCCATGAAGTCAGTCGGTGCAGATTGGCATTGGGATGGTCCTTGCGGTATATCATATACAGTTCATCTTGCAGCGGATAGTGTGGGTCGGTGACAACTCTCCCGTCAACATTGATCATGCGTGTCTGGGTGTTTGCATACATGCGTGTATAATATGACCAGAAAGCATAGCAGATACCGGCGTTGTCTTTTGCCACATCGTCAATAATATCCGGCATGGTATGTACCTCATGATGGTAGTCGTCAAATTTGTTCCCTCTGACAATTTTCTCAAATGCCGTCTGACTGCCATTGCCACGCTCTAATTGATAGGTGTGTATGGGAAGATTTGCACCCCCCACTTCGCTCCAGTTGCTGATGCGACCGAAATAAATGTCTTGTATCTGCGATACAGTCAGGTTCTTCACAGGGTTCTCCTTGTTCAACAGGATGGCGATGGGCTCCATCCAGATCTTTTCTTTGATGATGGGAAGTCCTGTTTGGTCAAGCTTATGATTTAGTATTTCGTTGCCGTCATTTCCAATCAGCAAGTCTGTTTTCCCTTCGGCCAATTCTTGATAGCCAAAGCCGGTAGCGATACGTTTTAGCCACTGCATCTCGGTAAAGGCCGCAGGCTCAAGAATGGCCTGGGTGACCTCGGCCATGAAAGGCCAGAATGCGCTGACGACATCAATGCGCAAGGATGCATCATCGAGATGGAACTCTACCTGATGGCTGCGCAAAACATTGCCCTCGCGGAAGGGAATGAACCGTCGGGCATCTACCTTTAAAACTGTTTTCTCAAAACTGTTCTCCATAATTATAATGTTTATTACGTCCGTATTCTTACTTCTTATGTTATAAGAAATGAAACCGATTCAATATGTCATGCAACTCGTCGTGCGAGCAGAACATCATCAGGTCAATGATGCTCAGGTCGGGAGTGAACTCGTCAGAAAACTGTTTGTATCGAATGTCTTCATTGCGACGCAGAAACTGGAGGTTGATGCCTCCCGCCTCTTTCCAGTAAACCTTGTCGTACAACTGCATTCCGGCTCCTGAAGGGTTGACGTAATCAGAGATGCCGAAATGGTGACAGATACGGAACGCTTTCTCCTGAGAGTGGACCAGTCCCTCCTTGCTAACCTCCGATGATAGATGAACCTCCGTGTCAATGTTCAGATAGGCAGCGATAGCCCTAAGTTGCTTGGTCAGATAGCGTACCAAATCGGGTTCCTCGTCAAGAAGAATCGGTTCGATGACACTCATGGCTTCAGCGTAATGGGGAGCCTTGTGGTAAACGGCATACAGGTTGCGAATCGTATGTTTAGCGCGAGGCACACATACCCGACGCTGTAGTTCGTTGATGCGTCGATTCCTTGAAGCACGGATAATGTCGGTGCAAATCATCTGCGGTTTACCATTTTGTCCAAGAATGCGATTGCGCCCAATCCAGCCTCGTTCTATAAACATTCCATCATCGTAAATCACGAATATATCGGCAGCATGGATAAGCTGCCAATAGCCGATGTAAGGGAAGAAGTACGGCTGCATGATGGCGATATGGCGTTTTCCGTCAATCATAACACAAAACAGTTTTTTCTCAATTCCTCGTTATCACTATGGATGACGCACATCTTGCGATCGTCCACCTTGTTGGTTACCGGGGCGCTGCTGGTGCGTAACATGCCGCTGTCGAAATAGCGGTCATCCATACACAGCATCAAGCCACACACATACTCGTCATAATGCTTGCCCTCCCATACGCAGGGATAGGTGCGCTGGTGGATAAAGGGCTGAAGGACAGACCCACCCCCGGCCCCTCCCTGTGTGGGAGGGGAGTAGTTACCTTTGCTATTGGAGTTGTCGGTGGCAGAACTATCTACTCCCCTCTCCTGGAGAGAGGGGTTGGGGGTGAGGCTTTTCTTCCACGTTTCTTCATCGGTCATCACGCCGGCATACAGATCAACGCTCTTGCCCAGGTCGTAGGGCTTGATGATGTATCGGTCTTTATGCATCAGGGCATCCTCCCATACCTCTGCGTGCGTATTATATAAATAGGTAGGAATAGTGTGCTGGCGCAGGAACGTCGTTTCCTCTTCCGTGAGACACTGCTGCGTGAAATCATCAACGAAGATGAGATTCAGAAAGCGCTTGTCGTGCGTTAGGAAGATGGTGCGGAAGTCGTTCAGCATCCGCACATCTATCATGGCTTGCAGGGTCTCCATCCTGAAGGACAGAAGGTCTTTTTGATTGAGGGCGCAGAACACTACCGCGTCGTGGCTCCACTGGTCTATATGCTCTTCCACTTCGGCGGCCTCATAGATGGTCACCTCATGTCCGTAGTACTCATAGAACTTTTTATAGAGCGCAATCTCACTTGTCGGGTCGCTGCTCTTCAGCACGTAGATAGGACTCCCTGCAGGGATGATGTCGCGCATATAGGTCAGCAACTCATTGTAGCGGTTCTCCCAAGATATGCCGGGATGGGCCGCCATGAATTGCTCCGCCTTGACCACCGAGGGATAGTTGAACCAGATGCCGTGTCCGAAAAACCGGCAGGTGATTTCGACCAACAGCAGCTGGCCGTCGTCGCTGATGAGATAATCGGGCCTGTAGGCACCTGCCCGGAAGGGATAGCGGCTTTGTCTGTCCAACAGCTCCATCACCTTCTCGTCCAAGGGCATGTATGTTGGCACCCACTCATGGTAGTGTTCCGCCATATAGGCGATACACTTATAGAGCAGGGCCTGTATGCGCCGCAGTTCGTCGCGTCGCTCCGAGGTAATCAGCATCGGTCGGTCGTGATACCACCGATGGTAGTAGTCGGTCTTGTCAGCAAACAACTGAAAACAAACGTCCTGAGGAGCCTCACTCCCATCCCCTCTCCCAAAGAGAGGGGAGTGGTTACTTTTGCTGCCAGAAACATCAGCAGTAGAACTATATACTCCCCTCTCCTTGGGAGAGGGGTTGGGGGTGAGGCTTCTATTCATTTTTAAATAGTTTCGACTGGTAGCCCAGACACTGGAACCCGTTGCGGTTGATGATAGGAATGATGCTGGTAGGCACCTTCAGCTGGTTGCGCACCCAGAAGCAGATGCTGGTAGACATGCCGATGGTGTCGGTGTATTTCATCAGTCGCTGAATGTTCTCTATCGAGAGCGCACGGTTGGGGGCTGTGCGTCCGCGCTGTTTGCGGTGGTCGGCGTTCTTCGGGCTGATATAGTCCATGTAGAGGTCGCGCTCCATCGTCTTGTCGAAGTAGCCAAGCCATTGCCCTAACTGCGCCAGGTTCTCCATGCAGGCCGTGAGGAACTCCGGCTTGTAGTTCACGATACCGGCATCGTGGAGCATGTCGAAGAACTCCTTGATGTGCTCGTCGGTGAGGTAGGGCACGAAGATGGGCTGTACCAGAGCCGAGTTAGCCTGTATGCCACGCTCCTGGCACATCTTCACGGCGGCCAGACGCTCCTCAATCGGTGCGGCGTAAGGCTCTAAGAGGTCACGGAAGGCTTTGGGCATGATGCTCACCGAGGTGTTGAACTGCATCTTGTCTTTCAGTTGTTCGAAGAGGTCGAGGATGGTCTCACCCTCGTCCTCCACCAAGAGATGCTTGGTACCGGCCTTCGATGCGATGAAGAGACGGGCGTTGGATTTGGGATATTTCTTGAAGTGGGCAATGAACTCACGCAGGATGCGGTGGGCGATGCCAGTGTAGAGCGTCGGCTCCTGCAGGGCCTCGGTCTTGGGCGTGAAGTAATAGTAGTGGTTCCAGTTCTTGCCCCGGCTCAGCGCCACAATCTGCCGCTCTATCTCCTTTTTCTTCTCCGGAGCCTCGACAATGGCATTGGCCAGTTCCTGCAGCAGTCGGCTGCGCTCTTTGATGTCTTCTGGTGTCACGGCGTTAGGCTGTTCGCTGCAGGCACCGTTCATCTCCTCCAAGAGCTTGCGCACATAGAGGTGATAGTTCTCGTAGGCCACCAGCCGCTGCTCGTGTACGCCGTCGGTCACTAAGCAGTACTGGCATCCCACGTGACAGCCCTTGATAGGGTTCACCTCGAAGGTCAGCGTCGGACAACGGCCCGTGTAGTTGTGTATTTCAGTCTCCACAGCATACGGGTCGCAATCCTCTAAGTAAAGCATCGACTTGGGGATAACAGTGTGTTCCTCCAAGCGTTTCATAAACAGTTTCGACCCTCTGATAAGACCTTGCAGTGTTTCCTCAGAGGGTTCAATTGTGACGCCGAGTCGTTTCAGGTATTCGGCATCGACAATCTGGGGTTGAAAACCTTCCAGATTGTAAGCGTCAGTCTCATGCTCGTAAAGACTGTGCATTTCAATGGGTTGTTTCATCATGTAGAACTTATGATATAATTTATTATTCCTTTTTCACTTCCCTGATCACTCTTTCAATGTCGTCCTCGCTCAATGCATGGTGCATCGGCAGGCAGATGACCTCATCGGCCAGCTTGTGGGCATGGGGTAGATTCTCCGGCGCAGCACTCGGCAGGTCTCTGTAGGGAGAGAAGGTGCTGATGAGCGGATAGAAATAGCGGCGCCCATAAACACCATGGCGCTTCATTCGCTCAAAAAGCGCATCGCGCGTCATACCGTATTCCTTCGCGTCGACGAAGATGGGGAAGTAGCCATAGTTTAGCTCTATCCCCAGCTCCATACCTGCAGAGAGGGCTGGTGCGTACCCGAGAGATTCCAGCATATAAGGAAACATGCTGATGCCTTGTACATCCCTCAGTGCTTCCACATATTTGCAGGCCACTTTTCGGCGCGCCTCGATGGCAGCATCCACCTGCCGCAGGTTGAGCAGACCGTAGGCCGCCCTCACCTCGTCCATCTTCGAGTTGATGCCCGTCCCCACCACGGTCACGTCATCCTCGAAACCGAAGTTCTTCAGGTAGTCGATGCGTTGTTTCATCTCCGCCGAATGCATAACCATCGCTCCCCCTTCTATGGTGTTGAACACCTTCGTGGCATGGAAACTGATGGTAGACAGGTCGCCAAAGGACAGGACAGAAGTCCCCCGCTGTCCCTTCACCCCAAACGCATGGGCTGCATCGTAGATGACTTTCAGTCCGTGGCGGTCGGCGATATCCTGAATCTCCTTTGTCTTGCAGGGATAGCCATAGACATGCACGGGCATGATGGCCGTGGTGCGCGGCGTGACGGCAGCCTCAATCTTTGCGGGGTCGATGTTTCCCGTTGCAGGGTCAACATCGACAAATACGGGAGTGCAGCCGTTCCACCAGATGGCGTGGCTGGTAGCCACGAAACTGTAGGGTGTAGTAATCACCTCACCCTTGATGTCAAGCGCCTGCAAGGCGGTGAGCAGGGGCAGCGTGCCGTTGGTGAACAGACTGATAAAGGGCACGCCGAGACGCCGGGCCAGCTCTTCCTCCAACTGCCGATGGAACCGGCCGCCGTTGGTAATCCAGTGCACGTCCCATATCTCCCTCATCAGCTCATGGAGCTCATCAAGGTTGGGCAATAGCGGTGATGTTACGGTTATAAGCCTATCCATAAATAGCATTCTTTAAAACTACCACCTCTTATCTGGAGTAACTACAATTCTTACCGACACCCCTGTTTTTGAGCTTTTTGCTTCGGGGATGGCATCAGGGGTAATCCTGACGCTGGGAGGATTTGTCTCGCCTCTTCGAGTTTTCACATTAGACAATGTGCTCATATTAGAATTCCGACTGTTTCCTTAATGCCTGTTCTCGATATTCTGCTGGCGGCATTCCGAAGCGGGCCTTGAAGTCGTGGTAGAACGTGGTAGTGCGCTGATAGCCTGACTGATAGCCCACCTCGGTAAACGACATCTTTGGCTGCTCCACCATCAGACGGCAGGCATAGTCCAGTCGGCAGTTGCGCACAAACTCGGGCAACCCCATCCCACCGCCCCGAACAAAAGCATTGCCGATGCGGACTTTCGACAGAGAGAAATGCTCCTTCACCGCGCTGCGGTTCAGGTCGGGCCGGCGGAACATTTCCTCGTCCTTGATGGTCTTGCTCAAATAGCCGAAAAGCTTCTCGTCGGTCATGGCCGACAAATCGGGAGTCTTGTCACCAAGATCGTTGTCGCTCTCCTTGCCGCCGAAAGCTTCCCTCTCGCCTCTTTGCTTGGGGAGGGAGGACTGACTGCTTTGGATAGAAGCCACCTCTTCACCTACCTGGGAGAGGGTAGGGGGTGAGGCCAGCCTTGTCTCCATTTCCGTCAGCCTCAGCGACAGCCGCTCCACCTCGTCCATTACGGCCTTCTTCTGCCGTTTCACGGACAGGTAAGCCACGACGGCCGTCAACAAAACGGTCACGACGACGATGCTGGTGGTAATCATTTCGGTCATTCTCGCGCTCGCGTGTTCATTTTTAGTCTGCAAAGGTAGTCAGAATCCCCTGTTCCTGCAAGAGTAAATACAAATAAGCAAATCATTTGAGACAAATAAGCAAATTTAAAGACAAGATTATATCTGTTTAAGAAACAAATCAGCAATTATTTTAGCAAAAAAGGCATTAACATACGGCCATGCGGGAAGGTTATTGGTCGCCAAAAGAAGATGTCAGCGTGGTTGCGGAATGCAGTTTTCGCCGTTAATTTGTCTAAATACATTTAAATATGTACACGAAATGGCAGCGGATTGGAGAATTATTATTATATTTGTGGCCGATTTACGGATAAATGAAACCAACCAAAAGCAAACTGTCATTTACACCAAAACAGAAAAAAACGGAATATGAAGAAACCTACTTTTATCATGACCTTTCCAGCAGTATGTCTTGCCATGATGCTGGTTGTGTCGTGCAGTGAGGAAAAGCAGAAGCATCAGAATGCGGTTAAATATCAGACGATGGTGGTGGGCATGAAGGATATGACGCTCGAACACCAGTACAGTGCGCGGATGACGGGTCGGCAGATTGTCGAGGTTCGTCCGCAGGTATCGGGCTGCATCACGCGTATACTGACGGGTGAAGGTCAGGCGGTGCGCAAGGGGCAGACACTGTTCGTGATAGACCAGGTGCCTTTCCGCGCTGCGTTGGAGGTGGCTGTGGCTAATCGTAAGAGCGCTGAGGCGAGGTTGGCGACGGCGCGTATGAACTACGAGAACGAGACGAGGCTATTGGAGGGTCATGTGGTGGGCGATGTGTCGGTTGAGACTATGCGTAACGCCCTGCTCGAGGCTGAGGCAGCCCTGGCTCAGGCAAAGGCTCAGGAGACTAACGCTCGCAACAACCTGAGCTATACGGAGGTGAAGAGCCCTGTCAGCGGCGTGGCGTCGATGATTCCGTGGCATGTGGGCTCATTGGTGAGCAGCAGCATTGCTGAGCCGTTAGTCACTGTGGCCGACGACTCAGAGATGTATGTCTATTTCAGCATCAGCGAGAATCAGGCGCTCGACCTTATCGCGCAGCACGGCTCCATCAACGAGTTCATCAGGAAGGCGCCGGCAGTGAGTCTCCGTCTGAACAACGGGCAGGAGTACGGTCTGAAGGGCCGCATCAGCGCCGTCAGCGGCACGGTGGATGCACAGACGGGTGCCGTCACGCTGCGTGCCACCTTCCCCAACAGCGGCCAGCTGCTGCATAACGGCGGCAGCGGCACGGTGATTGTGCCGACGCACCGCACCGCCTGCATCGTCATCCCCCAAGAAGCCACCTACGAGCTGCAGAACCGTATGTTCGTCTACCGTGTCGTCAACGGCAAGACAAAGGCCACTGCTATCACGCTCTTCCCGCAGAACGACGGCAAGGAATACATTGTGGAGGATGGTCTCAATGTCGGCGATACCATTATCGCCGAAGGTGCCGGACTACTGAAAGAAGGGATTGAAATTAAGAAATAAACGACCACTAATTACACGAATTACACGATTTTTTGCTGCGCACCCGAATAATTAGTGAAATTAGTGTAATTCGTGGGTTAAAAGAAAGAGAATATGAACGTAAGGACATTCATTAACCGTCCGATTTTATCTGGGGTAATCAGCGTGCTGATGGTGCTGGTGGGCATCATAGGCCTGAGTCAGCTGGCGCTGGAACAGTTTCCGGAGATAGCACCTCCCACGGTAAGAATCTTGGCAAGCTATACCGGCGCCAATGCCGAGACCGTGCAGAAGAGTGTCATCGTGCCCCTCGAGGAAGCTATCAACGGCGTGGAGGGCATGATGTATATGACCTCGTCGGCCTCGAATAATGGCACGGCCTCCATCGGCATTTTCTTCCGTCAGGGCACCGACCCGAACATGGCGATGGTGAACGTGCAGAACCGTGCCGCCACCGTGCAGGGCCGTCTGCCGAGCGACGTGGTGAAGAGCGGTATCACCGTGCGCAAGCGCCAGACGTCGAACATCAAGCAGATAGCTGTCTACAGTCCTGACAGCACCTTCGACCGTGCGTTCTTGGCTAACTACACGAAAATCAACATCGAGCCGCGCCTGAGTCGCATTCCCGGCGTGGGCGAGGTGAACGTGATGGGAGCCGACTATAGTATGCGTATCTGGCTCGACCCGCTGAAGATGGCGCGCTATGGGCTGACGCCTGCCGATGTGACGCAGGTGCTGAACGAACAGAATGTGGAGGTGGCCACGGGCACGCTCGGCGCCGAGAGTCAGAACACCTTCCAGTACGTGCTGAAATACCGCGGACGATACGAGGAGGAACAGGAGTATGCGAACCTCGTCGTGCGCTCGCTGCCCGACGGCGACGTGCTGCGCATCGGCGATATTGCCCGCGTGGAGCTCGGCTCGCAGAACTATAATATCATAGGAGAGACCAACGGCAGACCCGGCATCAACATCTCAATCAACCAGGTGGCGGGCTCGAACGCCAACGAGATTATCAAGCAGATCGACGCCGAGGTGGAGGAGATACGACACTCGCTGCCGCCGGGTATCGCCATCGAGGACATAGAGAGTAAGAAAGACTTCCTCGACGCGTCTATTGCCAGCGTGGTAGAGACGCTGCTCGAGGCTCTGCTGTTGGTTATTCTGGTGGTGTGGCTTTTCTTAGGCAGCTGGCGCACCACGATTATCCCTGCCATAGCCATCGTCGTGTCGCTGGTAGCCACCTTAGCAGTCATCTATGCCATCGGCTTCTCTCTGAACATGCTTACACTCTTTGCCCTTGTGCTGGTCATCGGCACCGTGGTCGACGATGCCATAGTGGTGGTAGAGGCGGTGGAAGCAGAGACCCATCAGACCCACCCCCAGCAGACCCACTCCCAACCCCTCCCTGTGAGGGAGGGGAGAGGTTACTCTCAAGACGTAGAAGCAAATAACGAACAAGCGGAAGATGTATCTACTCCCCTCCCTAACAGGGAGGGGCTGGGGGTGGGTCTGGTGGGTCTGGTTGACACCGCCATGAAGAAAATCACCTCCGCCCTTATCACCACGACCCTGGTCTTCATGGCAGTGTTCGTGCCTGTCTGCTTCATTGGCGGCGTCACGGGAACGTTCTATACGCAGTTCGGACTCACCATGGCCATCGCCGTGGCTATCTCGCTGTTCAACGCCCTGACGCTTTCGCCCGCCCTGAGCGCCATCATCATGCGCGACAAGCCGCCTACACGCTTTCACGCACGGTTTAACGCCGCCTTCGCGTCGCTCTCCGTGAAGTATAAGCATGCTGTTGCTGGCTTTACACGGAAAAAGATTATAGCCGGCGTCCTTGTCGTCGTGGCTGTCGTGGTCTTGGGCTGGATGATGAAGTCCACCCGCACCGGTCTGGTGCCCAACGAGGACATGGGTACCGTATTTATTAATGTGCAGGCCTCGCCCGGCAGCAGTCTACAGCAGACCTACGGTATCCTGAAAGAGGTGGAGGCGCGCATAAAAGACCTGCCGCAGCTGCGCATCTACTCGCTCATTGCCGGCAACTCGAACAGTTTCGAGCAGTCGTCGTCGAACGGCAACTTCACGCTGAAGCTCAAGAAATGGAGTGAACGCAAGGGCAAGGGCGACGATGTGCAGAGCATCGTCGAAGAGATCTACCGGCGGACGGCGGATATCGCCAACGCGAAGATTCAAGTCAACACGCAGAACATGTTGCCGGGCTTCACGCGAGTCAATGGCTTCGAGCTCTACATTCAGGACAAGCACGGCGGCACCATCCAGGAGCTCTATGACTACACCAACCGCCTCATCGCCGCCCTCAACGAACGGCCGGAAATCAGCCGTGCCTTTACTAATTTCTCGCTGAAGTACCCGCAGTACCGCGTAGAGGTCGACGCCGCCCTCTGCAAACGCCGCGGAGTGTCGCCCAGCGATGTGCTCGGAGCACTTAGCGGCTACGTGGGCGGTAACTATGCCTCTAACTTCGTGCGCTTCACCAAACTCTACCGTGTCATGGTGCAGGCCTCGCCCGAGTACCGTCTTGACACCGAGTCGCTGAACAACATCTTCGTCAGGACCAGCAGCGGCGAGATGTCGCCCATCGGACAGTATATCACCCTGACGCGTGTCTATGGCTCCGAAACTCTCATGCGCTTCAACCTCTTCCCCAGCATTCAGGTGGGTGGTACGGCTGCCGAGGGCTACAGTAGCGGTCAGGCCATCAACGCCATCCGCGAGGCGGCTGCTGAGGTGCTGCCCGAGGGCTACGGCTATGAGTTCGGCGGCATGACGCGTGAGGAGGCTTCGGCTCAGAACACTACGACGCTGGTCTTCATCATCTGCATCATCTTCATTTACCTCATTCTCTGTGCCCTCTATGAGAGCCTGCTCATCCCGCTCGCCGTCATTCTCAGCGTGCCCTTCGGCCTGGCGGGCTCGTTCCTCTTTGCCAATTTGTGGGGACTGGAGAATAACATCTACATGCAGACGGGTCTCATCATGCTCATCGGATTGCTCTCGAAGACCGCCATCCTGCTCACGGAGTATGCCACCACGCGCCGTCGACAGGGACTGGGCATCGTCGAGGCCGCTCTCGATGCTGCTGCCGTCCGACTGCGTCCCATCCTGATGACCTCGATGACGATGGTGTTTGGTCTGCTGCCGCTGGCGTTGGCCACTGGCGTTGGCGCCAATGGCAACCACTCGCTTGGCGTAGGCACCATCGGTGGCATGGTCATCGGCACCATTGCCCTTCTCTTCATCGTTCCTGTCCTCTTTGTCGTGTTCCAGACAATAGAGGAAAAGGTGAAGAAAGTGAAGCGTTAAGAGTTCAATTGGCTGGCGCCGCTGAGCAGCGCGCAAGGTTCCTACGCCAATGCTTCACAGCATCGGCAGTCATCATCATCACGAACAGCTATCCGCTCCATGACCTCGCCCTGGCGTCCGCTGCGCATCACGTCGGCCAGCATGTCGAGAGTCATGGAGCGCGGGCGTCTCGCCGGCATTTGATAGAGCGGATGCCTGCGTCCGCAATAGTGCCGGCGAGACGCCCGCGCTCCCGAATTTCGGCTGCAAAGGTA
>Ga0265298_10007063_pt1 | contig 13736 bp, 16 predicted proteins | sample AusTroGonzalo_MG_3_FD_193486 | JGI IMG/M metagenome (GOLD analysis project Ga0265298, IMG submission 193486) | Bovine rumen microbial communities from tropical cattle in Woodstock, Queensland, Australia - Gonzalo_01 | ecosystem: Host-associated > Mammals > Digestive system > Stomach > Rumen ...
CCGCTGCCGACTACAGCTACATGTTCGACGGCATCAAGGGCTATCCGGACGATCTGCAGGCGATTGCCTCCGAAGACGGAAAGACCTTCACCGTGACCCTGAACGCTCCCTGCGCCTACATGCTGGATCTGGCCGCTTTCCCGACCTTCTTCCCGGTGCAGCAGGCCTGTGTTGAAGCCAAGGCCACCGCGGACAACCCCGGCGCCTGGGCTCTGGAAGCCGGTTTCGTTTCCAGCGGCGCTTTCGTGCTGGAGAGCTGGGAACACAACCAGTCCATGGTTTATGTGAAGAACCCCAACTACTGGGATGCCGAGAATGTGAAGCTGGAGCGTCTGGAGTTCATGCTGAGCGATGACGACACAGCTATTTTCGCTGCTTACCAGAACGGCGACCTGGACTTCACGGATTCCGTGCCGACCGACCAGATCGCTTCCCTGCTGGACAACCCCGAGTTCCACATCGTGGATGAACTGGGCACCTATTACGTGATCTTCAACGTGAAGTCCGACATGTTCGCCGGCAAGACTGTTGAACAGGCTGCCGCGATGCGGAAGGCGATGGGCCTGCTGATCGACCGTCAGTACATCATTGACACTGTCGGCCAGACCGGACAGAAGATCGCCACCTCCTTCATCCCCGCCGGTATGCTGAACGGCAACGGCGGCATCTTCAAGGATGCTTCCGCCTGGAACTATCCGAACGGTGCGGACGGATACTTCCCCGAAGAGCCCAATGTGGAAGAAGCGATTGAACTGCTGAAGAGCGCCGGCTTTGAGTTCGACGCCAACAACATGCTGTCCGCTTCCACTCCGATCGCCTTCGAGTATCTGACCAACAACACCTCCGGTCACATCGCGATCGCTGAGTGCCTGCAGCAGGACTTCGCCCAGATCGGCATCAACATGACGATCAAGTCCATCGACTGGGCCGTGTTCCTGAACGAGCGCAAGGAAGGCAACTTCGGTATCGCCCGTAACGGCTGGATCGCTGACTTCAACGATCCGATCAACATGCTGGAAATGTGGACAACCGTCTCCGGCAACAACGATGCTCAGTTTGGCCGTTAATCACTGACATCCATCGTTTTTCTGGGGCTGTTGCGAAAGCAACAGCCCCTTTCCGGTGGTGCGGGCGGCGGTATCACCGAATCGTGAACCGGAAATATGACAAACGGAGAAGAAAACTATGTCCACGCACATTGAGCTGAAAGCCATCACAGAGGATAATTTCATTAACGCATTCAATCTCAGACTTGCACCGGAGCAGGAGAACTTTGTTTCTCACCCGATCCGAAGCCTTGCACAGGCATATGTTTACAGGGATCAATGTCAGCCGTTCGGGATTTATGCGAACGGAAAGATGGTCGGGTATGTGATGGTGATTTACGATTATGATGTTCCCGAATACGACATCTGGCACATGATGATCGATGAGGCGGAACAGGGAAAAGGGTACGGCAGGGAAGCCCTGGACCGGGTAATCGAATACATCCGGACAAAACCGTTCGGCGATTCGGGAAGGGTCGCACTGACCTGCAACAAGAATAATACGATCGCAAGAAAACTATATGAGAGCAAGGGGTTCTCCGCTACCGGCATTGAGGATGAAGACGAAATCGAGCTTGTTATGATGATCCAGTGATTCACAGGTCGTTTCACGGCACTATAACGATGTGTGAGGCGGGATGATTGCTCCCGGTGCGGGAGACAGGATAAATTGAACAATAGAAATTAAACGAGCCACGGATCAATAAAAAAACGTTTCGTGGCTCGTTTAATTTTTGAAACCGAAAAATATGTGATAAATATGGCTTGAAAAACCACAATAAATGTGATTAAATAGAAATTGAAAGGAGGCGGGGTTCATGGTTGAGTATATCACACGGGAATTCATTACGGGAGCGGATCTGCGGGAGATGCGGGCTTTGCTTGGCCTGACTCAAAAGGAGTTGGCTTCTTTTCTGCGCTGTTCCAAGCGGACGGTGGAGAACTGGGAAACCAAGGCGGAGAAAATAACCGGCCCTCTGGTACCGCTGCTTGAAATATTGATCCGCCATCCGGAACAGGTGAAAGCGCTTGAACTGCCACAGGAACGGCTGAAGCTCCGTCTTTGGTATTATTATGAACATCAGGTGTGCACCATTATTGATGTTGATGAATTAAGGCAGATGGTTTCCATCCGGAATTACACAAACAATCCGCTGATGCGTGCCTTTGGGATCAATACAGAACCGACGTTTGAAGATTATAAGGAATTTCTCGCATCCAGATGCTTTCCGGAGACCAGAGATAAAATGAAGCTCCAGCTGAAAGAACTCGGGATTCCGTTTTACGATCCGCTCCTGATCATTGAAAAAACGGAAGGCCGCATGGCTGACGATCATTTCTGGATTCGTATTGACAGGGGGTGACATAAATGACAGAATTGTTCAGCAAGGAAATTCAGACGCAGAATCGCCGTTCTTCCAAGGGAAATCAGTTAAAATTTGAACGGAATCATGTTTGGTATAAAACAGACTATCTCGGTTATGAAGGGCTTGCGGAGTATGTTGTTTCAAAGCTGCTTCGACATTCTTCGCTGCAGGGCTCGGAATATGTTGATTATGAACTGGAACAGATCACCTATAATGGGCGGGTGTTCAATGCGTGCAAAAGCCAGGACTTTACAGGTGGATGGCAGCTGATTACATTGGAACGTCTTCTGACACAGGTATTTGGAAGGGGATTGAACCAGGTCGTATATGCGATTGAAGACTATACGGAACGACTGAAAAAGCTGACAGAACTGGTCGAACAAGTGACCGGGATCAGGGACTTCGGAATGTATATGGCCAAGTTGATCACCATCGATACTTTTTTCCTGAATGAAGACCGGCATGCGCACAATCTGGCAGTTTTGACGAAAGATTTGAAAGAATTCAGACTTTGTCCTGTCTTTGATAACGGTGCAGCGCTCCTGTCAGATACGATGCTGGACTATCCGGAAGGAAGGGATCCCCTGCAAATGAAGCATCAGGCGAGACCAAAGACATTCTGTGATTCTTTTGATGAGCAGCTGGATATCGCGGAAGCGTTGTACGGAATGCAGATCCGTTTTCAATTTGGCTACAATGAAGTAAAGGCGATTCTGGATCAGGCGGAAATCTATACTACTGAAATCCGAAAACGGGTACTGGATTTGGTGATGTCCCAAAGGTCCAAATATCAGTACCTGTTTATTTGAGACCGGTATGAAACTGATGCATCGGCAGAATCTGCTTAGATTGAGAAACGTTCATGAGTTTAAAACGAGCCACGGATTGATAAAAAAACATCTCGTGGCTCGTTTTGTTTCACCGATGGGAGGGCAATTTGATCTACATGGCAATTCTGAACCAGCGGATTGGTGTGATTGAGAACAAATAAATGCTTTGATCAAAGTCATCTTTATCTGACAGTGAAATTGTGATACAATCAGAGATGGATCATATATAATCCAAATCGGTGATAATCGGTTTAAAACAGATCAAATATGATCCGGAGGGAGCTTGACAGCAATGGCTTTTGTCTGGGAAACGCCGGAGGAAATCGATCTGGCTTTGGCACGGCGGCTGAAGGGGATCCGGAAGCGTCGGGGCTTTTCGCAGGAACAGCTGAGCGAACGGAGCAACGTCAGCTACGGATCCCTGAAACGGTTTGAAACCACAGGGCAGATTTCCCTGCTTTCGCTGACGAAACTGGCCGTGGCGTTGGGCTGTGAGGATGAACTTCGCGAACTGTTTACCCATGTGGCGTACCGGAATATTGAGGAGGTGCTCCGTGAGCGGTAGAAAGGCGGAAGTCTTCCTGAACGGGATGCATGTCGGGACGCTGGCGGAGGCGATCGGCCGAAAGATTGCCTTTGCGTATACGGAAGACTGGATTCGGAACGGATTTGCCATCAGCCCTTTTTCGCTTCCGCTGGAGGAGCGGGTCTTTGTTCCGGTGAAGACGACATTTCACGGGCTTTGGGGCGTCTTCGCGGACAGTTTGCCGGACGCCTGGGGGCGGCTGCTGGTAGACCGTATGCTGCAGGAACATGGACGCAGACCGGAAGAGGTTCAGGAACTGGAAAGGCTTTTGGTTGTCGGGGAATCCGGCATGGGAGCGCTGACCTATCAGCCGGTTTGGGGGACATGGGGCGAATTCCTGCCGGATGATCTGGACGCAATGTGCGGAGAATGCCAGGCGGTATTACGCAATGAAGACATACAGGATCCGGATCGGCTGTTTCGCCTGGGCGGCTCCAGTGGCGGCGCGAGGCCGAAGGTGATGACGGACGAATGGATCATCAAGTTCCCGGCTTCCCGCGAATCTAAAGAAACCGGGAAGATGGAAAAAGAATATATGGATTGTGCGGAATCCTGTGGGATTGCCGTGCCGGAAACCAAGCTGATGCCGTCACGCGAGTGCGGCGGATATTTCGCGGTTCGCCGCTTTGACCGGGAACCGGTGAACGGAAAGCTTACGCGGAAGCATATGCTGACAGCGGCGGCAATCCTGGAAGCGGATTGGCGGAACGCTGCGGTGGATTACCATGAATTGATGAAACTGACAAAAATCCTTTCCAGGTCCAATGATTCTGAACTCATTCAGATGTACCGAAGAATGTGCTTCAATGTATTTGCGCATAACCGGGACGACCATCTTAAGAATTTCAGCTGGATTTATGATCAGGAGAAGGATTGCTGGAATCTGTCGCCGGCGTATGACCTGACCTGGAGTACCACATGGTTCGGAGAACAGACCACAACCGTGGACGGAAACAGTAAAAATCCTGGAATGAAGGAAGTCATTGCGGTCGGGACCTTGGCGGGGATCACGAACCGGAAATGCAAAGAGATTGCGGAGGAGATCCGGGAAAAGACTGCACCGCTGGAAGAACGGTATCGGGGAATAAGTTCCTGAATGAAAGTGTCTTTGGGGTATCGGTGATGATGGGCATCGACTATGATTTCCTAACTGAATTATCCATTCCAACATACTTCATGGGAGGCGCAGAATATGGCAGAAAATCTGAAAGGTTACGTTGCTCTCATTACCGGCGGTTCCAGCGGGATGGGATTTGAAATGGCGAAGCAGCTCCTGTCACAAGGCGCGACGGTCATTATATCTGCACGCGGCAGCAGGAAGCTGGAGGATTCCAGGGCCCGGCTTGCTGAATCGGGAGACGTCCATGCAATCTCCATGGATGTCATGAGTGAAGAATCCGTCAGTCAGGCAGCAAAACAGGTAGAGGAACAGTTTGACCATCTGGATATGGTGGTCAGCAATGCAGGGATCGGCAGCAATGCTCCCGGAATGAAGGATCTGCTGCCGGACCATAAATTCTATGATATTCCGGTCTCCACGGTGAAGGCTGTCATTGATACAAACCTTGTCGGGTATTTTGTGGTCGCAAGCAGATTTGTGCCGATCATGTTGAAGCAGGGACATGGAAGTATGGTCTATGTTTCCACAAGCACGAATACGATGACCCGTCCGGGGCAACTGTCTTATGGACCGTCAAAGGCCGGAGCTGAAGCAATGACTACCTTCATCGCAAACGAGATGAAGGATATCGGAATTATGGTCAATGTAATCTGTCCAGGAGGATTTACAGATACAGGCATGGCTGGTGAAGGTGTTAAGGAATTCTTTTTGAAGAACAATATGCCGATCCTGCCGCCTACCGTCATGAACAAGGCGATTTCTTTCCTTGCTTCACCGTTATCAGCCGGAATCTATGGTGAAAAACTGATCGGTAAGGATATGGATACGTGGCTGAAGGACAAAGGAATTCAATTTGATCTTTGATGCTCTTCCTTTGAAGTTTCCTTTGCAAGACTAACCAGAGAATGAGAGGATGAAAGCCTTGACGATATCACAGATCATGGAAAAGATGATCGATTTTTCCAAAGGAAACATCCACGACATTGATCATCTGATTCGGGTATGGACATATGCGAAAACCATTGGGGAACTGGAAGGTCTGGATCTGGAAACACAATATGTTCTTGAGGTGGCCGCCATCACCCACGATATCGCCTGTCCGTTGTGCCGGGAGAAATATAGGAATACGAATGGAAAACTGCAGGAAAAAGAAGGAGATCCGTTGGTTCGGGAATTCCTGTCCGATTCTGGTATGATGGATACTCAGATCTCCAGGGTGGCTTTTCTAGTTGGCCATCATCATACATTCACGAACATCGATGGCGCGGATTATCAGATCCTCGTGGAAGCTGACTACATCGCCAATGCTTCAGAAAACGGATACAGCGAAGAAAACATCCGTAGCTTCATGCAAAAGATCATGAAGACACAGAGTGGAAAAAAGCTTTTGCAGGATGTTTTCAGTAATCTGAATTTGAATTGATGAAAATAGTATGATGGCTAGCTGTCTCAACTGAAACACTGGAAAGAAGAACCGGAACACCTTAAATGAATCGCAATTCAGTAGCGGGCAGCATCAATCGTGATGCAGCCTAAAACAATGCGCCGATGCTGTGGATCGATGCATATTGAATAATTTCGGTTATTCCAAAAGTTCTTCCTTTTCTGATGATTCCGAAACAGCAATGGATTGGCTTGCTTCAAGGCCCCTCAAAAAATCTGATAGACGGACAAGAGCCGGTTCGGAAAGATGATGCACACGATAAAGCACATCCTGCCTCAACCAATCTTGTGGAGAAACCCCTTCTTCATGATCTTCAATCAGTTCAGAAAGGGGAATATGCAATGCTGCTGCAAGTTGGCGCATTGTATACTCAGAAGGAGAACTCTTCCCGTTTTCCAATTTGCTGATTGCTTGCTGTGAGATTCCTGAGAGGGTCGATAACTGTTGCTGGGAATAGCAGGCCCTTTTCCTTGCCATGACAAGCTTCTCTGAAAAAGACAAAGAAAACAACCTCCCCTCATCATGATACTCAGAGTATACCACAATAGTAGTTGACATTATACGCTCTTGGTAGTAAAATGAAACTACTTTAGTAGTAATGTCTGCTAAAGAACTGTAACGAATATAAAAATCACGGGGAGGCGATTATTATGGCACAGATCACATCGGCGATGGCGGCGAAGCATCTCAAGAGACTGAATGATCAGCGGGATTCTCTGCTGAGCATGGAAAAGAAGGCGAAGGTGTTCACCGCCGCCATTCAGGAAGACATCGAAACGGTGCGTCCGGCGTATGATTATGCCGCGACGCAGAAGGAGCTGACGGTTCTTGACACGAAGATCCGGAAGCTCAAACACATCCTGAACTGCTTTAATTCGACTTATGTCATTCCGGAACTGGACATGACCATTGATCAGGTTCTGATCTACATTCCTCAGCTTACTGCACAGAAACGGAAACTGGATTCTTTCAGGAATAAGCTTCCGAAAGAACGGAAAGAATCCTTTGGAAGGACCAACTCCATCATTGAATACGAGTACGTCAATTATGATATCGTGCTGGCGGATTCCGATTTCACCACTGTGGCAGATGAATTGGCAAGAGTGCAGAATGCACTGGATATGACGAATGCTACCGTGATGTTTGAAGCAGAACTGGAATAGTGATGTTTCCGCAGACGAGTGTTATCTGTCCAAGGTATCGCTGGTCTGAAAAACCTATGGAACGATAGAATATTCGCAGTCATGGGCGCTATCACGATGGCCGTTCAATGTTAAAGATACCGTTTTCCGTTATTGGTATGATATCTGTCAGCGTTCAGTGTTGACTTCTGGAGGGCCGCAAACCCTGATTATCGTTTCGCAGAGGAGGTTCGGTTTTAATCTGCTTTTTCCGCAGCTCGAGGGATAGTAAACTACAGGTTCAATGACAGGATGGCATTTTTCTGCTATTCTATTCAATGCGCCTACGCTACAACGAGGGCTGAAAAACCCAAGGGAGCACACAGTAACTGGCATTTGTTGAAAATGCATCCAAGTTGATGTTTAAGGATGTGTGTAAAACGCTTTTATGGCGCTTATCCGATATTTGTACTGTTATCTGTTTGTGGTTCAGCAGTCAGTGGAAGAAACGACAGTTTCACATAATATGACCGTGTTCCCGGGCGGATGAGGTTCGGTTCGACTCTGCCCATTTTCGATTTTACAGGCTGGAAAGGAAAAGACAATGAGAAAACTCGCAAGCATACAAAAAGTATGGAAAGTAGAGCAGATTGAAGGCGCGGACCGCATAGAGCTTGCACATGTGCTGGGCTGGCAGTGTGTGGTCAACAAAGGGCAGTTTCAGAACATGGATAATGCAGTGTATTTCGAGATCGATAGTTATCTGCCGATCCGGCCGGAATTTGAATTCCTGCGGAAGTCCTGTTATAAAAACACCAATATTATGGGCGAAGGGTTCAAACTGCGGACAATGAATTTCCGGGGACAAGTCTCACAGGGACTGCTGCTTCCTGTTAGCCAGTTTCCAGAGATACCGGCGGATGCCGATGTGGGAACCGATGTGACGGAGCTCTTGGGTATCCGTAAATGGGAAATCGAAGAAAGAGCTACAACCGGCGGGAATGTGATCGGCACGCTGCCCAGAGATATTCCCCATACCGATGAAACCCGGGTGCAGGAGAATCCGGAATTGATTCAAGCTTTTGCCGGCTTGGAGTACTACATCAGCACAAAGATGGATGGGAGTTCTCATTCCATCGGGATCGACGAGGATGGGTTCCACGTTACAGGGCACAATTACGAATACAAGAATGATGGATCAAGTTCTTTCTACAATCTCATCAATGAGCGCGGATATCGGGAAAAGATGGAAATGTTTGTGGCAAAGGAGAACATAACCACACTGACGATTCAGGGAGAACTGTGTGCGCCAGGAATCCAGAAGAATCGCCTACGCCTGATCAGGCCTGAATGGTATGTATTCACAATTCGGGAGAACGGGAAACGTGTCGGACTGAACCGTATGCTGGATATCTGCGCTACGCTGGGTATGGTTCATGTGCCGATAGAAGAGGTGAACAAAGATCTGCCGAACCATTATCCGACTGTGGAAGCATTGCTGGAACGCGCTGAAGGTGACTATCCGAACGGAGGAAAGAAGGAAGGAATTGTTATTCGCCCAACTGAACCGGTCTTCTGCCCGCTGATCAGCGCCAGCTTGTCTATGAAGGTTGTCAGCAACAAATACCTACTGAAGAATGAGGAATGAAGCGGGGATAAAAAACAACAGATACTGTGACTGGCGGGAACTCAGCCGGATTCTGGAAAGTCTCGATGAAACAGTACCGTCGTTTGAGGAAGCGGAAGCAAAGCGAAGGGAAACCAGCGAATGAAGCAAACAATGAAGCTTACGGACAAGGAAGCACGGATCCTGCGGGATGTCTGCTATGCACGGATGAAGGCGCTGAAGGCTGGAGATCCGCAAAATGTGGAAGATGTGCCTGTGCACGCTGAACTGGATGAGCATTTGGTTCGGCAGTGCCTGATTGTCTTTGATTTTTGTCGATGCGCTATGGCGGGCAATGAGATCGCAGTAAGAAAGCAAGCAGCCAAACAGCGGGAAATGGGGCTGTATGCCGGTAGAGAGTACTATGATGGCATGATTGCGGATTATCAGGCGATTATGGGTGGTCTTATGCAAGGGTACGGGATGGAGGAAGTCCTTCACCTGCAAAACCGACTGAAGGGGTTTATCAAGGAAGCAAAGACGCCTCCGGCACGCACCCTGTATATCGCGGATTGTCATTTCTATCATGATCGGATCAACCGGGAAATGGACTGCCGGGGATTCTCCGGATATGAGGAAATGAATGCCCACATGATAGATCAGTGGAACAGTAAAATACGGGACAGAGACGATGTTTATATCCTTGGTGATTTCTCGATATCAAGAGCAGAGACGACAATGAAGATCCTTCAAAGGCTGAAGGGAAAGCTGCATCTGCTTACTGGGAATCACGACCGGTATCTGGCAGACAAGAGCTTTGATCGCAGCCTCTTCCGCAGCATTGACCCGTATCTGGAAATCCGAGATGCCGGAAGGAACGTTATCCTCTCTCATTATCCTGTGTTCTGTTATAAGGGGCAGTACCGACGGGACAAGGATGGAAATCCGTTAACCTACATGCTGTATGGGCATGTGCATAATACGCATGATGAAAAACTGATCAACCGGTTCATCGTGGAAACGAGAGAAACGCAGGTGCGATCAAAACATGCAGATGACACAGAACCGATCCCTTGCAATATGATCAATTGCTTTTGCATGTTCAGTAATTATCAGCCGATGACGTTGGACGAATGGATCACGATAGATCGAAAAAGGAGAAGATGGCGATGATGGATCGCAGACAGAAGCTGATTGAGATCTTTGAGGATACACAGCAGTTCTACACGCAGAATGTGCAGCTTGCAAACGCTGTGCAGGAAGCGAAGGCTGCAACAAAACTGTATGAAGCGGACGACTACTCAGGAGAACCGGTAGCGGAAGGATCAGAATGCATGGTTACCGTAACAAGGCATAAAACCTTTGAAGCGGCAATGCAGATCCACGCGGAGTATCCGGAACGGAAAATCGCCGTGCTGAATTTCGCCTCTGCTACGAATCCCGGCGGCGGAGTAAAAACCGGCAGCAGCGCCCAAGAAGAAAGCCTGTGCCGTTGTTCTACCTTGTATCCTACGCTAACACAAGATTGGCTTTGGCAGCAGTATTATCAGAAAAATCGGGACGCTCATGACAATTTGCACACAGACGCTTGTATTTATTCGCCCGGAGTTATCATCTGTAAAACAGATAACGCCTATCCGGAACGGATGAAAGAAAAGGACTGGGTCACCGTGGATGTGATCAGCTGTGCCGCGCCGAATCTGCGTCAGCGGCCTGGCAATCTGCACAATCCGGAATACGGAGCAGCAAAGAAAATCGGCCTGGAAGAGTTGTATCACCTTCACCTGCAGCGGGCAAAACACATCTTGCATGTGGCAGCGGCAAATGGCGCTGAGGCGCTTATTCTCGGTGCTTTTGGCTGCGGAGCCTTTGTAAACGATCCCTATGTGGTGGCAAAGGCATATGCTGATGCGCTGAAAGAATATAAGGGATACTCCCAGTACATTGAGTTTGCGGTGTACTGCCGACCGGATGAAACAGTCAATTATGACGCTTTTAAGCGGGCTTTGGAGTGACGCAATGAAGATTGCACTGAAGAATAAAGAAATCATGACAGCAATGCATTGGAAATGTATATCGCCATACATCTGGGCAGATACGGGGATATCATCATGCACTATATCAGGAAAACAGAACGACTGCTGTGCCATATAGAGAAAGAAAAGGGTGAAAAAGAATGAGCACCAGAGGATCGTTTATCATCAGGAAGAACAATGTGGATAAAGAACTTGTGATTCAGTATGATGCATATCCAGAAGGAGCGGGATTGGATGTTATTGATCTGATCAAAACGATTCATCTGGATTACCTGTATGATTGCCTGACAGAGAGTGACTTTGATACAGGAGAACGAACCAAGTTTGAGCTTGACGAGTGCAAACTGGTTGCAAAGAGGAAGAAAACAATCATTTATTCTGTGCTACCCAGTTACTACATTCAGAATTCGCTTTTCTGTGAGTATGCTTACGTGATTGATATCGATAAGCAGGAACTGCATTTTTATGTTGGTAATCAGACATCGCCACAGGAAGGAAATGTGTTTGGAAATAAGCCATTTACTGCGGAAGAAATAAAGGAAACGTACTATCCTTGCCATCTGAAAGCTGTGTTTCCGTTTGCTTGTATCCGGGAATCTTCGGCCGATAGTATTATTGCTGCGATGGAAAAATGGGCTAAAGGCGCGGGAACGCACCTTATCATTGCACAAGAGTTGGAGAAGGATAACAAAGACTACAGCGAAGCAATAAAGCATTATGTGACAAGAACCAGAAACCTGTCAGAACACCTGTTGTCAGTAGCGCAGAAAATAGCTGATGTAAGGATTGTTCATAAAAAGCGGTTGCTGGAACTCTCACTATCTGTGGGAGATGTTGAAAATGCAATCTTGTCGCTGCAAAGAGAAACGGAAGTGCTGGGATTACAGGGAATGGAGAAGTAGAAAAATGAGGCAACTTATTATTGCCCGGAAAGACCTGCAGATGTCTCCGGGAAAACTAGCGGCACAGGTCAGTCACGCCAGTATGGCTTTTATCGCGGATATGCTACGGAAAAGCGGTGTGGATGAGGAACTGTCGATGGATACCGGTGATGTCGAAGCGTACCATATCAGCGTCACGATGCCGCCCGACATATACAACAACTGGCTGAATGGGATTTTTACGAAAACGATCTGCGAGGCAAAAAACAGGAATCATCTGATGAAAGCGATCACCATGGCGGAGGAGTTGGATCTGCAGGAAGGAAAGGATTTCTTCCTGATCAAAGATAACTGCCTGACTGAATTGGAACCAGAGGAATACGATGAAAACGGAACGGGTCGGACACTGACGTGCGTTGGATTCCGTCCCCTGCCGGATTCAATCGCCCATCAGATCAGTAGAAAGTATCAGCTTTACAGGTGACAAGAATGAAATATTATGTGACAGCGGATATCCATGGGTTTTACACCCCGTTTCATAAAGCGCTGACTGCATCCGGATACTTTGACGATACCGGCGAAAAGAAGCTGATCATCTGTGGCGACCTGTTTGATCGCGGTACAGAGGAACGGGAACTTCAACAGTTCATTATGGAGAACAGAGAAGACCTGATCCTTATTAAAGGGAATCATGAAGACCTGTTCTGTGAACTGGTCGGCAAAGATCAGGGCTTGGCATATTATCACCATGTGCACAACGGTACCTACCAGACCGCACTGGCTTTGACTGGCTATGACGCCACTATGGCCAGGCTCCGGCATTACGATTTTGCTGAGGCGGCCAGGAAAACGTCTTACTACGCGGAAATAATCCCTTCCATGCTGGATTACTATGAGACTGCCCATTACATCTTTGTTCATGGATGGATTCCGTGTTTTGCGCATCCGGTCTACAGTAAGATGGATGACTGGCGTACCGCTTCTCCGGAAGACTGGGATCGGTCCAGGTGGTTCAACGGCATGGATGCCGCCAAGGCGGGGGTGCTCGAAGAAGGCAAGACAATCGTCTGTGGGCACTGGCATTGCTCGTATGGCCACAGTAATTTTGAGGGAAAGGGTTCAGAATTCGGAGAAGATGCAGATTTCAGCCCCTATTATGGAAACGGGATCATTGCCATGGACGCCTGTACGGGCCATAGCGGCAGAGTAAACACGATCATACTGGAAGACAAATAAACAGCGCCCAGCCGGTGATAGACATCCGGCTGGGCAGTTTTCTCTTTTTAAGAAGCCCAGATTCTTCTTTTCTTTTCAGCTATCAGAAGCCAAAGCTCCGGGTTACTTTGCCTGTCAGATTGTTTTTGCGAACGATGCCCTCTCGTCCGCAATCGCAGCGGCAAAGCCAACGAGGGATGGATACGCCACTCCGGCTGATTGCGGGCTGTATCTCGCGTAGGGCAACCAGTTTCCCGAAATGTTGACCGGCGATATCGAGCATCTTTACCTCCCATATCGTTTCATTTCAATGATATATTCGTCTGTTCCTTCTTCGAGCTTTCTTTCTCCGGTTTTCACAAATCCATGCTTTGAGTAAAACCGCTGTGCATCTGTGTTCTTCTCCAAAACCCATAACGCGTTGCAGCCTTTTGTTACAGCAAAGCTGAGCAGTCTGCTGCCTATTCCCTGATTCTCAAAGAAA